>TARA_R100001460_G_scaffold32995_2_pt1 | contig 14185 bp, 7 predicted proteins | sample TARA_R100001460 | Tara Oceans TARA_R100001460 (sample SAMEA2622190) | marine metagenome | biome: marine biome (ENVO:00000447); feature: surface water layer (ENVO:00002042); material: "saline water (ENVO:00002010), including plankton (ENVO:xxxxxxxx)" | depth 5 m | reverse complement strand
ACGGTAATGGAAAAGATAGGACACTTTTTGGACGATGCGGTTCGTAAACTTTACAAAAAAGCAAAGGCAAAAGGAATGACCAAACAGGAAGCTTCACCCTATATTGCCGAAAACTTGAATGTGGCTAAAATTCTTCGGAAATCTGCCGCCAATTGGGACGGTGGTTATGCAATGGCCGGACTTTTGGGCCATGGCGATTCTTTCGTGCTTCGTGATCCGGCAGGAATTCGTCCTGCATATTTTTATCAAGACGATGAAGTGATTGTGGTTGCTTCGGAACGCCCGGCAATCCAAACTGTTTTTAATGTTCCTTTTGAAGAGGTGAAAGAATTGGATCCCGGAAATGCGCTTATCATAAAGAAAGACGGAAGCATGAAACTTTCTGAAATTCTAGCTCCTTTAGAGCGAAGATCCTGCTCCTTTGAACGTATTTATTTTTCCCGCGGAAGCGATGCCGAAATCTATCAAGAGCGAAAAATGCTCGGAAAATTGATAATGCCGAAAATTTTGGAAGCCATAGATTTTGATACTGAAAATTCAGTGTTCTCCTTTATACCCAATACCGCCGAAACTTCCTTTTACGGAATGTTGGAAGCTGCACAGGACGAACTGAACAAACAGAAGAACGAGGCAATTTTAAATGAAAAAGAGAAATTAACGACAGAGCGGCTTCAGCAAATACAAGCACACAAAATACGCACAGAAAAGATTGCGATTAAAGATGTAAAGCTAAGAACGTTTATCACAGACGATAGCAGTCGTGATGATTTAGTTGCACACGTTTATGATGTTACTTATGGTGTTGTAAAAACAGATGATAATTTGGTTATTATTGACGACAGCATTGTTCGTGGAACTACCCTGAAGAAAAGTATTTTAAAAATGCTGGACAGACTTCATCCCAAGCAGATTGTCGTAGTTTCTTCAGCCCCTCAAATTCGTTATCCGGATTGTTATGGAATTGATATGGCGCGCTTGGAGCATTTGGTAGCTTTCCAGGCGGCTTTGGAACTTCACAAAGATCGAGGAACATATGGTGTTGTGGAAGAAATCTATCACAAGTGTAAGGAGCAAGTTGCCTTGGAGGATGCTTCGGTAATCAATCACGTTAAAAAACTTTATGCACCTTTTACAGATGAGGAAATTTCAGATAAAATTGCTGAAATAATCAGCGATGAAAATATAAAAGCTAAAGTAAAACTCATCTTTCAATCTGTTGATGATTTACATAAGGCGTGCCCAAAGAATCTTGGGGATTGGTATTTTACCGGAAACTATCCAACAGCAGGAGGGAATAGGGTTGTGAACAGAGCCTACATCAATTTTTATGAAGGAAATCCAGAACGAGCTTACTAAATTCTTTAAATTTTAACACAGCTTTTACCGTTTATCGGGAACCCTATCCACTTAATCGAAATTGTTGATTAACACTGTTTTAGTGCTCAAACTTGAACTATATTTGAACTTACCATAAGGCGTAAGTAGGTTAGGTCTATGGTAAGATTTGGGGCAAAATAGGCAGATTTAGGTCTGCCTATTTTCATGTAACCCTATTAACAATTCTTCATACTTTTTTTAAAAAGGCAAATTATTTAATATTTAAGAGTGTTAAAATTCAGCTTTAAAAAAATATATCTATTGAAAAACGATAAAATATGTTTTTCAACGAAAAAATTGGCAATTCATCTAAAAGCATAATTTTGAATACTTTATTAATTTATATTTGAACATACCATTAGCATAAGTAGGTTAAGTTCATGGTAGATTTGGGGCAAAAAAAGGCAGACACTTGTTTGCCTTTTTTTATACCCAAATCTCAACGGGGGTGGCAAGCCATCAGCTTGCTGTTTCTTAAGTTCAGAATTTTATTGCGAGCCGTTTTTCTTTTCCCAGACGCTAGTTTGCCTTTTTTTATTACCAAATCTTAGCGAGGTGGCATGCTTTCCAAGAAAATTACTTCATAACGAGTTTCATTGGCGAGCCGTTTTTGTCTCATTTTTTACTCAAGGTTGATTATTTCGCATAAAAAAATCCGCAGTTTAAAATTGAAACTGCGGATTCGGTATAATTAATCTATTACTTAAATTTACTTATTCTTCGCATAATTAGAGGAGACTTCGTCCCAATTGATAACATTCCAAAATGCACCAACATAGTCGGGACGCTTGTTTTGATATTTCAAATAATAAGCATGTTCCCATACGTCCAATCCTAAAATCGGTGTTCCGCCACAACCTACTTTTGGCATCAATGGATTGTCCTGGTTTGGTGTAGAACAAACGTCAACCTTTCCACCTTTGTGTACGCAGAGCCAAGCCCAGCCTGAACCAAATTGTGTTTTTGCCGCTTCGGAAAATTTCTCTTTAAATGCATCGAAACTTCCAAAAGCATCATCAATCGCTTTTGCCAGATCTCCAGAAGGTTTACCACCGCCGTTTGGCGACATTACTTTCCAAAAAAGGCTATGGTTGTAAAATCCGCCTCCATTATTGCGGACAGCTTTGTTGTCCATGTCCAGATTGGTCAGAATATTCTCGATGGTTTTTCCTTCCTTGTCAGTGCCTTTAATGGTATCGTTCAATTTATCGGTATACCCTTGGTGGTGTTTGTCGTGGTGTATTTCCATCGTTTTGGCATCTATGTGCGGTTCCAGCGCATCAAATGCATACGGTAATTTCGGTAGTTCGAAAGACATAATTATATTGTTTTTTATTGGTTATTACTAAAATTCCCTCAAATTTAAACATTCTCGATTTTTAAAAGTGTTATAGCTTTTATAAGATTTCTATTCAACCATAGATTAATTTGATTCCAAAGCCATAAAAGCAGTATTTTAGTGCAAAATGAAAATTCCGTGGAAAAACAATCCTCCTTTTCAATTTATGATGCCTCGGCCGGAAGCGGAAAGACCTTCACACTTGTAAAAGAATATCTAATTCAGATCCTTTCTTCAAAAAGTGAAGATTACTTTAAGCATCTTTTGGCAATCACTTTTACCAACAAAGCAGTGGCCGAAATGAAGCAGCGCATTGTGGAAACTTTGGTGAATTTCAGCGAAGAAAAAAGCGTTACGGAACCCTTACCGATGATGCTGAAAATTGCTGAAGAAACAGATAAAAGTTTGATTGAAATCCAAAAGCAGTCCCAAAAAATTATAAAAAATCTGCTTCATAATTACGCAGCTTTCAGCGTAGAAACCATTGATAGATTCAACCATCGATTAATACGAACTTTTGCACGTGATTTAAAACTGGCAACCAATTTTGAAGTTACGCTTGAAACCAATGAACTTTTGGCAGAGGCCGTGGATCTTTTACTGAGCAAAGCTGGAGAAAATAAGGAAATTACAAAAGTTTTGCTCGATTTTGCATTAGAAAAAACAGACGACGACAAATCGTGGGACATTTCCCGGGATATTGCAGAAGCTGCAAAATTGCTTTACGATGAAAACAATTCAGGGCACGTTTCGGTTTTAAAAGAGAAATCTTTGGAGGATTTTCTGGAATTCAAAAAACAATTGGTTCTTAAAAAGAAATTACTCTCGCAGGAAACTGAAAGCATCGCTTCGCAGACACTTCAACTTATTGAAAAGAGCGGTTTGCAGGACGTCGATTTCAGTGGCGGTTATCTTCCGAAGCATTTTCAAAATCTTTCAATGGGGAGATATGATGTAAATTTTAGTGCAAAATGGCAGGAGACCATGGGTGAAAAGCCACTTTATCCAAAGCGGGTTTTTGCAGTAATTGGAGGTATAATTGATGAATTAACACCCCATTTTATTGTAAACTTTCAGCAAACAAAAGAGTTGGTTTTCAAGGTGCTATTGCTTGAAAATATGCTGAAAAACATTACCCCGCTTTCCGTAATAAATCTGGTGAACCACGAAATTGAAACCATTAAGAAGGAAAAAAATGTGTTACCTATTTCAGAATTCAATTCGCTTATAAACAAAGAGATTAAAAACCAGCCAGCCCCTTTTATTTATGAGCGTTTGGGAGAAAAATATCGCCACTTTTTTATTGATGAGTTTCAGGACACCTCAAAAATGCAGTGGGAAAATTTAATTCCGCTAATCGATAACGCCCTGTCGCAGCAATTAGAGCCAAGCGCTGGAAGTCTTTTGTTGGTAGGCGATGCCAAGCAATCCATCTATCGCTGGCGTGGGGGATTGCCCGAACAATTTATGGGTTTATACGGAAATGAAAATCCGTTTCAGCGTGAGAAGAAGATATTGGCACTTGGCACCAATTATCGCAGTTGCAAGGAAATAGTGGATTTCAACAATGAATTTTTCACTTTCATTTCTTCTTATTTTGCAGATGCTGGTCACGAAAATTTGTATTTAGAAGGAAATAAACAAAACTGCAATGATAAAAAGGACGGGTATGTAAAATTTGAATTTGTTGAAAAGCAGAATAAAACAGAAAAAACAGAAGCCTATTCAACGCTGGTTTTAGAAACATTTCACGAAGTTAAAAACAAAGGTTTTTCCGAAAGCGATATTTGTATTTTAACAAGGAAAAAGGCAGATGGCATAGCTCTTGGGGCATTTTTGATGGAGCAGGGCGTGTCTGTAATTTCTTCGGAAACTTTATTGTTGCAATCATCGCCATTGGTAGAAATGCTTGTTTTTTCGCTTCAGTTTTGTTTGCAGCCAAACAATGACAAAGCCAAAATACAATTGCTGGATTTGCTACATGAACACTTAAATATTTCAGAAGAAAAGCACGCTTTTTTTACCAAATTTCTAAATATTTCTGAAGAAAATTTTACCGAAAATTTAAGGAAATATGATGTTGATTTCACCTTTGCGGAAATGCGCTCCGTTTCCCTTTATGAGGCCTTTGAATATTGTATAGAAAAATTCAAATTAGCCGATGCTGCCGACGCATATCTTTTCGGGTTTATGGATTTGGTATATGAGTTTGAACAACAACCCCAGGCAGATAAATTTTCGTTTTTGGATTATTGGGAAACTAAAAAAGATAGCGCCTCCATTCCTGCCAGTGAAGGCACAAATGCCGTGCAATTGATGACCATTCACAAAGCAAAGGGGCTGGAGTTTCCCGTGGTTATTTTTCCCTTTGCGGATATTCAATTGTTTGATGGTAAGCATGATAAACTTTGGTATCCTTTATCGAATGAAGACTTCAACTTTAAGGAAGCGCAGATAAACTTTAAGTCTGAAATAGCAAATTATGGTGAAGTTGGAGAGCAAATGTACCACGAGCACCGAAGCCAGTTGGAACTGGACAATATCAATCTGCTCTACGTTACCCTAACGCGCGCTATTGAAAAGCTCTTTGTTTTTGCTGAAATGCCCACGGAGCCCAAAGATGGAGTTTCTTCCACCTACAACCATCTTTTTATGGAATTTCTTAAACAAAGGGGAATGTGGAATAGCGATCAAACGGTTTATGAATTTGGGAAAAATTCAGAGAAAAAATCAAAAGAGAAAGAAGTTGTTTCACAAATGGAGCCCCGATACCTTTCAAGCAACCCGAAAAAGCACGGACTTAAAATTGTTCCTTCCCAAGAAACTTATTTAGAGACAGAAACAGTTGCTGCCATTACTGCGGGGAATTTGCTTCACGACACCATGGCCCAGATTTATACGGAAATCGATGCCGAAAGGGTTTTGATGGAATTGGAAGGCCGCGCCATAATCCCAAAAGATGAGTTTGATAGTTTACGGAAAACCGTTTATCAAATTATTCAACATACAGATTTGAGGAAACTATTTGACGGCACTTATAAAGTTTATAACGAACGAAGTATAATCACAAAAGACGGTTTGGTTTTGCGGCCAGATAGAATAAATATAAGTACTGAAAACACATCGGTAATTGTGGATTATAAATCCGGGAGCCCTAAAATTTACCATAATGACCAATTGATTGATTATGCGAATGCGTTGCAGGATATGGGATTTGTAGTTTCAGAAAAAATGCTTATCTATAGCAACAAAGATGAAATAGTAATAAATAAAGTTTAATTTTGAAACTTTAAACAAAGCTTAATTATGTACGGAAAAATAAAGGAACATCTACAGAAAGAACTTGAAGAAATAAAGGACAACGGACTTTATAAAAAGGAAAGAATCATTACTTCACCACAAGATGCTGAAATCACTATTTCTACTGGTGAGAAGGTTATCAATTTTTGTGCGAATAATTATTTAGGCCTTTCTTCAAATAAAGAGGTGGTCCAAGCAGCAAAAGATGCGATGGATACTCACGGTTTTGGAATGTCGTCTGTTCGTTTTATTTGCGGAACACAGGATATCCATAAAGAACTGGAGCAGAAAATAGCCGATTTTTATGGCACAGAGGATACCATACTTTATGCAGCCTGTTTTGATGCTAACGGCGGTGTTTTTGAGCCTCTATTAGGCGCTGAAGATGCGATTATTTCAGATTCGCTCAACCATGCCTCCATAATAGATGGGGTGCGTCTTTGCAAGGCGGCTCGTTATCGCTACGAAAACAGCAATATGGAAGATTTGGAAAAACAGCTTGTTGCTGCAAATGAAGCAGGATCCCGTTTTAAAATCATAGTAACGGATGGGGTATTTTCAATGGACGGTTTGGTAGCCCCGCTTGATAAAATTTGTGATTTGGCTGATAAGTATGATGCCATGGTTATGATAGATGAATGCCACGCTACTGGTTTTATAGGAAATACCGGTAGAGGAACTTTGGAAGAGAAAGGCGTGATGGGGCGAATAGATATAATTACCGGAACACTTGGAAAAGCCTTGGGTGGTGCCATGGGCGGTTATACAACAGGGAAAAAAGAGATTATTGAAATGCTTCGCCAGCGTTCCCGTCCTTATTTGTTTTCAAACTCATTGGCACCTGCAATTGTTGGAGCATCTATTAAGGTGTTTGATATGCTTTCAAGTAATACTTCCCTAAGAGATAAGCTGGCAGAAAATACGGCTTATTTCAAAAAAGGAATGAAAGAAGCAGGATTTGATATTATTGATGGTGATTCTGCCATAGTACCAGTAATGTTGTATGATGCCAAACTATCTCAGCAAATGGCAGATATGCTTTTGGAAGAGGGAATATATGTTATAGGATTCTTTTTCCCCGTTGTGCCAAAAGGCAAGGCACGAATCCGTGTACAGCTTTCAGCAGCCCACAGTAAAGCGCATTTGGACAAAGCCATAAATGCCTTTATTAAGATTGGAAAAAAATTGGGGGTTATTGACTAGTAAATCCTTTATTTACGTATCAATAGCAACGACTTTAGGAAAATTTTATTAGATTTGCTTTTGTTTATAAAATTTAACAACTTACTTTTGCTCTTAATTAACACTTAAAAATTAAACAATCGAATATGAAACATCTTAACAGATTATTAGTTGCTGCTATCCTATTTATGGGAATCGGGGTGGCGAACGCGCAAGACGAAAACAATCCTTGGGCTGTTGAGGTTGGTGTAAACGCTGTTGACGTTTATTCAGCCGGACTCAATGAGGATCAAGTACGTATCCCAGCTGCTGCTAGAGGGGATATCTTTGACGAGTATTTTAATGCAAATGACCACTGGAACATTCTTCCATCAGTTTCTAGGCTAGCTATTAGCAGATACATTGGTAGTGGTTTTGTATTCACTGCAGCAGGTTCTATTAACAGAATCGACAAATTAGGCGATCTTCCTGCTGATGACCTTAGCTACTACAGTGCAGATGGAGAGGTTAAGTACAGCTTCAAAAATGCACTAGGCGGTGGATGGTTTGACCCATCTATTGGTATAGGTGGTGGTTATACTTGGGTTGATAATATCGGCTTTGGTACTGCTAACGCGCTTGCTGGTGTTAAGTTTTGGTTCAACGATTACTTAGCTCTTAACCTTCAATCTACTTATAAGCATGCATTTGAGGATTCTTATGGAATCACTCACTTCCAACATTCTGCTGGTATTGTATTCCAGTTTGGTGGAAAAGATACAGACGGTGACGGAATCTATGATAAAGATGATGAGTGTCCAGAAACTCCAGGTCTTCCTGAATTTAATGGATGTCCTGATACTGACGGTGACGGCATTGAAGATAGAAATGATGCTTGTCCAAACACTCCTGGTTTAGCTGAATTCAACGGATGTCCTGATACTGACGGTGACGGTATTGCTGATCCACAGGATGAGTGTCCTACTGTAGCTGGTCTAGCTGCTCTTAACGGTTGTCCTGATGCTGATGGTGATGGTATCGCTGATAAAGATGATGCTTGTCCAAATGAGGCTGGTCCAAAGGCTAACAATGGTTGCCCTTACCAAGACAGAGATGGCGATGGTGTTCTTGACAAAGACGATCAGTGTCCAGATGTTGCTGGTACTGTAGCAAACAAAGGTTGTCCAGAAGTTTCTGTAGAAGTTATCAAGCAATTGAACGAGTACTCTAAAACTATCTTGTTTGATTATGATAAGTCTTCTATAAGAAAAGAGTCTTATGCTGCACTTCAGAGCATTGCTGATATTATGAAAGAATATCCTAACACTACTTTCCACGTAGAAGGTCACACTGACAGTCGTGGTAGTGATTCATACAATATGAAGCTGTCTAAGGAAAGAGCTTCTTCTGTTAAGGATTACTTAACTACTATTGGTATGGACGGTAACAGATTAACTTCTGAAGGTTACGGTGAAGAAAGACCAATTGCAACTAACAATACCGCAGCTGGTAGACAACAAAACCGTCGTGTTGAGATTTCTTTAAAGAAATAATTTCAACAGATAAGTTTTAATAAATAATTTTGAAACGCCTCCGATTTTCGGAGGCGTTTCTTATTTTTAGGCTATGGTAACATTTCTTCAAGACGCCTTAACCGATGTTAAGAATATCCTTCCCGATATTTCGGATATTACTTTTATATTGCCAAGCAAGCGGGCTGGTGGCTTTCTTTTGAATGAATTGAAAAAGAATTCCCCTACCACTATTTTTGCCCCCACAATTTGCAGTATTGAAGAATTTATTGAAGAGCTTTCCAACTTAAAAATCATAAACAATACTGAACTTCTCTTTAAAAGCTATGAAGCATATCTAAAAACTGATTCAATAACGGAAAAGGAAGATTTTGAAACCTATTCAACCTGGGCAACCACACTTTTAAATGATTTTAATGAAATAGATCGATACCTCGTTGAACCGACACGATTTTTCAGTTATCTGGCCAGTATAAAAACTCTTGAAAGATGGGGCGTAAAGGAAGAAAAGACAGAATTGATAAACAACTATTTGCAATTTTGGGAAAGCCTTCCAGCCTTTTATGAAAATATTCAATCGTTTCTGCTAAAAGAGCAAATTGGGTATCAAGGAATGGTTTACCGTGAGGCCTCGGCAAATATTGAACATTATATTACTGCCAACAAAAATAAGACACACGTCTTCATCGGTTTTAATGCTTTAAACACGGCCGAGCAACATATTATACAAGAATTGTTGGAAACCGAAACCACAATGGTTTATTGGGATGCTGATCGCACATTTTATGAAGATTCAAAACACAGCGCTTCTCATTTCATAAGAAAATATATAAAAGAATGGAAATATTTTCAGCAGAAAACGCCAAAGTTTATCGCTCAAAATTATGAAAAACCAAAAAATTTTCAATTTATAGAGGTTCAAAAAAACATTGGTCAAGCAAAATATGTTGGCGAACTGCTTTCAACACTTTCTGACGATGAAATCAATAAAACTGCCGTGGTGCTAGGCGATGAAAATCTACTGGTCCCGTTGCTCTATTCGTTGCCAGAAAATGTGAAAAACCTCAACCTTACCATGGGAGTGCCTTTAAAACAATTTCCAGCGGTTGTTTTTTTTGAAAAGCTTTTTGCTATTCACACCCGTGATTCGGAAATGTTTTATTACAAAGATGTTTTATCACTTTTAAATCATCCTGTGGGAAAAAACTTAGTTACTGAGTTTGATACTATTGTTCAAAATGTAACGAAGGAAAACATTACGCATATATCCTTTTTAGATTTGATGGAGCTTTCAGATCCTTCGGAAAATGATATGCTCGAACTTCTTTTTAAGAACTGGAAAGACGACAGCCATACAGCCATAAAATCGTCTCTAAGAATTATTGATGAACTTCGGAAAAAACACACATCCACAACCATAGAAAGTGTGGTCTTGCAACAACTACACACTGTTTTTAGTGAAATCGACGCCCTTAACCAAAAATACCCACATTTAAAATCCATCAAAAGCGTAAACACACTTTTTTCAGAACTTACAGCTACAACATCTTTGGATTTTGAGGGCGATGCGTATAATGGGTTGCAGATAATGGGGGTTTTGGAAACGCGGGTACTCGATTTTGAAAACGTGATTATAACCTCAGTAAACGAAGGTATTTTCCCTTCCGGAAAGTCGAATGCATCTTTTATTACCTATGATTTAAAACAACAATTCAGCTTGCCACTTTTTACCGAAAAGGATGCAATTTACACCTATCACTTTTATAGACTGTTGCACCGGGCAAAAAATGTGACACTGCTCTATAACAACCATTCCGAAGGGATAAATACAGGTGAAAAGAGCCGCTTTATTCGGCAACTGGAAATTGAAAAACATCCAAACCATACTATTGAAAAGAAAGTGCTCGCTCCAAAAGTTCAAATTGAAAAAAAGGCTTTAAAGCAGATAGAGAAGACCGATGCAGTAATGCAGCGTTTACGTGACATTGCAGAAAAAGGGTTTTCGCCCTCTGCCTTGACCAGCTATATCCGCAAGCCGTTGGAATTTTATTTTCAGAAAATTTTAAAGTTGAATGAGTTGGAGGAAGTTGAGGAAACTGTAGCAGCAAATACGTTGGGAACGATTGTTCACGATACTTTGGAAAAATTTTATCAGCCCTTTGAAAATTGCGTGCTCACAGTTCAGGATTTGCAGAATATGAAAGAACGGATTCACGGGGAAGTGACCTCCCAATTCAGAAAAACCTTTAAAGGTGGAACATTTTCCAAAGGAAAAAACCTTATTATTTTTGAAGTGGCAAAGCGCTACATTTCAAATTTTATAGATAGGGAAATTAACGATGTTCAAGCCGGAAACACCATAAAAATTATCAAGATTGAAACAGACCTTACCTTGGATGTTCCGATCCCTGAGCTGCATTTCCCAATAAAACTCCACGGAAAAGTGGATCGGGTGGATGAATACAACCGGCAACTTAGAATAATTGATTATAAAACCGGATTGGTAAATCAAAGTGATGTGGAAATAATTGACTGGGAAGATTTGAATCAAGATTACAAATTCAGCAAAGCATTTCAAGTATTGGCGTATGCGTTGATGATGAATAAGGAAATTCCTATCAACAATGCTGAAGCGGGAATAATTTCCTTTAAAAACTTAGGAAGTGGATTTCTAAAATTTGGAACTAAAACCTCTGCTTACAGTAAAAGAGACCAGTTGATAAACGGTAATGTTTTGGAAACATTTACGGTTGAATTAAAGAAGATTATTTTGGAAATTTGCGATCCAAATATTCCCTTCATTGAAAAAGAAATAGCTAAATGATTATAAATAAAAACAGAATACTTTCCTCAGAAAACAAAAAACCGATTCTTTACGATGTTTATTATAATGAAACGGGAAACCCCCAGCCCGTGGTTATTTTCTGTCACGGCTATAAAGGCTTTAAGGATTGGGGAGCGTGGCATTTGGTGGCCGAAGCGTTTGCAGAATCTGGCTTTTGCTTCGTAAAATTTAATTTCTCGCATAATGGCGGTACGATGGAAAATCCTATCGATTTCCCAGATTTGGAAGCATTTGCGGAAAACAATTTCAGTTTTGAACTTGACGATTTAGATAGGGTTTTAAACGAAATTGAAAAAGGAAACGATAATTTTCCAAAGAAAATTTCAACCATTTCCTTAATTGGCCACAGCCGCGGTGGCGGAATTGTTTTGATAAAGGCCGAAGAAGATACCCGTATTCATAAAGTAGTTACGTGGGCCAGTGTAAGCGATTTTAAAGCAAGATTCCAAGAAAACACTGCAGCGTTTGAAACTTGGAAAGAAACAGGCGTAACACACGTTGAAAACAGTCGGACAAAGCAAATGCTGCCCCACAACTTTCAGTTCTATAAAGATTTTAAAAAAAATGAAGAGCGTTTTTCCATCAAACGTGCAGTGAAAAATATGAAAGTCGGACAGCTCATTGTTCACGGAAGCGAAGACCCAACAGTTTCCGAAAAGGAGGCAAGAGCAATCCATTCGTGGAATCCAGAAAGTGAATTGAAAATAATAGACGGGGCAGACCATGTTTTTGGAGCAAAACATCCTTTTGAAGAAAGCAATTTACCAACCGATTTAAAAAACGTTGTTGAAAAGACAATTGAGTTTCTAAAATAGAGCTTGTATTAAAAAATTTACTATTTTTGGCATCCTAATCAGCAATTGGGGGATTAGCTCAGCTGGCTAGAGCGCTTGCCTGGCAGGCAAGAGGTCACCGGTTCGACTCCGGTATTCTCCACAAAAAAACCACCGTGAAAACGGTGGTTTTTTGTTTTATTCCTGAACAGGCAAGACCAAAAGAGGTTTGCTGGTATGAAATTCTCTTTTATGTATTTCATTCTTTTCCCAAAGTTTTTTGAAAAAACCGCGCTTTCTTCTAACTACACAAAGCATATCTGGATTGAATTGCTGAAAATATTCTATTACAGCCTGAAAAGTGGTAGCGGCTTCCACTTGGCTATATGAAGTTTGCAACAACTTTAAATTGTCAGTTACGCTTTTCATTTCTTCCGTAGTTTCGGGAGTTTCTACGTGAAGTACGTTAACTTCGGTTCCAAAATTTTGTTTGAACTGTTTTACCGCTTCCAAAAGTTCATCACGCTCAAAACTTCCATTTTTAAAAGCCATCAACATAGTTTTTGGCGGTTGGAACTTTGCTCCTTCTGGAACTACCAAAATAGGAATGTTGGTCTGTTTTAAAAGCTTTCCAGAGGTTTTCCCGAGATAGACCTCTTCCTTTATAGAATTACTACGTGGCGCCAGAACCATTAAATCTATTGGCACTTGCTTGCTAATGCGCGCAATTCCTTCCAAAACTTCGCCTTTGATTGGGTGCGCAATCACTTGCACTCCTTTACGCTCTACTTGCGAAAGCACTTCATCTAAACGGTTTTCCGATTCTTCCTTTAAAATAGAGTTTACCTTTGAAAGACCACCTACCTTGGACAGTTCCTGAAATACAGAAACAACGTATACATTGGCGTTTATTGATTGGGCCAAATCTATGGCGTATTGTAAATTGCTGATTGCATTTGCTGAAGACCCAACGGGCACTAATATATTTTTCATAAGCAGAAACTTCTTCTTAGTTTGAAAACAAAATTAACTTTAAAACTCGTTCGATCCATAACTCTTTAACATTTCAACCAAATTTAAACATTTAGGCAGAAACAGGCTTATTAACTTTTTGCATTTTCCGTAGTTTTACCATTCCGCATGCGACAGACCGATATTTCTTTTAAACGAATCCAACAACTTGCCATTCCCGCAATAATTTCAGGAATTGCAGAGCCCGTTCTTTCGGCCACAGATGCTGCTGTGGTGGGAAATATTAAGGAATTTGGAATTGAATCGCTTGCTGCAGTAGGGATTGTTGGAACGTTTCTTTCAGCTTTAATTTGGATCTTGGCACAAACCCGCAGTGCCATTTCGGCTATTGTTTCGCAAAATTTGGGAGCTGGTAAATTGAAGGACCTCCATAATTTTCCAGCACAGGCTATATATTTCAACATTGCACTAAGCATCATTGTTTTGTTTTCTACATATTTTTTTGTGGAAGAAATTTTCAAAATTCTCAATGCCGATGGGATGGTGTTAGCTTTCAGCATTGATTATTACAATATTCGCGTTTGGGGCTTTCCGCTTACACTATTCACTTTTGCGGTTTTTGGACTTTTCCGGGGCTTGCAAAACACTTTCTGGCCTATGGTCATCGCTACCCTAGGAGCTTCTTTAAACATAGGGTTGGATTTTGCTTTGGTTTATGGAATTGAAGGCTTAATACTACCTTTAGGAATAAAAGGTGCAGCCTGGGCAAGTCTTATTGCACAGATTGTAATGGCTGGTCTCTCCTTACTTCTTCTTTTAAAGAAAACCGAAATTTCCTTAAGACTGAAATTTCCGCTACATCCCGAAATAAGACGGCTCGTGGTAA
>TARA_R100001460_G_scaffold467_2_pt1 | contig 14190 bp, 14 predicted proteins | sample TARA_R100001460 | Tara Oceans TARA_R100001460 (sample SAMEA2622190) | marine metagenome | biome: marine biome (ENVO:00000447); feature: surface water layer (ENVO:00002042); material: "saline water (ENVO:00002010), including plankton (ENVO:xxxxxxxx)" | depth 5 m | reverse complement strand
ACAGTAGAAGGTGTGTTAGGACATCAGGACTGTATCATTGATGGTGTTCTTACAGACATAAAGTCTGCATCGTCTTTTGCCTTCAAAAAGTTTAGAGACAATAAGCTTACTGAAGATGACCCCTTTGGTTACATCGCACAGATTAGTGCATATGCCACACGCAGAGGTGACAAGGAAGCTGCCTTCTTTGCTATCGACAAGAACAGCGGGGAGTTAGCTATCACTAAGGTACATGATTTAGAAATGATAGATGCTAATGCTCGTGTCAATTATCTAAAAGGTATTATGGACACAGACACACCACCACCTAGATGTTACAATGACGTACCTGATGGCAAGTCAGGCAACCGCAAACTGACCACAGGCTGTACGTATTGTGGGTATAAGACAAGGTGTTGGGATAACCTACGTGCATTTAAGTATTCAAATGGTGTCCGTATATTAACACATGTAGCCAAGACCCCTGATGTAGAGGAGGTTGCAGTTGGCTAGGAAAAACTTCTATAATAGAAAATATAAAAACGGATACAAGTCAATCTCAGAATGTAAGGTAGCAGATATGCTAAACGATAATCGTGTGGTGTTCCAATACGAGCCTATGAAGATTGATTACGAGTGGAGAGAAGAAAAGAGTTACACGCCTGACTTTGTTCTTCCTAATGGGGTTATGTTAGAGGTAAAGGGCGTACTGTTTATTGAGCATAGAAAGAAACACCTGTTCATTAAACACCAGTATCCAGAACTAGATATTCGGTTTGTGTTCGACAACCCTAATAAGAAACTTAGAAAAAATGGGAAGATGACCCACGCCGATTGGTGTGAGCGTTACGGCTTTAGATATTGCAAGTTATCTGATGGCATCCCAGAAGAATGGCTTGACAATCAATATGAAACCGACTAATATAAATGTAATTACAGACGAGTTTAGACCAGATGTATCATCGCCAGAGAAGTCTCTCTTCTTGTGTGTGATACTACAGGCGTTGCTTGATGCAACAAAACCTGAGTATGCAGGTGAGCCTAAGAATGTTATGATAGAACGTGACAGAGCAAAGGCTTGGTTCTTTGCATCGTATGGTACAACAGCACAGGACTTTGAAGAAGTGTGCGACCATGCAGGGGTAGACCCCGAATACATGAGAGACTTTGCTTACAAAGTATTGAAATCAGGAGAGGTAGAATATGTCAGAAAGAGAATCAATGCAGTCCTTGGACATGGTAAATAACCCTACGCACTACAATGCAAAAGGTGTAGAGTGTATAGATGCTATTGAAGCGTCTATGTCTAAGGACGAGTTTAAGGGATACCTAAAGGGTAACGTGATGAAATATATGTGGCGTTACGACTACAAAGGTAAACCTGTGGAAGACTTGAAAAAAGCTGAGTGGTATTTGAAAAAGCTTATTGCTTCTGTAGAAGAGCCATGCTATAATTCGAGTTCTGTTTCGTCAATAGACGACAAAGATTATGTAGATATTGTGAGAGGAAAGATACCACTATGGAAGAAACAAAGATGAACACCGCATTACCAACAGACTACCAAACTTTTATAGCGACTTCACGTTACGCCCGATGGATAGAAGACGAAGGACGCAGGGAGACTTGGGACGAAACAGTTCAAAGATTTATGGATAATATAGTTAATGATGTAGACATCGACACGAAGGACAAGCGTGATATACACGAAGCAATTCTTTCTTTACAGGTGATGCCTAGTATGAGAGCATTGATGACCGCAGGGGCAGCTTCTGAAAGAGATAACACATGTGTATATAATTGTAGCTATCTACCTGTAGACCATCCTCGTGCCTTTGATGAGGCTATGTTCATCCTGTTGTGTGGTACAGGCGTAGGCTTCTCTGTTGAAAGACAGTCCATACAAAAGCTTCCTGTTGTACCAAATGACTTACAGGATGTAGAAGATACTATTGTAGTGCAGGATAGTAAAGAAGGATGGGCGAGGGGTTTGCGTAAGCTTATCTCTCTACTCTATACAGGGGAAATACCTAAGTGGGACTTAACTAAAATACGTCCTGCAGGTGCAAGGCTAAAGACATTTGGTGGAAGAGCCAGTGGACCAGAGCCTCTTAATGATTTGTTTAACTTTGTTATCGGTAAGTTTAAAGGTGCGGCTGGGCGTAATCTCAACAGCGTAGAGTGTCACGACATCATGTGTAAGATTGGTGAGGTGGTAGTTGTTGGTGGTGTACGCCGCAGTGCGATGATTAGTTTATCAAATCTATCTGATGACCGAATGCGTCACGCTAAATCTGGTCAGTGGTGGGAGAACGAAGGACAACGTGCCTTGTCTAATAACTCTGTTGCATATACTGAGAAGCCTGATATGGAAACTTTCTTGCGTGAGTGGACTGCTCTTGTGGAATCTAAGTCTGGCGAGCGTGGTATCTTTAGTCGTGATGCGGCAGACAAGCATGTAGCTCGTAATGGTAGACGTAAAACTGGTATGGCTTGGGGGACTAACCCTTGTAGTGAAATCATCCTGCGTCCTAATCAGTTCTGTAATCTAACAGAAGTCGTGGTTCGTCCTACTGATACAGAAAAGACATTGGCTAATAAGATTAAGCTGGCTACAATATTAGGCACAATTCAATCTACCTATACACATTTACCTTACTTACGTCCTGTATGGCGTAAAAACACTGAAGAAGAAAGGCTGTTGGGTGTAAGCCTGACAGGTATTATGGATAATGAACTTACATCTAGACCATCTGAAAACTTACTGGAGAAGCTTCGTGATACTGCTGTACAGACAAACAGCAAAACTTCTGAGCAACTTGGAATTAATCCATCTGCGTCCATCACCTGCGTCAAGCCTAGTGGCACTGTATCGCAGCTTGTTGATAGTGCCTCTGGCATCCATGCTCGTCATAGTGACTACTATATCCGCACTGTACGGGGTGATAACAAAGACCCTCTCTCGAAATTCTTAACAGACGTAGGCGTTCCATCAGAGGCGTGTGTAATGAAGCCAGATAACACAACTGTCTTCAGCTTCCCTATCAAAGCCCCTGATGGTGCTGTCACTCGTAATAACATGACAGCCATAGAACAGCTTGAACTGTGGAAGACATACGCATTACATTGGTGTGAGCATAAACCATCCGTTACAATTACTGTACGTGATGAGGAGTGGCTTAAAGTAGGGGCGTGGGTATACGATAACTTTGATATATGTTCAGGTGTATCCTTCTTACCCCACACAGATTATGTCTATGCACAAGCACCTTATCAGGACTGTGATGAGAAGACATACCTTGAGGCATTGTCTAAGATGCCCTTGTCTATTGACTGGACACAGCTTGCATCCTACGAAGTAGAGGATAACACAGCAGGGTCACAGACGTTAGCGTGTTCTGGTGACTCTTGTGAGGTTGTGGATATTAATAGTTAAGGAGATTACATGTTACTAGAAGCACTTACAAAAAAACTAGAAGGTGACATTGCTGTCGCCAAAGCAAACATAAACGTATACCTAGACCAATCTGTTGGTATCGGAGAACACCCTGATATTATCGGGGCTATCGAAGGAGAGATTGAAAAGATTGCATCTGCAGACGAGAAAATAAAAACTATAGAAAATTATTTTGGTTGACATACTAATTTTAATTTAGTATAATTATTGTGGTAGCTGGCTGTGCCTCCTTTCCTCTCTCTCTAGGTCAGCTACCGCTTTATTTTTTTTTTAGGAGAACGCTATGAAAACATGGACATTAACGTTTAACACAGAAGAACTTAACATTATTATGGCAGGTCTTGGAGAGTTACCAGCTAAAGTATCTATTGATGTTATTAAAAAAATACAAAGCGTAGCACAAACAACGACACCAGAAGATTTGGAATCTATAGATTTACCTGACGATGTTTAATAAAAAACCTACAATCTATATAGGTTATGACCCTCGTGACCATCAGGCTTACGAGGTTTTGATGTGTTCAATAAGAAAGTATTGCGATAAGTTTCCTATCGTACCTCTGATAGAACCTGCGCTGCGTCGTGCAGGACTATTCCGTAGAACTATTTTTGTTGATGAGAGTAATCCTCGACAGAAGATAGACTACTTTGATAGGAAACCATTCAGCACTGACTTTACATTCACAAGATTTTTAGTACCTGCTTTAAATCAATACACAGGTCTTGCATTATTTATGGACGCTGATATGTTTGTACGTGCAGACATCGAACAAATCTTTGACCAGTATGGTAGCAGGAAAGATTATGCAGTCTCTTGTGTTAAACACAAGTATACCCCTGATGTAGGCAAGAAGATGGACGGAGTTGTCCAGACACAATATCATAGAAAGAACTGGTCTAGCTTTATGCTATTCAACTGTGACCACGAGAAAACAAAAGAGCTTACTGTTGATGATGTTAACCTGAAGTCTGGTGGTTGGTTACATAGATTGTCTTGGCTACAAGACGATGAGATAGGAGATATACACGAAGAGTGGAACTGGCTGGACGGACACAGTCCTGCAAACATAGAAGCAAAGAACGTACACTTCACCACAGGTGGTCCTTGGTTTGATAAATGGGAAGCTAAAAGAAAAATAGACGAGGAGTATTCCTTTGAATGGAAACTATTCCAAGATAAAATATATACAGAAAAATTAATGGAGTCACTTGGATGAGTAAATATACTTTTGTAACAGCTTTTAACAAAGAGCATTTTGATTTGTATGCAAAGCAAATGCTAGAGTCAGTTGTAGATAACTGGAATCCAGATGACTTTAGATTGGTCGTGTATTATGATGGCTTTGGTTCTGAGAAACCAGACGTACCAGAGGCAAGCTTTATTGAATACAGAAACCTAGACAAACTAAAAGCTAGAGAAGATTTTATAACTCGTAACAAAGATAAGAACGGGCGTTACGCAGAAGCACCTTACAACTATCGAATGGATGCTATAAGATTCTGCCACAAAGTATATGCTTATACAGACTTAGCTTACGAACTTATAGACCAAGAAAATACGGACTGGTTAGTTTGGTTAGACGCAGACACAATTACGACTACAAAGTTTACAGCAGAGGACGCTGCTAAAATATTACCAGATGATAGTGATGTAGTTCATCTTGGTCGTATTGATATTGACTACAGTGAAACAGGTTTTGTTGGCTGGAACATGGCTATGCATAACGCAGTATCTATGCTCGTAGATATTAGAGGTGCGTACGACACGAATGAGGTACTAGCCTATCGTGAATGGACAGACTCTTTTGTATTTGAACGTTTGTTAAACATATACAAAGCACATGGAACTAAAACACATAACCTATCAGAGGGTGTGCGTGGACTAGCAGTCTTTGAAAACTCTGTTCTAAAAGATTACTTCATACATAACAAAGGAAATCTAAAATACGATAAGCCTAAGTTAGACACAGTATCTAAAGATATTCAAGGACCAAAAAGATATAAACAACTAGCAGATATAGTTCGTAGTTATAGTGAAGGACTGTCCTCTTTCTCTATTGTTGAGACAGGAACTTGGAATGGTGGCAGGGCTATTGAAATGGCTCTAGCTGCTTTCGAGAATGTAGACACTGTTCATTATCGTGGCTTTGATTTGTTTGAGGATGCTACTGAAGAGACAGATAAAATTGAGTTAAACATAAAGGAACACAACACATACAATGCGGTTAGCAACAGGCTAAGACAATTCTCTCAGAAGATGAAAGAGAACGGCAAGGGATTTACATTTACCTTGTACAAAGGTGATACAAAAAGCACTATGGAATCTCATCAGTTTAATGATGTAGACCTTGCGTATATCGATGGCGGTCATTCTTATGACACAGTTTCTAGCGACTACAAATATCTTAGACAAGTACCAGTGGTTGTGTTTGATGATTACTATAGCTTTCACGACAAAGAAAAGGAAGTTCCAGAAGAACACTCAGGTATTATCAAAACATTTAAGGAAGCTGCAGAAAGAAATAAATATGTTTTACCTTCTGGTGACATGACAGCATTTGGTTCTCATGTTCATCTAGCTGTGCTTCTTAAAAAAGAAGCAAAAGAATTACCGCCAGAACTAACTAGAACTCCAATACTTGTTAAACCTAAAGACTGTGTTTCTAGCGACTACATACGTAGCAACATAAAAGAAAACATACAGCTTATCAATAACTATGATTTAGTAAAGAAGTATAAACCTACAGACGACCACGTAGCTGTTGTATCTGGAGGTGTAATAGATTTTAAAAACTTAAAACGTGTAAAGAAAAAATACAAAGCAAAAATTTGGTGTGTTAAACACGCACTACCCAAACTTATCGAACAGGATATTATTCCTGATGCTTGTGTTGTCTTAGACCCTAGACCTATTGATGGTATAAGCACACATGGTATAAAAAGAACTGAACTATTTAAAACAATACCAGAAGAAACTATATTCTATATTGCTTCAATGACAGACCCCTCTGTTACTCGTCACATTATGAGTAAGACAGATAAGATACTTGGCTTCCATGCTTTCACAAATGGTATTCGTGATGAATCAATAAAAGATAAAATAGTCATTGATAAAGAAACTGGTATAGAAAATGGAGCAGTTCTAATATCTGGCGGCACAGCAGCAGCAACAAGAACAATAGGAATGTTAGACACTTTAGGTTATCACAACATTCACTTATTTGGTTTTGATTGTAGCATACCAAATGTAACAGAGGAAGAAAGAAAACTAAAAGACGAGTCAGGTAATCCAAAGTATATTCATGTAGAAACAGGTGGTAAAAAATTCTTTACAACTGGTGAACTCTTGGCACTTGCCCAAGACTTAGAAAGAATGTGGGAAGAAAAAGACCTTCAATTAAATATTAAATACTATGGCAAAGATAGCTTAGTAGCTCAGATATGGGAACAGTCATTCTATAAAAATGAATACGCAACCTTTGTGGAGGCGCAATGCCAGAGCTAAAAGAGAAGCAAGAAAAATTTTGTCAGCATTATGTTGTTAGTCGTAATGCTACTAAATCAGCAGAGGCAGCAGGGTATAGTGAACGCTCTGCTTACAATCAAGGATACAACTTACTACAACGTGAGGATGTCAAGGAAAGAATTAAGGAGTTAGAAGGTGAATTTACTACGGACGTTGATGTCATTGAGGAACTGGAGAAACAATATGAGGCAGCCAAGTCTCAGGGACACGGGCAGACTGCGCTTAAAGCACTTGAATTATTGTCAAGAGTTAGGGGTAATAACGCCGAAGATGAAAGCTCAGATGACATTGATTCTCTTGAAGGAGAGATACGAGGAGCAATGCAGGTTATCGGAAAAGAAAAGATTTACGAACTACTTATGGAAACCTTTCCAGAAGATTTTCAAGACGAGGAAATAGAAGATGAAGATTGAAATTATACTACTAGCTGTGTGTCTTGTACCTCTATGCTGGCTGTTATATGATGTGCGCTCATTCAGAAAACAAATACAGGCGTGGATTAATGAAGATAAAGACAAATAAGACTGCATTTGTAACAGGCATCACAGGACAGGACGGAGGCTACCTAGCAGAGCTTTTGCTTGATATGGGATATGATGTACATGCATTGAGAAGACGCTCTGCTGGGGCAAATATGAGGCGTATAGAGCATATTCTAAATCATCCTAACCTTTTCCTACATTATGGTGATTTGACAGACACAGGATGTCTTATGAAACTGTTCGCAACCTATCAGTTTGATGAGGTGTACAACTTAGGCGCACAGTCACATGTCCGTGTGTCGTTTGATATACCAGAATATACAGCCGATGTTGATGGTCTTGGTACTCTTAGGCTGTTAGAATGTATGCGTACACTAGACATGTTAGAGACAACACGATTCTATCAGGCATCTACTTCTGAATTGTACGGCAAAGTACAAGAAGTTCCACAGACAGAGACAACACCTTTCTATCCTCGCTCGCCCTACGGCGTTGCTAAATTGTTCTCTTACTGGACAGTTAGGAATTATCGTGAAGCCTATGGTCTACATGGTTCTAATGGTATATTATTTAACCACGAATCACCTTGGCGTGGTGATGAGTTTGTTACACAAAAGATTGTTAAGGGCGTAGCAGATGTTATATCAGGAAAGAAAGATAAGATTAGTCTAGGTAACTTAGATGCTCAACGTGATTGGGGACACGCAAAAGATTATGTAGAGGGTATGTATAAAATGGTGCAGCATGAACACGGTGACGATTATGTATTAGCTACAGGTGAGATGCACTCTGTTCGTGAGTTAGTAGAACTATGTTTTAAAAAGATAGACTTTATAAATATACGTTGGGAAGGTGAGGGAGTTGATGAGAAAGGGTATGACCACTACGATAACCTTGTTGTAGATATTAACCCTGAGTTTTACAGACCATCAGAAGTTGACCAACTATTAGGTAATGCTTCAAAAGCAAAGAAGGTGCTTGGATGGAAACCCAAATACACCTTTGAGACTATGATTCAAGAAATGATTGATGCTGTTTAGTAAAAACTAAATCCTCCGTAAAAAGGCATACCACCAAATGAAGGTTGTGTAGGCTCTATTGGCTCTGGTTTAGTATATTCACCAGCTTGAAACTGACCACCTTGACTGTATAAAGGCATATAACTATTCATAAAGTTATAAGCCATGCCGCCTAACCCACCATAAGGATTCATAAACATACCCATAGGATTAAAACCACCCATACCAAACGGCATCATTCCCATAGGTTGTTGATAAAAGTTAGGCATTTGCTGTCCACCACCTGTATTCATCAAATCTTTCTGACCCGGATGAACAGCAGGTTGTAGCGTTCCTGTATTCATCAAATCTTTCTGACCCGGATGAACAGCAGGTTGTAGCGTTCCTGTCCCCTCCTCAAATCCTTTAGGCTTTACAGAATCATCTGCAATACCAGCTAATCCACTACCATCCGGTTTGAATTGATTTCTATATGCAACAGGGTCAAAATTTTCCACTGTACTTCTCCTACTTTCTAAATGCGCCTATTGATTTAACACCAAAGCTTGCGCCTATTGATACAAGGATTCCCCAACTTAACCACTCTGGACAATCCTCTCTTAAAAATCTAAAACCTTCTGCTATGTATGGCTGTGCTGGTGGATAGAAACATGCACATAGCATCCCGACGAAAAAAATTGTCCACAATTCGTCTTTCCACGAGTCTGCTGAAGCTGTCATAGCTTTCTCTTCCCAAGCTGATTCACTGGCTGCGTGTTTAGCTGCACCCTCTAGCTTTGCAAGCTCTAGCTTTTGTTTTGCTTGGGCTTTCTTTTGTTTGCCCTTCAGCCATGTACCAGCTAGTCCTGCGATTGGTCCTAGTAATCCTTGTAACATTATTCGTCTTCTCCTGTCTCCATCATTTGTGCAAGCTTGTAGGCTCTTCGTTTGACTTGGCTTGCCCATCTTGAGTCGAGCATTTCCATCGCTGCTTTTTTGTAGTCTCCATCTTCCAAAGCTCCCCACATATTTGAAAAGGCAGATAGACGAGGTATCCCAAGATTAAAAGCCATATCAAGAAGAACCCTAATCCGTACCTCACTAAGCCCCACAACAAAAGGAAACTTTCTAACAAGCTCTCGCTCAACAATCTCAATATCGTTCTCACATAGAAAACGGGCTTCGTCTTCAGTAATACCACGGTCATCAAGATTACGCCCAATTCCAATCGTGAGATGCCCAGCCGTACATCTGTAAGGTTTAAGTTCCAACCCTTCGTGATAGATGATAAGGTCAATTAGTTTCTCCTTGTTATACTCCATTATTATTCTCCATCAAACAAACGTATTCTATCAGAATTTATTTCCATATCATCTAGTATTTTTTCAATTTTAAAAGGAATACCTTGTAAAAATATTTCTTCATCTGAAGGTCTTAATTTTACAGGTCTAAATCTATTTTGTCTACTAAACTTTAGAAGATTTTCAAATTCTTTAGGAGCATTTTTATAACCTCCTGCTTGATAACCATCTAATATTACTTGCTCTCCTCCCCCCTCAACACGATTTTTAAATATTGTTTCATAATCATCAACTACTGCTGAAAATTTTCTTTGATTTTCCAAGCCTCTTTCTATAGAATCGTTAGCTTTACTTTGAATTTCTTGAATATACTCTGGAGTATCTTGTATAACTCGTGCATTTTTCTTTAAATAATCTTGAATATTTTTATTTGAACGCTGCCAGTCTTTTAATGGCTGGTCAACATTAAATTTAACTGAACCTGAAAAATCAGCGCTGGATTGTTTTAAACCAATAAAAGCAGGAAAACTAAATTCATCTTCAGCATAAGCTATTCCATATTCTTTTACTGGTCTAATGTCTTCTCCATATTTTTCTTTTTGAGCGTAATAATCTTCTGCATTATCAACATATCTTAAAGTACCTATATTAAATATATCTCCTGCTAGTCCAAGGTATGCAGGTATTTGTTGACTAAAAGGAGCGTCATCCATTTCACTTGATTGTTTATAAAATTTTCCAAAAGCATCTGTTAACATTGAAGGAGCAATATAAGGACTTAATATTTCACTAGCTGTTGCAAACAATGCTTTATTCATTTGGTCTTCAGAATAAGTACCATCTTGTAACAAAGCATTAAACATAGCAGCAGGTCTTTTAAGATAACTTGTGGGGTCTATCCTACCAAAATTAAAATAATCTAGTACTTGTCTTTCTTGTTGACCTCCCTTTCCTGTTTTTATAGTTTCTATTCCAGATGTATATATTCTTGGAGACATATAATCAAAATCAGAAACAACAGACCTTTCAAAAGCATCCTCTTCTTCTTTAGTTATACCTGCTAATTCTCTTGAATATTGTTGCATAGCATATGGAGTAATAGCTAAAGCATTTATACCTGCTAATCTTTTAGCCCCCGCAGCCATTAAAGCTGGGTCGCCACTAGCTAAATCATTTGCTGTATACGTAAATAAATTCTTAACAATTCTTGTTGACTCTGCAGGAAAAGCAGCAAACTCTCCAAAGAAAGGACCACTACTAACTTTTTTAACTGCTTTTGGAATCATACTGTAATTAGGAAGTAAGTCTCTAGTTCTTTGAGCAGCAGCTATTTCTAAATTAGGTAAGTCTAAATCTCGGTATGTTTTAGATTTACCCATATAATTCATAGTTTTTTCAAAGTGCATCATCTTAAATAAATCATCTTGAAGTTGATAAAAATCTGTTAATTTTTTAAAACCTAACTGACTTAAACTAACTGCACCTCTAACAGGAAGTTTAATAACATCTTCTGCTGTTTGTGTCACGCTTGTTGGATTTGATAAAAGCTCATCAAATAATTTTGGATTATCGGCTATACTTTGAAGTTGTTTTTTTAATATATTACCTTTTACGCTTTGACCTAATAAACCTAGACCTTGGTATTTAGCTACAAAATCACCAAGCTCTTTATTACTCATACCCAACATTTTTGACACAAAATTATTTTGCCCAAACATTTGAGAAACACCTACTTTAGATGCTTTTCCTAATCCTTTTCCAATAGGAAGCATACCATTAGCAATCATTAAAAGAGCATTACCCATTACATTAACACCCATTGTTGCGGTAGATGCTACAGTTGCTCCAGTTGTTAATAGACCCCGTCCTTTCAGTAACGTCCTCATTAAAAACCCGTCGGGTCTTGTAACATCAAGCCCTTCTTCTATAAATTTTTTATATTCAGGAGTAGCATAAACATCTTTAAAAGGATTTTTAACTTGACCTTGAGAAACAGAACCCCGACCAAAAATTTGTCCAAGTCTTTGCTCTGCCACCTCTTCTAAACTAACCAAACCTTTAGAAACTGCTTCAGCCTCTCTACCTTTTCCTTGTATAGCTTTTTGATTTTTAAGCATTACTTTAGCTATATCTTCTAAAAAATCTGACTCAGCAAAAGCTGTTGAAATATTAGACATGGTAGTAATATAGTTTCTATATGGGTCTTTTATTTCTCCTAGTACTTCTCTTATTGATGCGGGTAATTTTTTTCTTTGCTTGCCAACGTATTGGTCAGCTATTCTTGAATCTTGTTGTAGTATTCCTTTAAATATATTAAATGTACTTTTATCTGTTCCTGACTTTTGAATTATTTTAGCCAGGTCATTTAAAGCTGCTTGAGAACTTCTTCCAGAATTTTTTCCTAAAACATCTACTAAACTAGCAAAAAAACCATCGGGGTCTGATGCTCTCATTGCAGCTGCATCTCCGTTTTTAAAAGCTGAATAAAAAGATTTAAAACTATCTACTACTTTTTTTTGATATTTTCCATAATCAAAAAATTCATAATCACGAGTAACGTAGCTGTCACCTGTTTTACCAATTCTTGCTTTTAATTTACCTTTTGTAAGCCCTGTCATCTTTGATAGGTTTCTAAACTCACCGTCCATTTCTTTTACAAGAGTGGCAATATCATCAGGTAACTGCCTTAATAAATTATTGTAAGCAGAATCTTTAGGACTTGTCATCCATACATCATTAATTATACGTTTAACTTTGTTTCTTTGCTCACCTTTTTTAGTACCTTTATTAACTAAATTTTTTAAATCTCTTGCTCTACCTTCAAGCTGCATAGATAAAGCTGCACCAAAATTAGTACGCCTAGTTAATAAATCCAAAGACTGGTTATCAGTTCCAGCCCTAGAAGATAAGTTTACTCTCCAAGATGGCGGCAATATTTCTAATCTTTTAATACCTTCAGCAGCTTTTTTGATTTGACCTGTAGGAACTTGCTTTACACCTTCTTTTAAACTTTTTATAAAAGCACCACCTATTGCTGTAAAACCTAAAGCGTCTATAAAATTATTTAAATATCCTTCTGCTGCTGAGTTATTAGGATTTCTCTGTAATTCTTCAGAGGCTTTTTTTGCTTCTGGATTATCCATAACAGCATTATAAACATCACCTAAAAATTCTGGAGCAGTATCAATAAATAAACTTTCTCCATACTCTGGTGATGCATCATCCATAGCAGCCCACAAACCAGCAGCACCAATACTACCAGCAGTAAATTTACCAAGCTTACTTTTAAATAATTTTTCTATATAAGCTCTTGTTGGACCTTCAAAAGATTTTGTTTGTTTAAAAGAAGGAGCTAATTTTTTTGTAGCTTCTTTTCCCATCTTACCAATACTTGCTATACTTAAAATATCAGCAGCTATAGGCTCTACAAAACCATCACCATGATAAGGGTCAAAATATTTTTGAAATAATTTTCTATAGCCGTTAGGAATTTTATCTGCTATAGTATCAAACGCTTTTTGATTTCTTTCGTATATTTCGTCAAAACTTTTATCAGGTCTAATTCCATATTCTACAGCAGTTCCTGCAAAAGCTACAGTGTCTCCTATATTTTCTACTAACCTACCACCTAAACGAGCTATAAGCTGTGACCCCGGTATATCTGGAAGAAAACCTTTTTGTTCACCACCCCACTCTGCCATAATAATGTCACGACCTTCAGATTCAGGTACATCTCCAGTTATTTTTCTAAACTCTTTAATACTTTTACTATACTCTACAGGATTAACACCCTCACTTATTATAATATCATTATATCGTTTTTTTATTTCTTCGTCTTTTATTTTTTCCCTTTTATTTTTAGATGCATTAACCTCTTCTTTAAGTTGTTTAAGTTTATCATTTATCTTAAAAAACTTACTACTATAAGGAGAAACAGGATTTAATTTTGTATTATCATACATTATTTGTGTTATCCTCTACTGTGAAGCATTCCCATATTGATTTTGAAAATCCTCAAAGCTTAAATCTGGCTCCTTAAATACAGTTCTTTCGTCAAGGTCTGTATTTAAATTTTGTTCTTTTTCAGTTAATGCTAAACTACTAAAGTATCTTTTAAATATTTCTTGTTCTAAATTATTATATGCAGTGTTTTCTTGTGATAATGTTGGAGAGCTACGTGCTATTCTTTGAGCTAAAGCTCTAGCATCATTTACAACAGAGTTCATTGTTTTCTTTTCTTCAGAATTTAAATCTCCACCTTTTAATTGCATTGCTATTTTTTCAAAATCACCTATAGAACTACCGCTACCCACATCAAGAGTATACGTACTAGATAAATTTAAATCACCTAAGTTTTCTAACAAATCAGATATAGATGTAAGTTTAGCAAGTTCAGCCGCTTGTTCTTTTGCAGGTAAATCTCTTATTTCTTTCTGTATTCCAGATAAT
>TARA_R100001460_G_scaffold7976_2_pt1 | contig 14244 bp, 7 predicted proteins | sample TARA_R100001460 | Tara Oceans TARA_R100001460 (sample SAMEA2622190) | marine metagenome | biome: marine biome (ENVO:00000447); feature: surface water layer (ENVO:00002042); material: "saline water (ENVO:00002010), including plankton (ENVO:xxxxxxxx)" | depth 5 m | reverse complement strand
GAGCTTGCATCATCTGAGTCTGCATCTGATTCATCTGTCCAGATGTCATGTTATTTTGCATCATGTTTTGTTGCGGCTGTGTAGCCGACATCGTACCGCCCATGTAAGCTTTCTTACGGGGCTTTTTTGTTGTCGCTTTTCCACCGTACATCATTGGTTTCCGGCGGGACATGCCACCATACATCATAGCCTTGCGCTGACCATTATTGTATTGTTTCACTCTCACTCTCCTTTTTTTGTTTATCTTTAATTTCTTTTTGAGAAGACAGAGATTGCATTGTTGTAGATAGTTCTGCTTGTGGTACAAACGACGGTGCCATATCTCCACTTTGTATGAGATGTCTTGTAATTATCGACTGTGTCTTTGTAACCAACAGATTCAGATCCACGTCTGTTGCCTCTCCTTCCAGAACTTTAACTAACGCCCTAGACATTTCTTTATCCTGTGCAGCAAAGGTAATTGCATTTAGATCATACTGTGACATCAATCTAAACGCAAACTCTGCAGCAACATACTGTGGGCTAACCATGCCACGTGCAATGTTGAACGCACGGCTAATTAACTCGTTAGGCGATATACCCCTTATTTGGTTACGGGATGCAAAATTAAGACCTGTGCCCCCTGCATACATCATGTATTCACCAATGTCCTTCAAGAAAGAAACGTGTTCAGGGTCTATGAACTCTTCTAGTATATTGAGCACATTTTGGTTTTCTAAATCTGCAACTATTTGAGCAGCGTTGGTCATCACATCTATGGTTTTTCTTTGACCATTCATTGCTTTGATTGATATTGCTTCTTTCTGAGTAACCCCTGCACGATCTACAATACCATTAGTGAGCATGTAGATCATACCCTGATTGAACTCTTTCTCAGCCTGTGCTCTATCCATGCCCGTTTCTATCATGGTATTTACATAGTTTTCTTTTAATCCGCGAACTAAACCAATATCATTAGTTTCGACATACTGTTCGTAGAATTGTTTGGGTGCTCTGGTGCCAGCTACTTGTTCAAAGTTCTTTACAATACGTTGTTCCAAGTCTACTGCAGTTTGAGCCATCTTTGAAGCATCACTAGTTCTATCATTAATAGTTGTTTCAAATTTTTTGTATTGCTTCTGTAAGTTCTCACTCAAAGCCATTATATCAACAATGTCCTGCTCTGCCGTAACTACATCACGTAAATCAAGAAGCGGCACTTCTCGTGGTGCACCTGCTTTATCAACCACTTTAACATTTAGTAACGGAGCAACGTTATCAAGCAAGTTTCTTTGCGCGTTAAAATTGTAGGTTCCTTCCTTTAATCCCCTTCCTGACACTATACCTCTTCTTATAGCCTCATTTAGTCCGGCAGCTTTAGCTTCACCCCAGTATTCGTAGAGATTTGCACGTATCAAGTTAGCAACATTTTCAAACTTTGCTCTGCCTCTTTCTGTCGTGAGATCAAATACAATCTCGCCGCCCTCTGTTCTATCTCCCCAGAACCGGACCATTTCATTCATCAAATCAGCGACTCGTCGTGTTGCTTCCGCATCTCCGTTGGCAGCATCAGCTATTGATTCACCTAATTCTTTGTGCCAGTTTTCTGGTGTCTGACCTATACGATATGGTCTTTTACGTCCATTAGGCATTTTAGTTACAAACTCTGGACCTGCAGCCGCTCCAACAATCTTTTCACCAAGACTGTCTGGACGTGTTGAATCAAATATTAAATCACGATATGTGTCCCGTGCACCCTGCACTGCAGCGAATACCTCTGGGATGGATTTCAAAGACTCATCAAGAGACAACGCTGCTCTGGTGTATGGTAGAACCTCATCACCTTGTTTGCTCATTGCCACCCTTGTGAAATGTCGTTTCAATTCGTCTACTTCAAAAGGCAGGGCCGTGAAGGGTTCAAAGTTTGGTGTGTTTTCATCCAGTTTTGACTTGTTGCTAAAGTGAATAGCCATGTCCATCATGGTTACTTCACCCGGTGGTCCTAAGTAATCTTCATTCTTTTTGCCTGTTTTAGCATCAATAGGAGTTGTTACCCATTGTTGTAAATCCTGAAACTCCGCATCATCCAGTTCCATACCTTTTCTTAATGATCGTTCTGACATATCGTTAAGAGCTTGGAAAGCGTTACGTCCAGACCTACTATTAAGGAATGTAGATTGTGGGCTAAACAGTCCTCTAAAAGCTAACGTGTCATCTCGTGCGACTTTCATGCTTTTAGCAAACTCATTTACAAACGGGGATATATCTATTGGTGTGTCCCCAACTAATTCATCTGCTTCTGCGTATGCATTTCTTGCAAGAGCATAATTTGATGACATATGTGCATCATATATATCCTCTGTTAGTTTACCTAGCTGTGTTAGATATGCTGGTGTGCCCCGCATATCGGCTATTATTTTTGCACGTCTATTTAATCTGTCAGCAACTTCGGCAGAAGTCTTTAGTATTATGCTTCTCTGCATTTCAACATCTGCTATCGCCCCCGGAACTAACTGTATTTCCAATGCAGATAGCTGATTTACAATATCTTCCCCTATATCAGTATCTGGATTTGTAAGCATTTCATTTTTGTATTGTCTCAACATACCCAAGTATTGAATTTTTCGTTCTTCAATCTGTAACTTTTGAGCGTCTGCAGCTTTTTCAAAATTAGTTACAAACGCAGTCAGAAACTTAGAGTCTTCAGAGTTTACACCCGTAGAATCATTTATAAGCTGTCTTAACTTCGACATGCCCAGCATTGCTGCTTCCAAAGAATTTTCCGCATCCATTTGTACTTTTGTTGCGTCTTCTAAATTCTTAACATTTGTTTTTCTGAGAGCATCCATTTCTATGGCTTGTAGTGGGGCAAGACCGGAGACGTGAGCAAAAGACAACTTGAATGCTTCTTCTGCTTGCTCCCTTTCTGGTCCTTCAGCAAATTTGCCTACTATTCTTTCACGCAACCTATTATAGTTTTCTATGGCACCATACACTTGCTCACGCTGTTCTACATCAAAGTTCTTCATGGCCTTTATTAAGAAGTTAAAAGAACCTACCTCACCTGTTGTAAGAGGACGACCAAGCGTAGCTTGAATTTCATCCAAACTTGCATCTGTAAATACGCCTTTAGGTAGTAAACGAACATCCTCTAGGAACTCTAAGCTAGTTGTCCCTATGCGACTCAAAGTAGCGGAGTACCCTGCTAGCTTGAATGGACCACCCACAACAAATTTTGTTGCTGGTCTACCCCCAAATGCAAATCCTAGAGCACCTGTTAGTTCACCTATTTCTTCTGTCCCTTCACCGAAGAAAAAAGGGAGAAAATTCAAACCCGCTGTTTGACCAATTGCAACCAACCCCTCATCAATCGCCAAGTTAAACATAAACGGGTTACTTGCCCCATTGTATATAAGTCGATTACGGCGGCTTGTTAAACCAGCAAGAGTTCCTTCTAATATGCTTATAGCTTGTGGATTAGTTGCGGTTGACAGATCTAATTGTGCTTGTTCAATCTCTTGATCAAGACGCTTGATAGTTTTTCTTGCTGTTTGGTTTGTTTGAAAGTTTTGTATTGCACCCTTGTATCCAAATGTCTCACCTATTTTAGCGGTCATTTTTCTCCAACTTCTGCCAAACTTGGTTTTCCTATCCTGTATTTCAAGCTGTCTAATTACAGTTACATTATCTAAGATTCTAAGATCAGGGTTATCACGTTTAGCTGCTTCAACACGTTTAAATTGTCTACCGCCTTTTGCTAAATTTAACGCACCAAATACACCTGCTACTGGAAGATTTTGTGCAAGAAATGATAGCCCCTGTTCTTGAACAGGTAACTCGCGGAAACCAAAGTCAAGTATCTCCTGACCAAAACCAAGAGGCAGCATGGGGTTTTCAACTGTGCCCAAGCCCTCTAGTTCAGCTACATATGAATCCTCATATGCCTGTTGTCCGTGTTTTTCAATGAACTTGTCTTTTAAAAACTCGTTCATACTTTGTTCATACGTGGCATTTATTCCTACTTTATCTAATAACGAACGATACGCGGCAAAGGTTTGTGCAACCTGTGGCTGTCGTTTTGCCCAAGCTTCAGAGAACGTAATGTCTGGACCCCCAAACATATCTATAACAGAAGATTCTGCGACAGCAGGGGCCGCATACATAGCCAGAGCATACAGATAATTAGGTGTGTTTCCTGTGAATCTGCCAAGTTCTTTATATTGTCTACCTGTTTCTCTGAAGAACTCACCTGTTGAGTAGTGATCTATTAACAAGTCCCGCACTCTTGAATCTACAACTTTGTCATTCATAAATGAAAAGAAGTTCTTGCGGTTATCAACGTATTCTTCCATCGCACCTGTTTCGCGTTTTGTCAGGTTATCTGGAAGATCAGTCTCTATCTCACCTCCCGGTCCAATCTTAGTTCCGGCAATTGGTGAAGGTGTTACTTTAGGCTGTGCATTTGCAACATCTATTCTTTGCAGTATAAAGTTTTGGGCAGCTTCATCTCCGTTTCGTGCAGCCTCTACCGTTTGTATTGGTATTTCCATACCACCGATCATAGTTTCGCTTCCTGCAATTATTTCTGTCAGGGTTGGAACTTTGACCTCAACTGATTTGAGCATGTCAGCAGCTTTGCCACGCATACTTATTGACAAGTTTGCTTCAGGAGTTCTTTGCGGTGTCGTTAATGCTTCAGCCATTTATAATCCTTCCTGAAAAGGAACATACTTTTTATCTCTTACCATGTATTTACCCGGAAGCTCTTCCCCAGTTTTATTATCTCTCAAACGAAACCCAGTTATATTATTTGTGCCGGGTATCATTGTGACAGTCGTAGGATCTATCGGCCCCCCCTCAATAACAGGTTTAGATGGATTAAGTTGATCATCATCTAAAGTATCGGAGCCGGATACAGGTGCAGAGTCTTGTGCTTTTCTAATTATATTTGTTACAACTTTTCCCTTGCTATCTGTGTACGTTGGGTTGCCCTGTTCATTCAATACAGGTATAGATCCGTTCATAGCAGGGTAAACCGGACTACCGTCAGGGGCTGTAAAATTCTTTGAAAAACTTCCTTCACTTGGTGGGTCAAACGAAGTTGCTAAACTAGTCCTTCTGGCGTAGTCTGCAAAGCTAGTAAAATCTGCCTTCTTTGAAAGCCTGTCCAATGCGATTGCACCCTTTATATATTTACGGGATGCAACTGTAGCTCTGCCTGATCCGTCACCAACCGTATCGACTATGCCACCATACCGTGCCTTCTTTAACTCAAAGTCATCGATAACCAACTGAATACGTGCAGCCATAGCTTGAACTGTATCTGTGTTTGTTCCTAAACGACTAAGTTGTTGATCAATATCTTGGTTTGACAATCGACCAGATGGATCAGCGGCACGTGCCATTTGGAATGCAAGGGCTATTCTCAATGCCTCAAATCGTGCGTATCTTGCACCAGCATCTGTGAGAGTTTCCCCCTCTAATTGATTTCCTTCCTGCATTCCAAGTTTACGTGCTGCCTCTACTCTGTCATTCAAACTATTAATGTACCCACGTGAAACCATTTTTACGGGTTCTTTAGTTACTGAATCTATGGTATTTATGTTTGCGTTATAATATTCATCAGTCACAATGTCAGTGTCAACGCTAAATGAACTAACCATACTACCATTCAAACCTGTGGTAGTATCCATACCCAAAAGACCAGCAAAGATTGCACCAGCACTTGCTAATCCACCCTTAATCTTATCAACTAAAGCAGGATTCTTAAAATCTTCAAGTATCACCCGCTTCATTTCACGCAAGCCTGTACCTGTACCGTCACTCTTACCCAAGACCTTTTTTATCTCATCTGTGGTGTCTATGAGTTTTTGGAAATCTTCTTCTTTCGCATTTCGACCAAATAGTTCTTGTGCCGCAACCATCTTGTTTGACACAGCTTTATCAACCCAAGTCCAATTAGTTGAAGGTTTCCAACTGTCAAGAGTTTGAAATGCCCCTAGCACATAGGCCATACCGACTGGATCATTTTTTCCTATCTTGGCTGCAATACTATCAAGAAGGTTTTTTGCGGCATCTTGAGTCATACCTGCTACACCAAGACTATTTTTTGGAAACGTTATACCATTTTCAGCATACTCCTGCATAATTTCTAGTGTGGCATTTAGATACCCTGTTCTTTGTTCCTTGCTTATTCCTGCAATTTGTGCTGTGTAATTCTCAAAGAGTTTGGTCAAATTTTCTGTCTTTGTTCGCCACGCTACGGCTAACGCGTTTTGTCCCTCTGGGTAATCTTCAGGATTAGTACCCTCAAACATCTGTCCTGTTTCTGTGATAGTAAGGTAATTCCCAACATCACCCGTACCTTGTGCCATTATATCAAAATCTTTAAACTGGGGTTCTTTTGTTTTAGCATACCGTTTTGCTATAAGAGCATTGAAATTTCTTGCAGCTTCAAAAATATTGGGGTCCATGTCAATAAGCAGTCCCGCTTCTTTTTGAACATTAAATTCATTTGTATATGCTGCTACATGATTTCTTATCAGACCACCAAGATGATTTATTTGAGCCACTGGTGCATTAAGTAGCTCTAGTTGTCGTTGTGGACTTGAAAAATGATATGAGTTTATTGCAGCAAGGGCACTCACACTTTTACCTTGTGTACTAAAGTCACCAATGTTAGTTCTGTAAGCAAACGTATTCGGCCCAGCTTTGCCACCCCGTTCACCCTTAGCGTTGATTACATATTCAAAATCATCAGCAGCAGTCAAAGCAGTTTGAACCCTGCTCATGTCCATAGTCACAGCATCAGAGGGTTTTCCAAACGGACCCATAGGGGCACGTTTATCAAGCTTATCTTTATAATTAGTTATCATGGTTTGAACAGCATTTACACCTTCTTGTGTTGCTGTTCCTTTTAATACAGCATCTGTTATCAAAGCCTGATACTGATTAGCACGTTCATCCTCTGCCTGACGACGTTCCTTTTCAGTCTGCATGTTTCTAGTAAAGCCTTGAACAAGACCTATTGCTAATGCTGCACCTACACCCATTATTCAGCTTCCCTTTGACTCAAAAAGTTTTCTTCTGTCACTTCTTCAGGCATCGTGCCTTCTCGTATGCCCCTGTTTATTTCTTCTTTGATAAATGAGAACATCGATGGATTATTACGCTTCATCATACGGAAGAATGTTTCATCGTCCATAGTTCCTTTATCAAACTCATCGTTGTTTTCAAAGAAACGGTACAATATACCTTCTTCTTCTGCCATGTTTGCAAGGTACATAGCCAATGGACCTTTTATCAACAAACCAACGTCCGGCATAAACTCGCCTTTTTGAAACTGCTCAAGTAAGTATCCTTCAACCAGTGCCTCAACAGAAGCACCTGTCATCAGTATCTTGAGCATTTCCATTTTAATTTTGGGACGTTCTACAGTTTCAATAGCTCGACGCAGAGCAGCTTCAGGATCTACCTGACGTGCTGGCTGTCCCCACGGCCATTTTTGATTGTCGCTAGTTAAACCATATCCCGGCGGGGCAGATGCAAAAGGATCTTTTGCCTCAATGGTTCCTAACTGTGGCTGTTCTTGATCTACCTTCATACTTTTTCTACCTTTGGTGCTTCTAGCGCGGCTGTCCTTCGTCCCTGTTTTGCAGTAGGTTGCACGTCATACCCATTTTCTCGTAACATGCGTCTGACCTGATCGTTTCGTGCATTGTTCAGGAGATTGGTAAATGCAGTCTGTACTTCTGGCATTTGATAAACAGGGTTCTGTGACTGTGTAAGTTGTGGTGCACGAGTTGCAGCCCGTGTTCCGGCTGTCAGATCTTGTAAGCTTCTAGCTTGGGGAGCTACAGTGGTTGAAATAAATCCTTGTGATTGTTGCCCCTGTCCCCCTTGAGAATCTATAAAAGCTTGTGCTCCACTTTTTATAAGGGAACTACCTATCGAAGCCCCTGCAAATGAACCACCACCAAAAGCGTAACCAGCCACTGCTGGCACAGCTATTTTCAATATGTCACCTAAATTAAATCCCATCTAGCTCTCCTATATTCCTGCAGCCCACGTAGCCAACCAGTTACCTATGCCCATAGCAAGATCATCCTTTTGTTTCTTGTCGTACATGGATGTGGTGTTTGCAAACTCCATAGCCATCACGCCCAACTCGTGATCTCGCTGCAGCTTTGACTCTCCCTTTTGGAAGTTCCAAGCAGCAATATCTCTATACTGCTGCCACAGATTGTTCAGAGCATTCTGTGAAGCGTTGAACTCGTTCTGCACATTTATTCGGTTTGTTTCATTCTGTATAGCGGTGTTCGCAGTGTTTACTTGTCTGCGCCATTGCACGTTGGATTGATCCACTGCAAACTGCATATTACTGTTGAATTTTTCACGTGAGTCCCGCATAGTGTTGTTGAATTGACTCATTGCGTTTGATTCACTTACGTTGAACTGTTCCATAGCAGCGACACGGTTTGCATTCGCTGACTCGACCTGTGATCCAAGTTGTGCAAAGAACTCTTCTACCTGCACTTCATTTTTTGCATTAAACTGCTTTCGTGCATTTTCTTCTGCAGCATCCTTAAATGCAGCTTGTGTGAGTGCGTTGAAACTTAAAGTATTAGCTTGTTGCCGTGCGTCCAAATTCTTTGTTTCAGTGGCAAGAAGGGACTGTGCGTTTGTCACAGCAGCAGTCAAACGAGCATTTAAATTTGCTTTATCCATAGCTGCGTATGTTGCAGCATTCGATAGTGCCATCTGTTGTTCATTATTCAGGTTAGCTAATTGTATGGTTGCATACTTCTTGGCATCATCTGCAGCGATAACTACACCAGCTTCCATCACAGCCTGTGTCATGGCGGCTGCAGCCATAGAGCTTGCGCCTAAACCACGTGCTTGCATAACACCAGATATTTTACGTACAGCAGGTGATGCCCACGGGGGAAGTGGCTGACCTTGCTGTATACTACTCATCAACTGTGATAGTTGATATTGAGTTGTTGCTTTTTGATCAAGCTGTTGTGTGGCAGCAGTCCCTATTGATCCAGCGGATACTGTTCCCTCAACACCTGTCATATCAACTGTGGGGGCTGTTCCTATTTGTGCAGCGGTCATTGGACCAACAGCATCAACTTTTGTAGTAACATCCTCTATGGCTGCAACTTGACCAAGATCAGTCTTGCTTGCAACTGGTGCTGTCGGGGATAAACCAGATGTATCTCCTTGTGAAGCAGCGGCACCTGTTGTACCCCCCGGTTGTGAGGTTAAATTAGCCGGACCAGTTAGCTTTTCATCCGTTGGTATAGAAATTTCATTAGTTACAGGGTCTATGTTTTGAAGTACAGGATTTACCTGTTGAACTGAGGTAGTTCCCCCTGTTCCAGCCGCAAGTTCACCTACTGCCTGTTGAACTTCTTGATCTGTTGTAATTGCTGCCATGTTACTTAGTTCCTATTTATATTACAGTATTTTGCTCAAAAAAGCAAGTATTATATTTCATCAGGCCAGTCGTTAATCTTGGCAATGGTTTTAATTGTACCGTCTGAATTACGTTCATTTTCAAACAAAGCCATAAACGCAGCCAAATCAGATGCACCATTCAAAGCTGTCTCTATCTCTGCGCATTTGGTACGGACTGCATCCCTGTATGTTGTAATTGAGCTAGGGATTGCTGTAGACTTTTCTGCTTTACGAGTAACGTACCAATCATGCACTGCAAGTTTATTGTTTGCTGTTGTTTTTGTTTCAGCTACCCATACAGATTTGAGGCCAAGAGTAACAACTTGATTACCCTGTGGATCTTTCAAAAGGTTTCCATCTGAATCCACCGCGTTAACATCCGCAAGATTTTTTGGAATCAGAGTGCCATCAGTCTGTCTGCCCCAATAGAATCTATTATCAAACGGTGCTTCACTTGCTGGTGGGTCTTCCCATGTGATGCCAATAGAAGTCTTTTCATCAGCGGAGTATCGCATCCAAACTTTAGGGTATTTTGTACCGTCAGTGCCAGTAAACGCTTTACCAACGCTTAAATTTTTTCCGTTATATTTCCACGGCATCCTAGTTTCTCCTATCGTGCATTAGCAAATTTAAATGGCTGTTCGGCAAAAGCTAAAAAGATATATAACCCACCAGAATAATTTATATAATTACCCGCATTTCTCACCTTAAACCCGTTGGACAAAAAATCCATTGTATCTGTAGTACCAGCTATTTGACTATCATTCGGTATTAGGTATTCTCTAACGGGATTATCTATATCTCGTTTATTATCATATATTGACCAGTTTCCTGTTGTTCCAGTAGCTATTTTTAAAAGAACAAATGCGGGTCTGAACCCTGTGTAAACATACGGTCCGTCAGCACTTCCATTTCCTACATATGAACCTACATGACTATATCCATCAATTGACCTAAACGCATACACGATGTAGTCATCGCCAGATTCAGTCATACTATTAGCAACATTGTTAGTGCGAAACTTTATAAGTGTATCAGTATGAGCCGATTTAAAAGTGCCATATCCATCACCTTCAGCAGCAGATGCTGCGTTACTACTAAGATAAAAATAATTAGCACTAATGTCTTTATGCCAACCATGCCATGCGTTTGTATTAGAATTGCTATCCCTATCTTTTAAAAATATAATTTCTGGAGTTGCTCCTAGACCATGAGCAATATCCATTTCACTTTGATTAACACCAGTATAGCCTATAATAGAAAATCCTGCTGCTTGATTTACTGACCCTGCACTATCAACATTACCCACGCTTGTTGCAGATGCGTCATTACTAAATGATGTACCCGCTTTCCAGTTCCAAGCGGCATAAGTTACAGTATTTGCGTTGCCGCCTGTTGGTCCACTTACATGTGTAAAACCATCAGTGCCAAACGCTGTTAATGAACCAGTACTTTCAACAACATCGGAATCTGAGTACAATCTTTTAGCTGTTCCCCTAACACTATCATATAACTCATTGTTATTACTTGCACTACGAGCCTTCACCCATACAAGGTCAGGTTGGAAACCAACGCCAGTAATAGCGTTTGTTCCACCATTTCCAGTATACAGCACAGTATTAAAATGGTCAGTAGCTAAAGTGTCTTGTTGAGGACCAATTGTAGGGTCTGGTAAGTTGGACGAGCAGATTGCCTTAAAACCAGACGGCACCGCATATTTGAACGCCCCTATACCTTCCCCATCAGATTCAGTGCCAACATTTCCACCAGTAAGATTTCCAGCGAAACTTCCATCTTGACCAAAGTTAAAAACAAAACCAGATGTTCCGTAAGCCACCAACCACGGAAACTTATCAATATTGTCAGGAATTTCAGATTCAGTGTATGTTGATGAGGGATTTGCACCTGTTGCTGGATTACCTGTACCTGCGCCTACGTTTCCATATTCACCATTGATGTGAAAGAAAAACTTCCTATTATCAAAATCTGCGGCAATACCAATTATATCGCCTGTAGTTGGAGCATCCCCAGCACTATGAAATCCCGAAGTAGCGACTGACTGTGTGGCAAAACTCGATCCCCCCCAATCAGAAATATAAATATTAGAGTCTCCAAAATGACCCATAGCAGAAGTTCCATTGATTTCTGCATTACTAGAACCTGCCCAAGTAGGAAATTCAGAGTTTCCCAATCCATCCATGTTTGAAGCTAACCAACCAATTTGCCAAGACGGATACCCAGCCGCAGTAATATAAACTTCGTAGTACCATTTCCCTGTTTTTACGGCTGTAGTTGCCATGCCTTGAGCATAACTAGATGCACTTGTAGTAACTTTTAAGCCACCCTCAGTTCCTGTAAAAAGAGATTGAGCACTACCTAAAGGAACTAGTGCGTTCATGGTTGCAAAATTATTAGTCGGGCTATCCTTTACTACATCTCCTGAGGCTAAAGTAGGTGAGCCACCTCCGGTAACAGTAAAATCATTGCCTTGACCGCTTTCATCATCGCCGATTGCGCTGCCATCATCAAAAGGTAAATAAAATCCATTGGTTCCGTATGAACCTGAGTAGGCTTTTGGAACCCATATTCCATCTTTAGTTTCACCAAAACTGCTTGGATCTAAAGCTGTACCATCAACATGATGAACTTCTGCCATATATCCATCAAAAAATTGTGAAACAGAGTCATGGTGTCCATTGCCAATGTCATGTGCGTTTGTATGATTAACATACCAATCGCTATCTTCGGGCGGTGCGCCATGACCATATTGATAAGCACCTGTATCCCGTGTGCCATTTATATAAAGTTTTAGTCGGTCATCGGATGTAGAATCTGTAGTATCCATAACTGCCATGATATGATACCAACTTGAAACATCTCTAAGATGCGAACTTGATATAAGAGCGTAATAACTAGCCCCGTCTGCCCGTCCGTCCATAAAAAAAGTTAATTCATGGTTTGCACCAATATCAAGGTCTACACGTCTGTTATAAACATTAGTTCCCGCTGAAAAAATACTTTGACCTTTGCCTGACGCAGTTAGATTTGCTCTTTTTATCCAACAACTAAAGCTCCAAGTTCTACGATTACCGCTTTCATCAGGTGTTCTTTCTAAACAACTGCTACTAGCCTCGTCAAAACGCAAAGACTGATTAATGGTCTTACTAAAAAAGCCTGTGCTTGTTTCGCCTGAACCCTCTGAGCGTAATATTGTCATTTTACGTTAACGCTCCTGAACAAGACATAATAATTAAATCGTTGTTTGCAGAGTTAGAAAGCGTGGCGTTAGCTTGGTCAGCCGTACAAAAATAAGTGAGCATGTATTTCCCCGCCGTAGCGATTGCGGTTAACTGGTCAGCATTTATTAATATAGGAGAATCTACACTTAAAGTATGACCCCCAGAGTTATCCAAAAATATAGTTCCTGACTGTCCTGCTTTGAAGTTATCAAGTTCTATTTCATCATTACCGCCCGGTGTGTAATTAAAATGATTACTAACAGCTAAATCCATTTGTCCATTAGTATTATCTGTAACTGTTCCACTGGCTCTACCAACTACTGTGACATCATCACCTATCGTAACATCATCAGTAACTGTAATACTATCAACAAAAGCATCCTTAAACCTTGTGCTTGTCGTACCTAAGTCTACATCACTATCTGTCTGTGGCCCAAACACACCGTCTGATACAAATACCTGTTCAGCGTTTGCAGCATAGAAATGTATCTCGTCTGCAGTCTCAAAGTCAATCTTAGTCTGATCGTCTTCACCTAATTTTAAATCGGTTGCAAGCACAGACGTGATAGCTGTTTGTGCAGCAGCCATTCTAGCAGCAGCCAATGTTCCTGAACTAATGTTGCTTGCGTTATCTGCCCCAATGGATGCACGTGCAGTAGAACCTGTCTCAAGTACAAAGTTTGAACCATCACCAACAATAAAGCCACCATCTGTGACAGCAAGACCCGCTACATCTTGCAACTGTGCATCAAGTCTTGCGTTGGCTACTGTGCCTGTAAGCTGTGTAGCTACAATAGACTTGTTAGTAAGAGTTTGAGTTGCAGATGTAGAAACTAGCTCCTGACTGGCATCACCAGTGCTTGGAAGTGTTAAAGTTGAGGGGTTGCCAGAACTGCTGCTTAACGCACTATGTGATGCTGCAATAATCTTTTGTCCGTGACTATTATTCTCACAGTTAAGAGTTATAGCACCTTGATTAGTATTTCCTTTTACAACTACATGACCTGTTCCATTAGCAGCTAACTCAATATTTGCGTTGGATGTAGTTACGATATCTTGACCATTCATGTCCAAGTTACCGCCAAGCTGTGGGCTGGTATCATCCACAACATCAGTCATAGTTCCAGAAGCAAGACCTGTAACTAAGTCGGATCTGCTTATCTTTTTTAAATTGTTACTGTCATCAACGTCAACAATAAGAAGCAAGTCACCGGAAGCAACACTTGTAAGCGCAGTTAAATCTCCAACTGCCTTCTCTTCAAAGCTGGTGCCATCTGCTACAAGTATTTTGTTTGCTGTGTTGTCAGGCATACGCAGTTGAGCACCAAGAGTCAGGTTGCCTGACAATTCTGCTGCACCATTCATGTCGATTGTTGTAGCGTTGATCTCTATCTCTGTATCGGACACGAGATCAAGCACACCATCGGCTGATTGATGGATGTACGTACCGCTGTCACCAAATTGCAGTTGCCGGGTAGAGTTGATTAACAAACCTGTATCGGCCACGTGCGTAAGTGTGGTATCTGTATCTGCCCCAAAACCAAGAACAGCGGCATCAGACTTT
>TARA_R100001460_G_scaffold49880_2_pt1 | contig 14247 bp, 10 predicted proteins | sample TARA_R100001460 | Tara Oceans TARA_R100001460 (sample SAMEA2622190) | marine metagenome | biome: marine biome (ENVO:00000447); feature: surface water layer (ENVO:00002042); material: "saline water (ENVO:00002010), including plankton (ENVO:xxxxxxxx)" | depth 5 m | reverse complement strand
TCTGGGTGACCCCAATGATGTCCGTGTACTTCAGACTGAAAAGTACCCAGATATGCGTGTTGTACTGGAAACCGTACAGCGCATCGAAGAACGTCTTTCTTATGCGTTTCTTCTCAATACCGCTATCCAGCGTAATGCTGAACGGGTAACGGCTGAAGAGATACGCTTTATGGCACAGGAACTAGAGTCAGCCCTTGGTGGTGTGTACTCAATCCTGTCACAAGAGATGCAACTGCCTGTAGTAAAGATACTTATGGACAGTATGTCTGCATCTAAGAAAATCCCCAAGCTACCAAAGGGAACAGTTACCCCTGTCATTGTTACAGGTGTAGAAGCTTTGGGGCGTGGAAATGACCTCAACAAACTTAGGGCATATATGGCTGACCTTGTTCAGTTAGCTGGCGTAAGTCCTGAGACAATATCACGAGTAAACTTTGGTGACCTTGTAAACCGTTTGGCTACAGGGCACGGCATTGACACTATTGGTCTGATGAAGACTGACCAAGAACTGCAAGCAGAAATGCAAGCACAGCAAGAGGCACAACAACAACAAATGATTGCCCAAACACTCCAAGATGCCGCACCAGATGTGATTAAAGAAGCTGTAAAACAGCAAGGATAATTATGACAACACCCAAAATGACTTTGAAGAACGATAACCAAAAGGCAGAAAAGGCTAAAAAGCCTGAGTATCCAGCGTGGCCGGGACGAGAAGTTGCTGAAGTTGGTAAGAAATATATCAATAAAAAAGGCAACATCATTCAGTTGGGAGCGTCTAAATAATGGCTGAAACACAATCAATACAGGTAGAAGGCAATGTCACAGGAAGTGAAGCACCAGTACCAGAAGTTGCTGAAGACCGTCCTGAGTGGCTACCAGAAAAGTTTAAGTCTCCTGAAGACCTTTCTAAGGCATATGGTGAGTTGGAAAAACAATTCACTCAAAGCCGCCAAGAAGCTAATCAAAGTGATACTTCAGAGTCTGAACCAGAAGCTACAGCGGATGCTCGACAGGCTGTAGAAAATGTAGGGCTAGACTTTGAATCGTTGCAAAACGAATTTGCTGAATCTGGCGAACTATCTAATAAAACTTATGATGACCTACAGGCACGGGGTATTCCACGGGATATGGTGGACTCGTACATTGAGGGTCAAAAATCTCTAGCCGCTGAATATCAAGGCGAACTTTATAGTTTTGCAGGGGGCGAAGAGAACTACGAACAGATGTCCGAATGGGCAACTGAAAATATGTCTGATGATGAGATTGATGCCTATAATGATGCAATCGTTTCAGGTAATCCATCACAAGCAAAGCTGGCTATCGAAGCACTTCATTCACGATTTGTGAAAGAAAATGGTTCAGCACCTAGCCTTGTTGGTGGTAAAGCATCTTCATCAGTAGACACTTACGCAAGCTGGGCACAGGTTACCGCTGATATGGCAAAACCTGAATATAAGAAAGATTCAGCTTACCGACAAAATGTAGCTAATAAATTAGCAAGGAGTAATCCGTCATAACTTAACCAGCCTATCAAGGCTGTTAGAAAGTTATCTCTATCCTAGTAAACCGTTTGGCTCTCTGCGGAGAACACCCTTTCTGGCAAGTAGTGATTAGCAGAATAACAACCAACTTTAATTTTAACTTTTGAGGAAACGAAAATGGCTAATGCTAACGTATCCGAAATTGGTAAGGTGAATAATGCTGGTACTGCTGATGCCCTCTTTCTGAAGGTGTTTGCAGGAGAAGTCCTTACTAGTTTTGAACAAGCTACTGTGACTGCCGATAAGCACATGGTTCGCACCATTGCTAACGGTAAGTCAGCACAGTTCCCCGTGATGGGTCGCAGTTCAGCGGCATATCACACTCCGGGCAATGAAATTACTGGCACTGACATCAACCATAATGAGAAGGTCATCACAATCAATGACCTGTTGATTTCAAGCCACTTCATTGCAAATATCGATGAAGCTAAGAACCACTACGATGTTCGTTCTGTTTACTCGCAAGAGATGGGACGGGCACTTGCTTTCCAAATGGACAAGCACGTTCTTCAGACTATGGTACAAGCCGCCGCCGCATCCGCTAACGTGGGTGACTCTGGCTATGCGTCAGGTACTATCATCACTAGTGCAAACTCCGGCACACAATCTGCCGCACTTATCACGGCTCTTTATGATGCCGCTGAAGCAATGGATGATGCCTATGTACCGTCCGAAGGCCGCTTTGCCTTCCTGAAGCCAGAACAGTATTACCTGTTGGCTAATGCTTCTAACGCAATCAATGTGGACTTCTCAGGCCAAGGCTCTATCGCCACTGGTCAAGTCCCACAGCTTGCTGGTCTTAACCTGATTAAGACTCCACATCTGCCTACCGCTAACGTCACTGGTACTGGCGTGGATGCTGGTGGTGCTGGTTCAGCACAGGCTGTTGATGCGTCCAATACGACTGCCCTCGTTGCACATACCTCTTCTGTAGGTACTGTGAAGCTGATGGACTTGGCTGTTGAGTCAGATTATGACATTCGCCGTCAAGGTACTCTTATGGTTGCTAAGTACGCAATGGGACATGGTGTCCTGCGTCCAGAAGCGGCTGTACAGATTCAGTCTGCATAAATCCTATAGCGGAAGTCTTTCGGGGCTTCCGCTTTTTTTTACATTTAAGGAACTAACATCATGGCTCTTATTGCACCAACCTCAAAGATTGAGGCTGTAAATATTATGCTTTCAGCCATCGGTGAGTCTCCTGTATCTAGTCTGAACAACCCGTCATTGGTGGATGTGTCTTTGGCTGAGTCCATATTAGATGAGACTTCGGTAGATATACAAACACAGGGACTACACTGTAACACTGAAATCAACTACCCCTTAACAGCTAATGTTAATGGCGAAATCATTGTACCTACCAACTGTGTACGAATTGACACCACAGAAACATCGGCTGATATAGATGTAACTCAGCGTGGCAACCGTCTATATGACCGGGGAGAACGAAGCTTCACATCCTTCACAGGAACACTCCGTGTTGAGATGGTGCTGTTGCTGGACTTTGAAGACCTACCACAGCACGTTAGACGATACACTACTGTCAAAGCCGCTAGACGCTTCCAAGGCCGTTACATCGGCTCTGAGAGCCTAGGTGGGTTTACAGAGATAGATGAACGTGAAGCGATGGTTCAGTTTGAACGTGCAGAGAAGTTGAACGAAGACAACAACATTCTGTCAGACAACTTTGATACATACAAAATTCTTTCACGAGGTTCGCCTCGCAGAGCAGTAAGGTTCTAATCATGCCTCTAGTTTCTACCAGTATCCCGAATCTACTCAATGGGGTTAGTCAACAGCCATCGTCACTACGACAGTTGACTCAGGGAGAAACTCAAATCAACGCTTTGTCCTCAGTTATTGATGGGCTTATTAAGCGTCCTAGTACAGAACATATTGCTAAGATATTAAACAGTACCGTTTCTGATGCGGCTGTTCATATTATTGATAGAGGCGTTAATAATAGACACATTGTCGTAGTTACATCTACTAATTCATCCGCAACAGTTGCTGTGTTTACGCTAACTGGCGGTTCTGTTACGACAAATGTAACCAGTAATGCTGACCAATACCTATACACAAACAATCCTCAAAGAGACTTAAAGTTTCTGACGATTGCTGACACGACTTTTATTCTTAATAAGTCAAAAACAACAGCGATGAGGACGAATACTACTTCTGGCACTCTTGAATCTAAAAAGTATCAAAGCTTTGCGGATTTGCCTACTGAGAGAGAAACACACTACACAGGAGATGGGACACAACGAAGGTTTGCTATTGGTTTTAATTATGGCAAAGAATCTGACATCCAAGTCAGGGTAAATAGTTCAAATAAAACTAGTGCTATTACTATTGAAGGGACTGACAAATCTCGTGTTAGGTTTCCTTCTAATGATATTCCTAATAGTGGGGATAGTATTGTTATATTTGAACGCCCAAGCGCAAATGAATATTATGAAATCGTAGGTGATGAAAATAGTTCATTTGACAACTATTATGTAAAATCACTTAGTGGTACTTCATACGAAGAAACTGTAAAACCGGGTATTAAATTTAGATTAGATGAACGGACTCTACCAGTAAAACTTGTTCCAAATAGTGCAACTAACCCAACAGCGTTTACGCTTGAACATAGCACATGGAATAACAGAACTGTAGGTGATGAAGACTCAGCCCCAGACCCGTCTTTTATAGGGCAAAAACTAAACGACATATTTTTCTTTAAGAACAGACTTGGAGTTTTATCTGAAGATAAAATCATTATGTCAGCCGCAGGGGAATTTTTTAGATTCTTCCCTAACACAGTTACCACATTACTTGCTGGTGACCCTATTGATGTGTCGGTAAGTCATACAAAGATTTCATTACTTAATCATGCAATAGCCTTTAATGAGTCACTTACTTTGTTTAGTGACCAGACACAGTTCACTATTACAACGGCTGGTAACCTGACCCCTCAAAGTATTTCTATTGTACCTAGTACAGAGTTTGAAAATGAGGTAGATGTTTCTCCCGTAGGTGCTGGTAACTCATTATACTTTGTTACACAAAAAGGAAATTTCTCTAGTCTAAGAGAATACTTTATTGCATCTGATACGGTGATTACTGATGCACTAGAAATTACAGCACACGTTCCAAAGTATGTACCAAATAATGTTGTAAAACTAGCCACCTCAAGTAACGAAGATACCCTAGTTGCCCTATCGCATGACACGGGAAATAGATGGAAACTATTTGTATATAAATGGTTTACTGATGGTAGACAGAAACTACAGTCTAGTTGGTCTACATGGGACTTTGGTTATAATCAAAGTGCCCCGGCTGGAATCGTGTCTTCTGATGAAGGTATTTTAGACATAGAAATTATTGATAACGATTTATATATGGTTGTCAATAATACTGATGGTGTTTACCTAGAAAAGTTACCACTCCAAGTACCTGAAGATGGAACATTAGGTTTTAATGTTAGGCTTGACAGAAAAAAACTATTAGGTGGTGGAATTGATGCCAGCTATGACATTACTACAAATACAACAACTTGGACATTACCTTATGAAATGAATACTTCACAAGAAGTAAAGGTAATTAAGTTTAATAATTTTGGAGACAGAGAGGGCACAGATATTACAACGACACGCCCCTCTACAACCACTGTAGCCGCCACAGGTAACTTTACTTCGTTCTCTACACCCGCAGGGGGAATAGGCGGTGGGGGCATAAATTATTATGATGTGTTGGTTGGTATCCCGTATGACATGACCTATGAGTTCTCTACACAACACGTTAGAGAAAAGAATGGGGCACAGTCCGTACAGTCCGGGCGACTACAGTTAAGAACCATGCGGATTAACTACGAGGACACTGGTTACTTTAAGGTACAGGTAACACCAGAGGCACGACAGACTTACGAGTACGAGTTTACAGGTGTTGTACTTAACCAATCAGGTTCTACCATCGAAGATGTTATTCTTTCTGATGGTACTTTCCGTTTTCCCGTCCAAGCAAAGAATGACCAAGTATCAGTAAAAGTTACATCTGATAGTTACCTACCAGTACAAATACAAAACGCTGAGTGGGAAGGTCATTACACAATCAGGTCACAGCGAATATAAATTAGGAGACATATTATGGAAGTAATATGGAGTTTACTGTTGACGGTTTGTGGTGAATTACATTGTGTAAACCAAACAATACAATGGTTTGAAGAAAAACCACAATGTATGGAAATGAAACAGTTACATGAAGAATTACCTCAAGATGGTAACTGGAAAACAGTTGAGTATAACTGCACGATTGTAGGTTCACGCCAAGTTTAAGGTTAAATTAAATGTTAAAAATCGTTGAGGCTCACCCTATGGATGCTATGTATTTAGCACCAAAACTAAGGCAGATAGATTTGCTGGAAGTTAAGTCTGTAGGACACACCCCATACGAAGCATTAAGCCTTGGTTTTAATCTGCCTAACAGTGTGGTCTATTCGGGACTAAATAGTAACGAACAGGTTGTATTGATGTTTGGTTGCTCACAGTCACCTGATGACAAAGATGCTGGTGTTATATGGCTATTAGCATCAGATGAACTAAATGAGTTACGGAAAGACTTTCTTAAACTATCGAAACATTGGGTAGAGCAAGTTAGTTCACCTTACAAATACGTTTACAACCTCGTTCATAAAACAAATAAGAAAAGTATTCGCTGGCTTAGATGGAATGGATTTACTGTAGATACAGATAAAATTTACAAACAAGGCGGTGAAGATTTTCACTTGCTAATTAAGGAAGCTTAGAAATGTGTACGCCAACAGCCATGATTACCAGTGGTATGCAAATTGGAGCAGGATACGCCCAAGGTGAAGCAAACTACAGAATGACAGGGCTAAGAAATCAGGCGGCAACAGCTTCAGCTAAATCTGCACTAGCGATTGACCAAGCCATTCTTCTTAGACAAACCCGTGAGCAAGCCGATAGGTTTTCGCAACGAAGTGTCGATAGGTCACGAGCCGCAATGGAGATGGCTTCTACGGCTCAAACAATGGCTGGGGAAGGTAATGTTGGTGGTAACTCTGTCAAAGCACAACAACGTGCTATTGCCTTCAAAGAAGGTGAAATGAAGGTTAGAGATGATAAGTCTTACGACAGCATAATGGAAAGCATCCGTGACCAAAACACAAAGGCTGTCAATACAATGGTAGCTAGGATGACAAGTTTACCAACACCACAAGCACCCAGCTTCTTGGCTACTGCACTCAATGTAGGTGCAAGTAATATGACAGGTTCGGCGGCTGAGTCATTTGATAGCTGGTTCAACGACACATTTGATATAACATAAGAGAGGACGAGACATGGCAGAACCAAGAAGGCCAATAGGCAATCTGCCGGGACAAGGTGAGACTAGCATCTCTTCTGCCCGTCCTATAGATGCTTATGTAGGTGCGCCACCAATCCCTAAAAATACAGCCGTTGACCAACTAGCTAATGCGTTTGGTAACCTTGGGAAAGCAGGGGCAAAGGCTTCTGCACAAGCTGAAGCAAAGCGTGAAAAAGAAAAGATTGCTCTGGATACAGTGAAAGCCCAAGGTCATGCAAGCCGTATGGTGGCTGAGTCTGAGAATGGGGTGATTACCGCTATCCAACTGAAAGAGCATTATGCTGACCTTTCTGATGCCATAATTGCCAAGATTGTTGCTGGAGAAAACTCTAGTTCATTCTATTCGATGGCAAAAGAAAGACTGTCAACCCTTGGGGATGACATCATTATGGACAAAAATGCTCTTGAGGGCATCTATAATGAACTTGAGCAGTCAGCACTAAAAGCCACTACAGATGATGCAGGAAACTCATTTGAGTTTGCTCAGGGCGGTGCGTTAGATGGTGTAAACCGTGCCATCAAAGAAATGAGTGTGACTCATGCAATTAAACGAGATGGGATTACTCGTGACCGTGAAGGTAAAGTAATCGCTGGTAAAATTGTTAATCTTCTAGATTTGGCTGGTGAATTTTCTAACGAAAAGACTCTACAGCTTGTAACCGAAGGCATCACCGCTATTGATTCTGAGGTTTCTTCTTTTGATAAAACTGGGCGTAAAGGGCTTATTGTTGATGCGTTAATCGAATACGACATTAACAACCCTGATAAAGAACCTATTGCTGAAAAAATTATTGAAGCTATGCCTTTTCTAAAAGGCGAATTAACTTCGGCTAAGTTAAGTGAGAACCGGGGTAAGATTGATTCTGCTAGATTTCAAAAATGGAATCAAAACAAAATCGTGAAGGCTGAAGCTGAACGGCAAGAAGTTGAAGCAGGAAAAAACCAGATTAACCAAAAGTTAATTAACGGCGAAGATATTAACTTAGCAGATTACAAAGATAACCCTGAATTGTTTGACTATGCAGAACGGAAGCAATTTACCTCTACACTAGACCCACAGCAAAGCTCTACAGACGCTCAAAACCTTGCAGATAAAATTAACTCTGCATATGAAAGCGGTGACTTTACATGGATGGGTATGGAAGCAGGACAAACGCCTTCAATGGCACAGCTAAGAACCTACATTGATGGGCAGTCTATCCGTCCTGAACACGCTGAACTTGTTAAGGCAGGACTAGAAGATGCTGAAAAAGGCTTCTCTATTCTTCGTGACAAAGACACACAGGACTTCTTTGGAGCTAACATTGGTAAGCGTGTATCCAACTTTATGCGAACTAAGATTGATGCAGGGCTTCTCAAGTTTGAAAACAATTTGGACTTGGAGCTTGAGGTTACACAAACATTTAACCGGGAGTTCTCTCGCCTATATCGTAGGTGGCAGAAAGAAAACCCCGGACAAGAACTACCTACAGCACAGAAAGATGAGTTCTTAGATAGAGCAAACGCTGTAGCTCGTGAAGAATTTAATGAGCTAGTTAATTTGGCTGTCCCATCAGGACAAACACCACAAGCACAAGAGTTTGAAACAAATCGTACTTACAAGCTTGGTGATAATACTTACGGTGTCTTCTTGGGTGGTGACCCAAATAATAATGATAACTTCCGTATCCTTGACCCTGAAGACCCTCTTGATGCAGACCGTATTGATGGCTTTATCAAAGCTGGTGAAGAGGCTAAAGCAAAAGCTGACGCAGATTTAGCTGAGTCCAATAGGGTTGCAAGTTTACCTCTAAATAGAGATGAACAGTTAGATGTTGGAAGTCAGTCAATTAACTTAAACGAAAATCAAATAGCTGAAATAAATAAGCTGTTAGAAGGCAGAGACATGAACGAAGACTTAGTGCAAGAAATTATTGCACAGGTTCTTGGTGTCCAAGACGATAGTAGCTTTAGATTTGGCGGTATTGATAGTGCTGATAAGACAGGCGAAGTCGCTATTGAGAAACTTGTTGAGCAGTTTATGTCTGCAAATAATTAAAGGTGAATGAAATGGGTACATACTCTGACTTTATTAGGTCAAATGCTGGGGATACCCAACCATCATTCTCAACACAGCCACAACAAACTAACACGGGTGGGTTCAATCAAACCTATAGTAACCCATCCGATGCTACTCTTTATGATGAAGACCTTATCAATGACCGTGATTTTGTAGCGGCATCAAAAGTCTTACATGAGATGAACGAAAGTAAATACGCTGAACCATTGACAGATGAACAATACGCAAAGTATGGCATCGAAGCTATGGGTTGGTTTAATTACAATCTACCGGGAATGACCTTAGATGCGGCTCGTATCTCTGGTGCGACTGATAGTCAAAAACGTGCGTTCCTCTACATGATGGAGTCTTATGATGACTTAGGGCTGTCTTGGAATGGCACAGGGCGTTTCTTTAATGGCGTACTAAAAGATTTTACTACATATATTGGTATCACAACTTTTGGTCTTGGCACAGCCGCTTCTCAAGGTGGAAAGGCGGCTACTAAAGCAGGGGTTAAGTCTCTATTAAGACAGTCCATCAAGGGTGGTGTTATTGCTGGTATTGAAGGTGGTGTTTATGCAACGGCTGACAACATCAACAGACAGGTAGTAGAAACATCTGTAACTGGTGAGGACATTGATGCCGGAGAAGCGGCTACCGCTGGCTTGATTGGCTTTGCCACAGGTGGAGTTCTAGGTGGTGGTGTAACGGCTGGTGTAAAAAAAGTACAGGCTGTTCGTGCGGCTAAGAAGAAAGATGTCACACCTAAGACTGAAGCATTACCAAAGCTGGTAGACGAGCTTCCAGAGATGACGGATGTAGAGAAATTAGCCTCTAACACTCCGGCTGGCAGACTCCGCACCACTATGGATGCTGTAGTTAAAAAGATTAAGACGACAGTTCCTGCCGGGAAAGTTGCCGCTGTTGGTGACGATGGCGTTCAGAACATGACTGAACTGGTGGAAACGATTGCTCCCATCAAGGAGCTACTTACAAAAGCCGCTATTAAAAACAACGATGAGTTTGTTGATTATCTTCTGAAGACAGACCTAACAGATGGTCAAAGTCAGGCACTTGAGGTTGTAACAAACCAAACTGCTACTGTACTAAAGGCACGAGTAGCCAACCTTATTGAGTTACAAAAAACAAAGGTAGGTGAAGAAGCACAAAAAATAGCTGATGAGATTGACAAGATTGATGAGGTAATTACACCTATTGACCAGCTTGATGCCGCCCTATCAACCGTAACTGGTCAGCGTCTTCGGGCACGACAAGAGGGTATCAACACAGGTGACCTACGAGGTGTAACTGTAAAGAGCCTTCGTAAACAAGGGCTGTCACGAACAGATGCACAAAAGCAATTTGAAAGTCTGGTCAAGGACAAGGTAGCTAAGTTTGAAGCAAAACAAGAAATCCGTGACCTGAATGTCAAGATTGAAGCCGCCAGACAGCGTGGTGACATACCAGAGTATATCACTCTGAAGAAACAGAAGGACACAAAAGAGCTAGAGTTCAAGAACGCTGAGTTCAAGCGTGAAGGTATGTCAGGTATCTATAATGCCATAAACAAGCCTATCAAAGTTATGAACGAGATTATGATTAGCTTTGTGTTCTCACCATCCACTGTGATTGTGAACATCGTTCCTTCTATTGCCAAGATGGTCTACAAGCCACTTCTCAACAACTTTATGAAGAGTGGGTTGAGTCGAGCATCTGGTAGAGCGTTGATGGCTGAGTATTCTTCTATCTTATCAATGCAAGGCACAGCCTTGAGGTCAGCTATCTCAGCATGGAAATATGAACGCTCCATGCTTACAGGCGACTCATCTAAGTTTATAGAGGGTTACAACACAATTCCTAAGAACTTGACGGTTGCTGGCAGACGTATCCCCATTCCCGTGGGGGGTGTTATACGTTTCTTCCCTAGGCTTCTTCTGGCATCTGATGCTTACTTTGAGCAGATTCACTACCGGGCATTTCTAGTCGGTCAGGCAACAGCCGGAGCTATGGAAGACGGTATTGCCAAGAAGATGTCAAAGACAAAACTAGATGCTTATGTTGCTAAAAAAGTTAAAGAAGCTGTTGATGAAGGCTACTCACCTGAACCTAACGCTATTGATGTTCTCCGTGATGATGGCATCTCTCGTGGTCTTTCTGGTAAGAAGCTAGAAAACTTTATCAAGGATGAACTTGACAACAATCAATCTGCATTTCTTACAGCCACAAATAAAGGTGGTAAGGATTATGTGCAGGATGTGTTGTTTAAGCGTGACTTCTCTGGTGAAGGTGCTGTTTCACAGTTCGCAAAGGGTTACGAAGGTTTTGTTAATAGAAACCCAGTAATGCGACTTGCAGGGCAATTGTTCTTCCGTACACCTGTTCGTGTATTTGAAGAAGGTCTTAGACTTACGGCTGGGCTAAATCTTATCTCCCCTAAGTTTATGAATGACCTAAGAGGAAAGAATGGTGAGCTACGTCAGATAAGGGCACAAGGCGAAGCTCTAGCGTCATATGCGATTGCTGGCTCAGTGTTCTCTCTGTACGCCACAGGTAACATCACAGGTTCGTTAGGCCAAGATTACAAACAGCGTAGACAAGCAGAAAACGCTGGTGAGCTAGAGCCGTACACTATCCGTTTCAACGATGGTAGTACCTTTAGTTATCGTAACCTAGACCCGTTTGCGACACCCATCAAAATTATCGTTAATGCTTTGGAGCGTTACGAGACATTGATGTATCGCAAAGAGCAGGGTGAACGGGTTGACGATACAGCTTATGAACAAGCCTTTCGTATGTCAGCGTTGGCTCTGGGTTCAATCACACAGTCTATTCGTGACGCTAACTTGGCATCAGGTGTTGATGCTATAATTAAAGCGTTTGAAGATGCTAGTGACCCAGAAAGCTCTGACCAAATCATTAAAGTGATTGGGCAGAAGGTGCAGACCTTTGTACCTAACACGCTCTACAAAATACAGATGCTGGACAATCCCGTCCTTGGTGACCCGGCAACACTGGAGCAGTTTATACGTCAGCGTGTAAACCCTGATGACCCATTAGTTCCTAAACAATATACGGCACTAGGTAACCCAAGACGGTTATCCAACCCAATGCAAAACCTAATTTACTTTGACCGTATTACCAACGAGGAACGCAAACGTGGTATGTCTGAATCTGAACTCAAGGTAGAACAGTTTCTATACCGCCTAGCACAAGTAGGTGACACACACTTTACTGCACCTTACGAGAACAAATATCTTCCCGGCTATGACTTACGCAAAGAGAAAACCAGAGATGGTCAGGAGTCTCTGTATGATAGGTGGATGAAGTACACTCGTGAGGCTGGTGTAGTTGAACGTGTGGGTAGTCTAATGAACCTACCTATGGGTACAGCATCAGACGTAGGCTTTGCAGAACGTGAAGTAAAACGAACACTTAATCTGGTAAGAGAGCAAGCATTTATCAGGCTTATGAAAGAGCAGGGTATGCTTGACATTTATCGTGAAGCGGTAAGACGGAGTGAACTCAACAAATCAGGGCAGAACTATGTCCCTAACATAATGTTTCAAGGAAATAATTAAATGTCTTTTGCGATTACAAGAACAAACGGTGACGGTAGTACCCCTACCTTTGCCATCGGTTTTTCATACAGGGATGAAGCCGACTTAATCGTGAAAGTCAATGGTGTAACAAAAACCCTAAATACGCACTTCAAAGTGACCACAGGGGGTACAATCATTGACTTTTCTCAAGGTTCGTCCCCTCTTGGTAACCCACCAAACGGTCACTCTATCTTTATCTCTAGAGCAACCAGCCAAACTTCACGCCTAGTGGACTATGCGGCTGGCTCAGTGTTTAAGGAAGCTGACCTTGATACTGACTCTGAGCAGGGCTTTTTCATGGCACAAGAGGCCATCGACATTGCTAACGAGGCTATCACGGTTGACGCTAACAACAGATGGGATGCTGGTAATAAACGCATCATCAATGTTGCTGACCCTGTAGACAACCAAGATGCGGTAAACAAGCAGTTTATCTCTACCAACATTCCTAATATTACCACGGTAGCTGGCATCTCGTCAGACGTTAGTACAGTGGCCGGGATTGCCCAACACGTTAGTTCAGTGGCTGGGGATGCTACTGACATTGGTACAGTAGCTACAAATATCTCTAGCGTAAATACAGTAGCCACTAACATTGCTGATGTGGTGACTGTAGCGAATGACCTTAACGAAGCTATCTCTGAGATTGAGACAGCGGCTGATGACTTGAATGAAGCTGTGTCTGAAATTGATACAGTTGCTCAGAATATAAGTAACGTAAACGCAGTCGGTAACAATATATCTGATGTTACTACAGTTGCTGGTATTTCTAGTAATGTATCAACAGTCGCTGGTATTGATTCCCAGATTAACACTGTTTCAGGGATTTCTTCTAGCGTTCCTACAGTAGCGGCAGTGTCATCTAATGTAACAACAGTAGCTGGCATAGCTGGAAATGTAACAACAGTAGCTGGCATTTCTTCAGATGTATCCACTGTGGCATCTAATAATTCAAATGTGACATCTGTAGCTGGCAACGCTACGAACATCAACACGGTGGCTGGTGCGGCAACCAACATTAACACCGTTGCCTCTAACCTTACGAATGTAAACAACTTCGCAGATACATACTCTGTCTCTGCAACAGCCCCTGCTAGTCCAACTACAGGTGACTTGTGGTTTGATAGCACAAACAATGTGATGAAAGTCTACGATGGCACTGGCTTTGTTAATGCTGGTTCATCCGTCAACGGTACTTCTCAACGTTATAGTTATGTAGTTGGGACATCTAGTGGAAGCTACACAGGTTCAACAACCGTATTCCCTGCTACTTACGATAGTGGTTATGTAGACTTTTATCTGAACGGTGTGAAGCTTGTAGCTGGGACAGACTTTACAGCTACTAACGGTACAAGTATTACGCTAACTACAGCCGCCGCAACTAGCGACACGGTAGATATTGTAGCCTACGGTACGTTTAATATTACTGATGTTGGGGGTTCTCTCTCTACTTTAGGTATTGATAACCACAACCTGATTACGGTTACAACTGATGGTGATGTGACTCTAACACACACAGGAGATGCCGCCGCTTCCGGGCCAAGGTTTGACTTAAAAAGAAATAGCCCAACTCCTGCCGCTAATGATTTTATTGGCGCAATGCGTATGATGGGCGAAGACTCCGCATCTAACGAAACTCTTTATGCTGTTGTAGGCGCACAGATTGGTGACCCAACAAACGGTCAAGAAGATGGAATAA
>TARA_R100001460_G_scaffold29619_2_pt1 | contig 14263 bp, 22 predicted proteins | sample TARA_R100001460 | Tara Oceans TARA_R100001460 (sample SAMEA2622190) | marine metagenome | biome: marine biome (ENVO:00000447); feature: surface water layer (ENVO:00002042); material: "saline water (ENVO:00002010), including plankton (ENVO:xxxxxxxx)" | depth 5 m | reverse complement strand
CGTTTGGGTAATGGTGTTGCAGAACAGCAGACGGAAACTTATCTATTTCAGAAAAACCTAGGGGATTCCACCCTAGTTTATTCCAAGCTACAGTAGCTGCCTCGATTCCTGAACATACTGATATGTAGTTCATTAATTCTCCTTTGTTAAGAAAGGAAGGGGTAGGTCTTTCACCTACTCTTACTAACCACTCATTAAATATTTTTGAGTAATCTGCACCTATATGCAGCTGCCTTCCATAATAAATATTGTTAGTTCTCTTCTAAGTCCTCATCAATCACTTCTTCCATGCGTCCTGTCTTGTGATTATAATACAATGCACAAGCCTTACCTGTCAAGCCTGAGTATCTATTTTTAACTACTCTGACTCTTGTGGTGTGTCTTTCAACAGGGTCATCATTCTGACTATCTCGTTCCAGACCAAGCACCATATCACTTAGTTGACCTATTGCACCGCTGCCCCTAAGCTGTGATAAAGATGTAGCTGCTCCATCTTCGTGACCTGTACCACTAGGTCGTTTTAAGTGTGAAACAGCAAACAAAGTTATATTACACTCTTGTACCAACATTCTAAGTCTAGTTGTAATCTCATCTAAAGCTCTTCTCTCATCTCCATGCTGTTGGTCTGATACTACGATTGATATGTGATCTAAAAAGACATACTTACAAGATAGAGCCTTTGCCATATACCTTACCCTGTTGACTATGTTATCAACAGATGTTGATCCAAACGAATCAAACAAGTAAACCCTGTTAGTGCCTAGAGTTGCCTCAAATGCAAGATTCTTTTCTTCTTCTGATGCTTCAGTTTCTGATAAATGTAGTGGTTTATTAGCATCTAAACTCATCAGCGATAGTGCAGTACGTTTAACTGATTCTTCTAAAAACAATAAGCCTATGTTTTCTTCGGTACTCTTTAAGAGCTTATAAATAATCTCTTTTAAAAATAAAGATTTTCCGAGTCCTGATCCAGCACATACAGTAACTAATTCGCTTGACCTTACTCCGCCTGTAAGATCATTTAAGCCACCAAAAGGATAATAAGCTATTGATTTTTCTAATGGTTCTAGCACCAAGTCTTTTAATGTTGAGCCTGATATAATCCCATCTGGCATAAAAGTCTGTGCAGCCCAAAAGTCTTTGATAAACTCTTGTTGTTTATTTGCTACAAGGTAATCATTAGCATCTTTGAAACCATCCCTAAACTTCATCAGCTTAACTTTTTTTGGTGGTAGTAACTCAGCTACTTGAAGCATAGCATCTTGCCCTTGTCTGTCTGAGTCAAATGCAAGAACAATGTTAGGAAAACTGTTTATATACTCGTAAGCTTCCTTGCAACACTTTAAAGCAGAGCCAGCACCATCCCTGATAGAAACGTGAGCGCCTACACCATTTGACATTTGAAAAGAAGATAGACAATCAAGCTCACCTTCTGAGATCAATAAATATTTTGCAGAGCTTGGGAGAAATTTATCAGAGCCAAACAGCGGCAATCTTTCAGTATCTTTTGAATCTGACCCAACCCAGTAAAACCTTTTAGACTTATCTCTGACTTTGTAAACTGATTTACCATAAGGAAATATAATTTTATTAGAGCTATCAACAGTAACATTATATTTGGCACAAGTAGACTTGGTAATATTCCTATCTGAGAGGCTCTGAGAAGCTCCTGAAGGGTCTTTTATGACTTTAGGCTTGATAGACAACACTTCAGCAGTAGAAGGCTGTCTAAGAGCTTCTGATGGCTTTTCTGATGGTGCTGGAAAATGAGTGTTACAACTGAAACAATACTCATGCCCGTCATCGTATAATGCTCTAGCATCAGAAGAGCCACATTTGTCGCAAGGGTTGCCAGAACTTAACAGTTTACTAGGCATTATTGAGACTCCTTAATTTTAGATATAATTTGGTCTAATGTCATTTGACCACTAGAGCTAAGAGAGTCAACTAAAAACATTATTTGTTGTAAATCTTTAAATGCTTGGTCTTGCTTTTGTTCTGCAAACCAACCATTGACTAGCTCTTCTGTGTCTATATTGTTTATGTTGTTATTTTTATTCAAATTTGTAAATAATTGAGAGTAATCCATAATTATCACTTTCTTAATTTAAGTGGTTAAAACTGCTCTGTAGAAAGGTATTATACACATTTATGAAAATCTGTCTATAAGTGTTTATACTTAGTTACTTTAAAAACTTAATATCTGAGTCATCAAGATAACCAACATCATCATAATTATAACTTAAATCCTCATTGGTTATCAATGCTTCGTTGCCATAAACAACAATAGATGAAGGTAGACAGTTGGAACACATTTGAACGTACTCATGCGACGTTGTTTTTAGAGTGTTTTCATATTCTGTTAAAATTGTATTACAAGATAAGCAACGAAGACTCATTTGTTTAGCTCCTTATTAATTAAATCATAGAGATATTTGCAGCTTAAAGCTAATGTAAAACCACCAAAAGTACTTAACAATAAAGCTATTAATCCAGTCAATTGTAAATACATAGGCAGCATTTGGGTAAATACTAAAGCTATTATCAGCGTTGACAGAAAAAAACTAATTAATAACAAAGTCAATTTAATATTAGTTTTAATTATATATTGCATAGCAGCTCCTCGTTTAATAAGTTAATAAGATTGATGGTTTTTTAACTTAACTTCCATTATCATTTTTTCTAGCAAAATTTCAAAAACTAAAGAACCATTTTGCAAAGAATGTTGTTTATCGAAGTCTATAATTTCTTCAATTAATAAATTTAAAAGTCTTAATTGCTCAGAGTCGAGCCTACCATAATTTTTTAATGTTTTAGTTATAATGTCGTATTTAGTCATAATGATTCCTTAAAATTGATTAATATAGATAAGTGAAAGTATAGCACAAGATTGAATAATGAAAAGTAAAATAAATATTAAAAATGTTTTCATTAGAAAAACCTATATTTTGGTATTAGTTGAAATCCCGGGCAATCCTTGGCTTGTTTAATTGTGTACGTTGTGCCACTAGGAAACTCAAGCAGTATGTCGCTTATAGCTTGTTGTAGTAGTGGCTGGTACTCATGCGGCACACAGTAGACATATGTTAACTGCTCTGAGTGGTTGTATATATACACCACTATATCAAGCTCAGAAACTACCCTTGCCGACGGCTCTAAATCCTTACCAGGTCTAAATTTAAATTGATGGTGTCGTGCTAAATCTAAATCAGTTAAATTAATCATTGTTGTTTGCCCTTAATTTGTAGTTTAATAAAATTTTTTGCAGCTTCTCGACTATCAAAATAATCTAATACCTCATAAATTGGAGAATCCCAAATCATTGTATCGTCAAACTCTTTCCATATTTCAAATTGAGAAGGTTTTTTAATCTTTTTTGCTTTATACAGCATTAGTTTTTCAATCCAGTACGGATGACTAAAATCATTCTTAAACACTATAAAAAACGGCTTAATTTTCATCTTCACTCTCACTTTCTAGTCTGTAATATAAAGTTAGTCCAAAATCGTAGCCTTGTTTGTAAAAGTGCCCTCGAAAACCTTCTTTCATACTGCCGTTGATTAGTCCGTCAGCAACACCATGTTTGAAATAGTTAATACATTTTTGAGCGTGGGTTAAAAAATCTTTATTCATTTTTAAAGCTCCTTAACTAAATTATTAATAAATTCTTGAGATACCAATCTGCCACTATCCTTACCTAAATACTTATTTATATGCCTAGTTGTCGTTTTGGAATAATGCTGATCAGTTTTAAAAGGTCCGTTCGAGTTATAACCAGCAACAGGTGTTTCGTAGCTGAATAAAATTGATATTCCGTTTATATTTAACTCTGTCATGTTGCTACCTATTGGTTTAAGTTTCATTTTTAAAGCTCCTTATTAGTTAATATAATAATAATAATACACGTTAATTTTAATATGTCAAATTATTCTTTAATTGTATAGTCACCATAGCTTTCAGCGGTCATTACCCAATCCATCACATTTTCATCAGGAAAAGCTGTAGCAATGAAACTATTCAAACTTTTATAAACATTGTTTTTATAATTAAAAACTTTAGGCAATAAATACAAATATTTTTTGTTGTCTTCGTCCTCTAAAATAACCACTAAATCTTCTTTTGATTCAGCCTCAACAGTTTTAAAATTACCATTCATTTTCACAGTTTCTTGGTGGTACAAAGCAATGTCTATACTTAACATAATAAATCCTCTCTTAATTAATATAATAATATTGTAATACAATTAATTTTAATTTGTCAAACATTAAATTAAAATTGTCTAGTTACCTCAAAAACACTATCGACTCTTTTACGACTATTACGTTTAACCCAATCTTGCAATGAGCCGTCAATGTAAGTTGATACATGACCATTAGTCATAATTAAAAATATACCCTTAGTGGGTAAATCTCTGATCACTTGACTAAAAGTTTTACTGAAGTAGTAGCATCTATTGATTCGTAAATGATCTTTTTTAAAACGTGAAACAACACAGTTTAAACTTTCTATAACTGTTAAATATTGATCTCGAAATAAACCTTTTTTATGTTTTCTATTAACTAGCTCTTTAGTCTTGCCATAAGCTATCCCAAATGGGACTTTACAACTAAGAGCAATAGCCACAAGCGTACAAAAGTTACTATCTTTGTAATGCTTATGGCCTATATCTCTTAGTTGTTCATAAGTGTATTGTCTACGCTTCATTATTACCCTTTAAAATTATTATTATTCATTGAATTACTTTGACAATTATAAAGTAATTTAATGAATAATAACATTTTGTATAATTATGTAAAACTGTAGTATTGAATAATCTCAAACGCCTACGAATAACTATACAGTTATTATTCAAATATGGTTAGGAATCTATCACTAATTTATTTAGTCTGGCTCACATTAATGCTCATAGGCTCTTCAGACAGTTAAATAGTACTTAAGGCTAACTATATATGTTTCTACTAATACCATAAGTAGTAGTAGCATTACTCGTTTGTTAGTCTTGGTTTTACCTTTTCAGAGAGCCTATATTGTGAGCCATCTAGTAAAACTATGTAATTTTACAAACTAACAAACTTACCAACTATATTATATTTAACCGGCTAATATGTCAAATATTAATATACTAATTATCATTAAATAATAGTAATGATATTAATTAATATTACCTAATGATAATCATTAGTAAATCATTGTTATACAATACTAAAGTATGATTAACTGTATTGCCCTGTATTGGTGCATAATGGTACTATGTGGTGCATAACAGACACACGCACCGCAGCGGTGCATAACGCACCAATGTAGTGCATAACCGGCTAAACTGGCATAATTATTGCTTGCAAGCAACATTTGTGCCACTATTGAATAACCCTGGCAACATTGTGGCACAGTTCTTGCCAGGCAAACTTGGCACGATTATTGCATACTGATACTAAAGTATAGGGGGGTGGGGTAGTGCTGTGCTGTATAATTATGCTGAGCCCACACAATCACTAAAAAAGTCAAAATAGGACTTGACAAATCACTAAAAATATGCTATAATCTCTACATTGTATAAAGGGGTATATAGACAATAAAGACTCAGCACAGAAGTATAACGAACACTCTTGCTCTCAACTTAGACCAATGCGGTCAAGTGGGATTGAGAGCGTCTCTTGGGATTGAGAGTGATTATCACTTATAGTTACCATTTAGAACCCTTAAGAACACTTTAGATTAATAAAATCAATATTGATCTATATTAACAATATAGGCAAATCAATGACAATAGACAACAAAGACTCAACACAGAGCTATGATGAACACTCAAAGAATGTTGTACCAGGAGTAACTTCTCTCTCTCCTTCCTCAACTGAGCCTGAGAAGAGAATTAGAACATACGCAAACAAAGCTAAACAACTAACACCTGTAGGCTCTAAACAGAAACGTAAGCGAGGTAGACCCTCTAAGAAAGAGATGGAGTATGTAGCTCTTAAGACAAAGAGAAAGAAAAGCTCTTTAGTATCTAAGAGAGAAGAAACAGCCAAGATCAGAGAACTGATGGCTAGAATGTTGATTACTAATGGTGATAGGGTTCTAAAGAAAACTATAGACATAGCTATGCAAGATGAACACCCTCATCAGATGGCAGCACTAAAGCTACTGATGGATAGAGCATTACCTGTATCTATATTTGAAAAGGATAAACAACTTAATAAAGGTGTAACAATTAACATATCTAATGTAGCAACAGAACCCCAACAAGTCACTATAGACTCTGTAGACTCTATAGAAACAGTAGAACAATAATGGAATTAGATATTGAGTTGTTAAAGTGGCAACAGAGTGTGTGGAATGACTCTACAAGGTTTAAGGTAGTAGCTGCTGGTAGAAGAACTGGTAAGTCCAGACTAGCTGCGTATATGTTAATAGTTAATGCTTTACAGACTGAGAAGGGTCATGTGTGGTATATAGCCAACACTCAGGGGCAGGCAAGAGATGTTATGTGGTCTACCTTGCTAGAGATAGCACACCCTGTAATAGAATCCTCTCATATTAACAACTTACAGATTAAATTAATTAATGGTACTAAAATATCTCTAAAGGGTGCTGATAGACCAGAAACAATGCGAGGAGTGTCACTTAAGTTTGTAGTATTAGATGAGTACGGCTCTATGAAGTCTGAAGTATGGGAAACTATTATCAGACCAGCTTTAGCTGACCAGAAAGGCTCTGCGTTGTTTATAGGTACTCCTTTTGGTCGTAATCACTTCTATGACCTGTATAACTACGCTAACTCTGATAAAGATGAAGAGTTTAAAGCATGGCACTACAGTTCATTTGATAATGAGTTACTAGACCCTAAAGAGATAGAAGCAGCTAGAAAGTCTATGTCTAGCTTTGCATTTAGACAAGAGTTTATGGCTTCGTTTGAAGCAGCTAGTGGTGGTATATTTAAAGAAGAATGGATTAAGTTTGATAGAGATGAGCCTAAAGATGGCAGATACTTTATTGCTGTAGACTTAGCTGGTTTTGCTGATGTAGTTCATGCTAACACAGCTAGAAAGAAAAGGCTAGACCAAACAGCTATAGCGGTTGTTAAAGTAGACCAGAATAAATGGTGGGTTAAGTCTATTGAACATGGTAGATGGGGAACAAAAGAAACAGCACAAAAGATATTTCAAGCTGTATCAGACTATGAGCCAATATGTGTAGGTATTGAGAAAGGCTCATTAAAGAACGCTGTGTTGCCTTACATATCAGATTTGATGAGAAAGTACAATAGATACTTTCGTATAGATGATGTTACTCATGGTAACAAGAAAAAGATTGATAGGATTACATGGGCTTTACAGGGTAGGTTAGAACATGGCAGACTCTATCTTAATAAAGGTAGTTGGAATATGGAGTTTTTAGACCAGTTGCTACAGTTTCCTAACCCACAAGTACATGATGACTTAGTAGATGCTTTGTCTTATATAGATCAAATACAGATACCAGAATATATGCAACACTATGAAGAAGAAGAGTTTGAACCACTAGATATAGTAGCAGGATACTAAAAAAATTATGGAAAATTTAATACAACAAACATACTCAGAATATCCAAATTTAGATAAATACTTAGACCCTAAAAATATTATATTTAATATTGGAAAAGAAAAAGATTATTTTTTAGAACAATGGGTAGCAGGAGAGCCTGGTAGTAAAGAGTCTCCTAGACCTAAAGAAATACCATTAGATGAGTCTGGTATTGAGGTATATAAAGAAAACACTAGACCAATAGATATTGTAGGAGATATTGTTTCTCATACTTTAGTAGAAACAGACCCTGATTTTAAAGCAGTATATGATAAATTTAAACAGTCTCTTCAACCTGGTCAAATAGAAAAACGATATCAAAAACATAAAGAATTTGGTGAAAAAAGACCATTTGAGGTGTGGTCTAAACGAACAGGCATACCTGAGTTATTTAGAGGTTATACATTTAATCAGTTTGGTAATGTTTCTTCTGAAGATTTAATAAATGAAGGTTTATACACACCGCAACAAATACAAATACTAAATGAAGCAAAACAATTAATAAAAAACAAGTTACAAACACAAGAAGTAGAAGAATTATTAAATAATCCTTTAATGCGTTCTAGTTTAGAAGAGGAATAGCAATATGTATAATGAAAGTTTTTCAGTAAACCCTTTAGTATCATGGGTACTAGGTCAATGTGACCAATGGAGAGTAAACAGAGATACTAACTATCTTGACACATGGAAAGAGTATGAAAGGCTCTGGAGAGGCATATATGACTCTTCTGATCGCACCAGAGACTCTGAGAGGTCTCGTATCATTACTCCTGCTCTACAACAGGCTATAGAGGCTCATACAGCAGAAATAGAAGAAGCTGTGTTTGGCAGAGGTGAGAAGTTCTTTGATATCTCTGATGATAGAATGGACAATCAAAAACTTGATATAGAAGCTATCAGAAACCAAATGACAGAAGATTTTAAAAAGGGATATATTAGAAAATCTATATCAGATATAATATTGTTATCTGCTTTGTATGGTACAGGTATTGGTGAAATAACTGTATATGAAAAGAAAGAACTAAAACCAGCTATGCAGCCTATCATAGAATCTGGTAATACTGCTGTTGGTGTAATAGAACAAGAAAGATTCTGTGTTGGCTTAAAACCAATTACACCATACAACTTCTTAATTGATCCTACAGCTTCTAATGTTCAAGAAGCTCTTGGTTGTGCTATAGAAGAGTTTGTATCACTACACTCTGTAACACAAGCTATGGAAAATGGTGTATATAATACTGTTACAGATTTATCTTCTACTTCTGTTGATTCTGATTTAGAAGTATCTCAGGAAGTATCAGACTATGGAGGTAATAGAGTAAAGTTATTAAGATACTATGGACTCATACCAAAGTATATGTTAGATAATCAAGATAATGAAGATAAGTACCAGGAGTTATTTAACAAGAAGTCAGATGAGTATGGTTCAGAAGCAGCAGACTACACAGACTTAGTAGAAGCAATAGTTGTTATAGCTAATGATGGTCATTTATTAAAAGCAGAAGAATCTCCATATATGATGAATGACAGACCTATAGTAGCTTTTCAAAACGATACTATACCTAACAGGTTCTGGGGTCGTGGTATAGCTGAAAAAGGTTTTAATATGCAAAAAGCTATTGATGCACAAATAAGAGCGCACTTAGATAGTGTGGCTTTATCTACTGTGCCTATGATGGCTATAGATGCTACTAGACTACCTAGAGGAGCTAAGTTTGAAGTTAAAGCTGGTAAAACAATACTTACTAATGGTAATCCAGCAGAAATACTACAACCATTTAAGTTTGGTAATACTGATCCATCTAACATAAATACTGCTAGTAGCTTTATGAATATGTTGCTAATGGCTACCAGTACAGTAGACAGTGCTTCTTTACCTGCTATGACTACAGGTGAAGGACAAGGAATGTCAGTAGCTTTATCATCAATTATTAAAAAGAACAAAAGAACTTTAGTAAATTTTCAAGAACAATTTTTAATTCCTTTTGTTACTAAAGCTGCTCACAGGTTTATGCAGTTTGATCCTGAAAGATATCCTGCACAAGACTTTGTATTTATACCTTCTAGTAACTTAGGTATAATAGCAAGAGAACATGAACAAATGCAATTTCTTAATTTATTAAAAACATTAGGAGCAGAATCACCTATAGTTCCTTTGATACTGTCAGCAGTTATAGAAAACTCTGGTTTAAGTAACAGAGAAACACTTATAGCACAGTTACAACAGATGATGCAACCTGATCCACAGCAAGCACAAGCTGAACAAGCAACTATGCAAATGGAAATGCAAAAAACACAGCTAGAATTAGCTGATTTACAGGCAGATATACAGCTAAAACAGGCTAAAACACAGTCTGAAGCAGTAGAAACACAGCTAAAACCTACAGAAATGCAAGCAAAAGTAGCTGCTAGTGCTTCTAAGTACTTAGGAGAGGCTGATGATCCTACAAAAGAGTTTGAAAAGCGTATAAAACTAGCTAATGTTGCTTTAAAAGAAAAAGATATAGATACAAAAGCAAGAATAGCAGAATTACAGCTACAATCTTCAAGAAACACTTGACAAAACAGTAAAAGTGTGTTATAATACTTTCCATTATGGATAAAAAATTACAAAAGTATTATGATGATCGTTTTGATATGATGTTAAGTCAGGGTTGGAAAGACCTTGAAGAAGACTTAACAAAGATGTATAACGAGTATAAAGACATTAATAACTGTAAAGGTGTTGATGACTTTTACTTTCAAAAAGGTCAAGTAGATATGCTTAAATATATTTTAAGTTTAAAAACAATGTCAGAAAAGGTGTATGAAGATATTAATAACGAAGAAGAATATACTAATACTTAAGTATGGCTAAAAGAATATTTGAATTTATTTGTACTAATAATCATCTGTTTGATAGATACATAGATGATGAACAATTTGCAGCATCTTGTCCACATTGTAATGCTAACGCTAAACGCATAATTAGTATTCCAAGAATAGATTTAGATGGTTGCTCTGGTGACTTTCCTACAGCATCTGATGCTTGGATAAAAAAAAGAGAGAGTCACATGAAGTATGAAAGAAAAATGGGTATTGGAGATGCTTATCGTAGTGAAGTCGAAGTATGATAAGTATTTAAGGGATAAGGAGACCCCCTGTTATGTAAGTGTCTTTCCTAAAATGTCTATATGACACAGGAGATATAATGGCTGAATTTGTAGAAGAAGTTAAGGAAGAAGAAACTAAAACAGAAGAAGAAGAAGTTGTCCAAGAACAACCAAAAGTTGAAGAAGAGATACCAGAGAAGTATAAGGGAAAATCTTTATCAGAAATTGTTGGTATGCACCAGGCGGCTGAAAAGCTAATAGGTAGGCAGGGTTCAGAGTTAGGAGAACTACGAAGAGTTGCTGATTCTTATATCCATAACCAAGCTGAACAGACAAAGCAAACAGAACAAGAAAATAATGAAGATGATTTTTTTACTGACCCTAAAAAGGCTGTAGATAAAGCAATACAAAATCACCCTAAGATTAAACAAGCAGAACAAGCTAGTTTAGAAATGCAAAGAGCTAAAGCATTATCAGCATTAAAAGAGAAACACTCTGATTTTGCTGATGTTGTTAAAGAGCAAGGATTTCAAGATTGGGTAAATAATTCTAAAGTTAGATCAGAGTTATTTGTTCGTGCTGATCGTAGATATGATTATGACGCTGCTGACGAGTTAATATCTTTATACAAAGATAGAAGAGAAACTGGTAAGAAAACAGCAGAGATGGAGAAACAATCTCGATCTCAAAGCGTTAAAACTGCTACTACAACTGTACCTAGTGGAAGTAATGAAGCACCATCTAAAAAGATTTTTAGGCGTTCTGATCTTATTCGACTGAATCAAACTGATCCTGACAAGTATGATTCTATGTGGTCTGAAATAGAATTAGCTTATAAAGAAGGAAGGGTCAGATAAATTACATTTTATAAAGGATATTTATCATGGGTCTAGGTACTAATCACGTTATTCAATCAGAAGTAAATACAGCAGGTTTTATACCTGAGGTTTGGTCTGATGAAATAGTCGCAGCATATAAGAAAAATCTTGTTGCTGCTAATTTAGTTAAAAAAATGAATATGAAGGGTAAGAAAGGTGATGTAGTTCACTTTCCTTCACCAGCTAGAGGAGCAGCCAGTACTAAAGCTGCTGAAACTGAAGTAACTCTTATTCAAGAATCTGGTTCAGAAATTACTGTTACCATTGGTTCTCATTATGAATATAGTAGATTGATTGATGATTTTGCTGAAGTACAAGCATTAAACTCATTAAGACGTTTCTATACTGATGATGCTGGTTATTCGTTAGCTACAAGAATCGACACAGATGTTTTAGCTTTAGGTGCTTCTGCACAAGGTGGTGCTGCTAACACAGCTTACACTAAAGGCTATATTGGTGGAGATGGTTCTACACTTTATGTAGCTGGTTCAAATAACGAGTCAGCTATTACAGATGCAGGTTTTAGAAGAGCTATTCAGCGTCTTGATGATGCTGATGTTCCAATGGAAAATCGTAGCTTTGTTATCCCACCTGTAGCTCGTAATACAATGATGGGTCTTTCAAGATTTACAGAACAAGCCTTTACAGGTGAGTCTGGAAATGCTAACACAATTAGAAATGGTCAGATTGGTGACATATATGGAGTTAAAGTATATGTTTCTACTAATGCTGCTACTACTTCTGGTTCTGGTGGTGCAAGGGCTTCGTTACTTTTCCACCCTGAGTGGGCTGTATTGATTGAGCAATTATCTTTAAGAGTGCAAACACAATATAAGCAAGAGTACTTAGGTACTTTACTAACTGCTGATACCCTTTATGGTGTTGGTGAGTTGCGTGATAGCTCTGCTGTTGCGTTAATTGTACCTGCTTAATTAACTATAAGGGTTGGCTTTAATTAGTCAACCCTACTTTTTATCTTAAGGAAAAACAATGGCTACAAAAGTACAAAGAGGACAGCATAGGCAGTTTCAAAATGCTTTTACAGACACATGGGCTGTATCAGATAGTTTTAATTTTGGAAGTGTTGGTGACGGAAACGAAGAAGTTACGGCTGTTACAGTTTCTGGAGTAAACTTAGGTGATATGGTATTAGGAGTTGCTACAAGTAGCTCTGCATTAGATACTAATTTAGTTGCTAGTATTACTGGAGCAAATACATTAGAGTTTATGATAGAAAATAACACAGGCGGTGCTATTGATTTAGCAACAGCTACTTATAGTTGTTTTATAGGTAGACCTAACTTTTAATATAGCCCACCTAGTGTGGGTTTTACTTTATAAGGGTTATCATGGCTTTTTTTAGAGGCACAGGAGGTGCTGATACTGCTACATTTGAGCAACTGCCTTTAGCTGTTAGCGAAGGTGGCACAAGTGCTACTACTGTTGCTTCTGCTAGGTCTGTTTTATTACCATCATATGCAGGAGCTAATTTTGTATTAACAGTTAATGCAGATGCTACTGATGTTACGTTTGCAACTGCAGCTGGCGCTGCTGGTGTTAGTTTCGACGCGGCAACAGCAAACTTTACAGGAGTATTGCAAAATGGCGGTAGTAATGTGGTGGTCGATACAGATATCGGTTCAACTGTGCAAGCACACGATGCTGATACAGCCAAGTTGGATACTACTGCAAACTTTACAGTTTTATTACAACAAAGTGCTAGTAATGTATTAAAAGCATCTGATTTAGGAGTATCAGTACAGGCATATGACGCAGATACAGCAAAACTAGATGCAGCAACAGCAAACTTTACAGGAGTATTACAAGATGGCGGTATAAACGTCTTAACAACAGCCAGCACCATTGAAGGGGGTACATATTAATGGCTACTATATTAACAAAAAAGAAAGACAGTTCTGGAATACCAGCAACTGCTGATTTAACAAATTCTACTGGTGGTGCTGAACTAGCTATTAATACTGCTGATAAAAGACTATACACTAAAAATAGCAGTAATGTTATTGTAGAAGTAGGAGTTAATCCTGCTACTTTAGATGTAGTAGGTAATGCTTCAGTTGGTGGTACTTTATTAGTAGAAGAAACTTTTACTTTTGCTACAGCAAATACTACAGGAACACTAGATGTCCTTAGTAATACATCTGTTGGTGGTACTTTATTAGTTACTGGTGGAGCGTCTGATGCTGATGGTAGTTTAAGAGATGTTCCCCAATCTAGAACAGTAAATAATAGTGCTAATTTAGCAACTACTGATTTAGGTAATTTTGTTTTAGCAATTTCAGCAGGCGTAACAATGACTATACCCCCTAGTACTTTTGATAGTGGAGATATACTATCTATCATTGCTAGAGGCGCTTCAGCACAAATTAGTGCAGCTATAGGAGGCATGATTATAGCTGGAAGTGCTAGTCCTACAGCAGTAGCAACTATAGCAGATAATGGAGTAGCTAGTTTAATCTTTACTTCTGCTGCTGGTTGTTTTGTTACAGGAAATGTGAGTTAAATTATGACAGGAATACATCAACTCCTAATGACCAACAATGTTGTAGCAAGTGGCCCAACAACTTTATCTTCCGAAACGTTTACCGGTGATGACACATGGACTGCTCCAGCACTAACCACTCAAATTCATTATTTGGTAATTGGGGGTGGTGGCTCTGGTGGCGGTGGTCGTGGAGGCGGCGGTGGAGCAGGCGGATATAGAACTGGGACTGT
>TARA_R100001460_G_scaffold46316_2_pt1 | contig 14450 bp, 29 predicted proteins | sample TARA_R100001460 | Tara Oceans TARA_R100001460 (sample SAMEA2622190) | marine metagenome | biome: marine biome (ENVO:00000447); feature: surface water layer (ENVO:00002042); material: "saline water (ENVO:00002010), including plankton (ENVO:xxxxxxxx)" | depth 5 m | reverse complement strand
ATGAGTACAGAAGATAAATACAATTTTCGCCTCTTTATACTGTATATAGGGCTTATGACAGCCATTTACTTTATAGGAACAGTATAACCCCTTACAAGCATCTTAGAACTCCTCTAATCTTCTCTAGTAAAACCTTTATTAACACCTAAATTGTTAATAAGTTTGTGAATCATTTTGTGAATATCTTTTATTTTTATTACTTTTGTACCATTGTTTAACTAAAATAACTAAAATGAAAATCACAAACAAACACACAGGTCACAGTTTCAATTTAAGTCCAAAAGAAGTAGCTAACTTTTTCTATGTAAAAAATAGTAGAGGAGAATTTATTAATACATCAGCTGACTATACTATTAATGATGATAAAGAAATAATGTCAAAATTCGAGTTTTTCTTACTTTGCACAAGTATGATAGGATTATTTATAGGATCAATTTTATTACATATACATTTAAATTACTAATTATGAAACTAGAATGCGATACATTTTACTTTTATCCTAACGGAGAGTATAGAGATTCACATAAATGGAATGGAGAATTTAGTCGATTCAATTCAAACCCTGTTCCTGTAAGTACAGCTATCAGAATATTTGGAACTAGAAAGCAAATAGATGAAGCATTTGAAAAGTATTGTGAAGAAACAGGATTGAATATTGATGAATGCTATGACTTTGAGGATAAAGAAACATTAAAGAGATATAGACAATATTATAAAAACAAAGCACTAATAATAAATATAAGATAATGAAAACAGAAAAAATTAAGGAAAAATATCTTTACTACGGATTAGAAAAAGAAGATATTTTCAAACATCAACACTATGTAATAATTACTAGATCAGGTATAGACAAGATTCAAGCAATGGAAAATATTACAATTGATTATGAAGTTATTAATTGTGAAAGAGATTTTTGTGTAGTAAAAGCCAATGCATTAAAAGGTGAAGCATCAATACAAACATTCGGATCTGCTTTAAAAGGAGGTTTTAAAGATGGTAACTGCAACACATGGTATGTAATGGAAATGGCAGAAAAACGAGCTATGAGCAGGGCAGTATTAAAGCTAACAGGCTTTTATGAGCTTGGAGTATTTGGTGAAGATGAATCAGAAGATTTTAAAAAGAGTAATAATCAATAAATAATAAAAAAATGGAAGTAACAGGAAAATTAGTAAAAAAACTAGAAATAGAATCAGGAACAAGTAAAGCTGGAAAAGAGTGGCAAAAGCAAACAGTTGTTATTGATACAGGAAATGAATTTAACAACTTAGTTGCTGTAAGTGCTTTTGGTGATGAAAAGATTGCACAGCTTAACAAATTAGCAGAAGGTATGAGGGTTGGTATTCTTTGCAATGTTTATTCAAGAGAATACAAGGGAAAATATTATCACAATATAGATGGTTATCATTTTGTAAATAAAAGTGAAACAACAGAAGTAAGCGAAATGGTTACATCTGATGATATGCCTTTTTAAAATGTCAGAAGAGAATAACTTTAAAAATATTTGCAATCTTACAACTAAGCTAATGGGATTTGAGTGTGGATCATTATCATTAAAAAGTAGAAAAAGACCTTTGCAAATAGCTCGTTCAGTTGCTGCATATATTGGATTGACTGAAGAAAAAATACATAGAACCGTTATAGCTAAGGTTTTAAATAGAGATAGAAGTTTAATCTATCACTATGAGAAAAGTCATAAAGGGAACTATGCAAGTTGCATTATATATAGAAATACCTTTAATAAGGTTTATAGAGGATTTAAAGAAATTGACAATACTAAACAAACATTTTTGGATGGAGATTTTATGAAAAGACATCTGCTTAAAAATGGCGTTAGAGAAAATAAAAAAGCACAAGTTTTTTTAGAAGTAAAAAGTGGAGAAGCTATATGTATTATTCAAACTTCTTACTTTGATTTTTCTAATCAATTAGAAAATGTTAAGTTTGCAATGGACAAATATCATTACTCAATAAAAATTATATAATGCAAAAACCTAATTACTATGCGGTTATTCCTGCTGAAGTAAGATACAGCAAAAAGCTAACGCCTAATGCTAAACTTCTTTATGCAGAGATAACCGCTTTATGTAACATGAATGGAAGATGTACAGCATCAACAGAATATTTCTGTAAGCTATATGAAGTAAGTAGAGTGTCAATTCAAAAATGGCTAAAGATTTTAGAAGACAATAATTATATTAAGCGTGTTAACATATATAAACAGGGTAGTAAAGAAATAGATACAAGGGTGATAACTTTGGTTAACATGCCCTGTAAAGAAAAGTTAACAGATAATATTAATACTAAAGTATATAATAATACTAATCTTACAGACAGTAATAAGAAAGCTCTCTTTAAAAAACCAATTTTAGATGAAGTTGAAAATTATTGTATATTACGCAAGAATAATATAGATGCAGAAGCGTTTATTAATTTCTATGAATCAAAAGATTGGATGGTAGGTAAAAATAAAATGAAAGACTGGAAAGCAGCAGTCAGAACTTGGGAGAAAAGAGAAAACAAAAAACCAACAATGTCTAAGCTAGATTCACAGATAAATGCTTGGCAAGAAGCAAAAAAACTATTATGAAACCATTAAAACAAGAAAACCTACAAGAATTAAGTGAAAAAGTATTAGACTTAATTGCAAAAACTAGTGTAGAGATAGGACACAAAACCGACCCTCAAACATTGGCAAGTCTTAGTAAGATATTTGCACAAGATTTAATTAGCGAAAAAAGATTTGGCAATATGACCTTTAATCAGGTGCAGGATGCTTTTCATCAAGGTGTTCGCTTTGCTAAAGATGAACCCTTTTTAAATATAAGAACATTTTACAAATGGGTATATGCCCACAAAAAAGTAATCGACAATGCGTGGTACGAAGTAAAAACATTAGGTAAAGACCCTAAGAAAGTATTATTTTATCAAGAACCTTTAAAATTAATATCATGATAGGATGGGTAATAATAACAGCCATTGTGATGTGGTTAATTAGAAGAATAAGAGAATAACTAAAAAAAACTAAAATGAAAGATAAAACAAAAGATGTAGTAAAGGAATTACTAATTAATAAACCTCATTTAAGAGATAGTGATTCAAGGCTTATAGCTACCTATTGGTATAACGAATTGAAAAAGAAACAAATAAGTCCTTATAAAATAACTGGATATGAATTTATGCAGCTCTTTGCTAATAGTAAATTAACTAATATTAAAACTATTGAAAGAATGCGTAGAAAGTTGCAGGAGGAAAATCCTGAGCTTAGAGGTAAAATTTATAATGATAGGAAGGGAGTTATACAAGATCAATGGAAAAGAGAATTAGGATATGAAGTCAATCAGTAAGCTAAAAAAAGAGTTAGATAAATGGTTTAGCTTATACATTAGACTAAGAGAAGCTACTGATGAAGGAATGGTACAGTGTGTAACTTCAGGAAGGACATATCACTACAAAAAAATTCATGCAGGCCATTTTATGTCACGGCGACATCTAGCAACAAGATGGTGTGAACTTAATGTAGCCCCACAATCAGCAGCAGATAATTTATTTGGTCAAGGAGAACAATATAAATTTGGATTAGCTTTAGATCAAAAATATGGAGAAGGAACAGCAGAAGAATTGCAATTCAAAGCAAGACAAACTATTAAAATGACTAGAAGTGATTATGAAGAAAAAATAAGTTATTACAAATCAACTGTTGAAAACTTAAAAAAAGAAAAAGGTATAGAGTGATTTTTTTTATATCTTTGGCTTATGACATCTCCAATTTATTCAAGTCAAGAACACAGGTCAATAGTTGAAACTTTTATGACAATGTGTTTAGAATTTAGTAAAGATGTTAGTTCGCAAGTCAAGTATAATAATTATTTAGATGTAGTGCAAGTTATAATTGAATATAGCAATGGTTATGGAGAAGGTGTTAGAGAGAATAATTTTTATGATTGGATAATGATTATACCTATAAATTTATCAGTTGCTACAAATGGTTTCTTTGCAGGATTAGAGACAAAAAAAAATGCAGCAGTCATAAGGGCATACAAAGTAGTATTACAAGAGATGTTACACCAAACAGTAGAAAAGTTAGATTTTATTACACCTGAAAATGAATAAGATTTATCAGGAAATATCAAAACTAACAGATAAATTTAGAACAATGGCTTATGGTATTACAACTGATGAAAACAAAATACATGAAGCTGTACAAGAGTTAATGCTATATTTTTTACAAATGAATCCTGCTACCCTGAAAGCAATATATGATAAAGATGGAATAGATGGAATAACAAGATATGGAGCAGTTGCATTAAGAAGAGCATTAACAAGTACAAGAAGTAATTTTTATTATAAGTATGAAAAGTATTACACACATATTGACAGCTTTAGTTACAATTGCAGCACAACTTTTAGTAATGATGATGTGGCACATAACATTGCTAATAATAAACATATATCTAATATTGCGGAAAAAGAAGTAGCTAAACAATGGAAAAAGCTAGAGAAAATTGATCAAGCTTTAGATGATATTTACTGGTATGATAGGGAATTATTTAAGCTCTATTATTATGAAGGCAATACATTAGATAGTCTTGCTGCAAAAACTAAGATAAGTAGAAATAGTTTATTTACAACAATAGATAAAGTAAGAACATTATTAAGAAAAGAATTAAATGAAAATTAAAACAAAGAGTAGAGCTAAGATGTATGATCCCAAAAAAAAACATTCATTTGTTATGATGTTTGGATTTGATTACCCTGAAAAAGTAGCACCTAGAAACAAGTCTCATGAATAGGTTTTTTGTTCCAAATGATGTGTATGAGGATAGAATGTCTATCTGTCGAGAATGTGTTTATTATTTTAAGCCAACAGGAACATGTAAGGACTGTGGTTGTTTCATGAAAATCAAAGCCAGACTTGCTCCAATGGAATGTAGTCAAAGGAAGTGGCAGAAAACAACTAAGATAGAAACGCCTGATGATTTACCACAAGAAATAATAGATGAAATATTAGATATGTGGAAAGATTTAAAAACAGGAAAAGCTAAAAACATAGAAGCAAAAAAACGCATGATAGAAACCTATAATACAATATTTATGACTAGTTACAGCCCAAGAACAAATTGTGGGTCATGCCTATCAACATGCTTTGATGGAATAAAAAAACTATATAAAAAATACAGTCAATGAGTTATTTAGCACATTTGAAAAGAACAAAGATGCATCATTCAGAAAGGTGGATAGTTAAATATAACAATGAAGGATTAGTTAGAGAAGTGAAGTTAATCTATTCACCTGAAGAATATAGAAAAAGCAAAAAAGCTAGAACATTAAATACACAACAAGGATTAATAAAAATTTTAGAAAATGACAAAGAAAGAAGATTACAAAAAACATCCTGAGCCACATTATTATTCAGGAAAACTATATGGCTACTCAGCTAGGAATATTATAGAGGATTTTCAGCTTGGATATAATACAGGCACAGCAGTATCTTATTTATTAAGGGCAGGGAATAAGGAGGGAAACCCAGCAGAGCAAGATATACAGAAAGCTATTAATCATTTACATTTTGAATTAGATAGATTGTATAGGGAAGGTGAAACAAGAACAGGAGGGTTAGATAGAACAGGATTATAATGGCACTATATAAATGCAAATGTGGTGAACACGAAAAAGAGATAAGAAAGCAAATAATTGTTTTGCGTGATAATGAATGGGTAACTAAAGGATCAGAATGCCCTTGTGGTTTATATATGAAAACAGAACCAGTAGAAGGATTCCCTCAATTAAAAAGAACAGAAGAATCATTAAGTAAAAAGAAAAGAGGTGATTATCTTTGGGATGGTGCTAAAGAGAAACTGCTTGGAGAAAGAGGAATAAACGAAGACTTTTAATAATGAAAGCATTTTTATTACTATTATGTTTTACAGACTGGATATGCACTACTGGAGGTGGGAAAACATTTATAGCACCATATAGCTCTATCGATCAAAGTCATTATTACACAGAGCATCATATAGATTTTGGAGATGGAACAGATACTACTTTTATTGGAGAATATAGTCCAATATCATTAGCTTATCAAACAATAGCTCATACTTATAGTCCAGGAATACACATAGTAACTTTAACTACTAGTTTTTATGATTCCACAACTAACCTCCTGTTATGCACAAGTGTAAAGCAAGACACCATATGTCCTAATAACATTACATATATAAATGAAATAAAAAAGCCAATTAAACACAAGATGTATAATCTACAAGGCATAGAACTTTTAAAAACACCTAAGCGACAGATATATATTAAGAATAGGAGGTTATACTATGAACTTTGTAATTAAGAACAACCAAGACAAACAAATGCTTTTTAATTATCTTAAAGAGCTAGATAGTGACTATATAGTTAATGTAAAGAAACAAAGAAACAATCGGTCTAATATGCAAAACAATTACTACTGGGCTTGTATAGTACAGCCATTATCAGCAGAGCTAGGATATTTTCCTGATGAAATGCATGATGTACTTAAAATAAAGTTTTCTAGTGAGTGGCAAAGTATAGAGATAAACGAAAGACAAGTAGGACTGCAAACAGTTAATAGCACAGCTAGAATGAACACTAAAGAGTTTGAGATATATGCAGATCAGATACGCATATGGGCTTTGACAGAATTAGGTATTAGATTAATGCTTCCAAATGAATTCAAGTGATTTCTATTATATAATACAACTTGATTAATCAAATTATTTCAAAATGAGTACACACGGAGGAAAAAGAGAAGGAGCAGGTCGAAAGGCAAAAGCTGAAGAACAAAAGCTAATAGAGAACCTAACACCAATGAACACACTAGCATTAGAGTCATTGCAAAAAGGTTTAGAGAAAAAAGAACAATGGGCGGTTAAATTATTCTTTGAATACTTCTATGGTAAGCCACAGCAAAAGGTTGATGTGACTTCAAACGAGGAGACATTGAATATGCCTGTAATAACATTTGTAGACACTGAAACTGAGTAAGAAATATAATCCACTATTTGATTCTAATGCCAGGTATTTTATAATAACAGGTGGTAGAGGATCAGGAAAATCTTTTGCGGTAACAGTATTCCTTACATTATTAACTATGACTAGAGGGATTAGAGTACTCTTTACGAGATACACTATGACCTCAGCACACCTGTCAATCATTCCTGAGTTCTTAGAAAAGATAGGACTATTAGGGTATGATAATATATTTAGCGTAAACAAAGCAGAAGTAGTAAACTTAAAAAACAAAAGCGACATACTGTTTAGAGGTATAAAGACATCAGCAGGAAACCAAACAGCTAGTCTTAAATCTTTAACAGGAGTATCTAACTGGGTGTTGGATGAAGCTGAAGAATTAATTGATGAAGATATATTTGACACTATTGATTTAAGTATTAGAGAAAAAGAAATACAAAACAGAATCATACTTATATTAAATCCTGTAACTAAAGAACATTGGATATACAAAAGATTCTTTCAAGACAAAGGCGTAGAAGCTGGTTTTAATGGCGTTAAAGACAATGTATGCTATATACACAGTACATACCTAGACAATAGAGAAAACCTCTCAGAGAGCTTCTTAGAGCGTATTAAAACTATACAGCACAAGAATTTTAAGAAGTATCAGCACAAAATAATGGGTGGATGGTTAGATAAAGCAGAAGGTGTGGTGTTTGAGAATTGGAGTATTGGTGAATTTAATCCTGATGGTCTGCAAACATCTTGTGGAATGGACTTTGGATTTAGTGTTGATCCTGATAGTTTAACAGAGGTGGCTATTGATAAAAAGAAACAGAAGATATATTTAAAAGAACATATCTATAAAAACGGAATGAAGTCACAGGAGTTAGCTCAAATAGTATTAGAGAAAGTAGGTAACAAGTTAATTATAGCTGATTCAGCAGAACCTAGACTGATAGCAGACCTGAAGCACTTAGGAGTAAACATAAGACCAGTAAAAAAAGGAACTATTGAAAGCGGAATAACTAGAATGCAGGACTATGAGCTAATTGTAACTCCTGAATCTACTAATATAGCTAAAGAATTAAACAATTATGTATACGCAGACAAGGGGTCAAAACTATACCATGATTCTTTTAATCATGCAATAGATGGTGTTAGATATAATGTTATATATCACTTAGATAATCCTAATGCAGGCAGATATTTTGTACAATAAAAAAGAGGGCAGCCTAAGTGACTAACCCCCCTTTTATAACTAAAATGAAGACAAATATGCGGCAAATATACAAATAAAAAACATTATTAAACTAAATAACAACAATTTCTATTATATTATATATGAAGGTAAAAATTAAGGAGGGAGGAAAGACTAAAGAGTTTAAATTAATTAGTAGCTGGAGTGAGGTTAACCTGGAAACATGGTTAAAGTTAGTTAAGTTTCACAAACTTGACAAGAGCAAGGAAGCAAAGGAAACGATAGCAGCATTATCTGATATTCCTAAAAAGCTAATTGATAAGCTAGAGATTAAAGATATAGCTACAATCTTGGGAAAGATAAGTGAGCTACAACATAAGCAAGATAGTTCTCTAAGGAGAATTATAGAGGTAGAGGGTAAGGAGTATGGTTTTCATCCTGATTTGGATTCCATTACTCTTGGTGAGTATGCAGATATAGAGACATTCATTAAGAATGATATTCAAAACCACTTACCTGAATTATGTGCTGTTTTATACAGACCAATAGTTGAAAAGAAAAATAATATTTATACTATTGAAGCTTATGATGGAAATATAAGTATAAGGGCAGAGGAGATGAAGAAGATGTCAGCAGAGCAAGTGCAAAATGCACTGGTTTTTTTTTACAGTTTCGCGAAAGAATTGCTAATGACTTTGCCATCATTTTTGACCCATCGGCTGAAGGAAATGGAGAAGCAATTGCCTCAGAATCTTTTGCAGAAAAGTGGGGTTGGTTCGGAGTGATGTATAGATTGACAAATGGAGAGATAGTAAATTTAGAAAGGATAACAAATCTTAACTTGTTAGAATGTCTAACTTGGTTAAGTTATGAAACAGATTTAAGTACACAAAATAAAGTAAAACATGCCAGTAAGCAATAAGACATATAACAATGTAACAAACTTCCTAATAAGATTAGGGCAGTATCATAAGCAGCTATCAACAGTATCAGTTGGAGATATATACGATATTAATCTCGAAAAGTTAGAGAAGATGCCTCTATTACACATCAATCCAGTTAATGTAGAAACAGGAGATAGTGAACTAATATACAACTATCAATTATTTGTTTGTGATTTAGTATCTGAAAAGAATGATTGGCAAACAAAACAACATGCTGATTTAACTAAGTTAGTTAACATGAAAAACAATGAGCAAGAAGTATTCAATCAAACATTAGAGATATGTACTGATTTTATTGGCTCAATAAGACACAGTTTAAGACAATCGTTATCAGGAGTGAATGATATTAATCATGGTTTATATTTTACAGAAGATCAGTTTACAATAGAGCCATTCACAGAAAGATTTGACAACCTACTATGTGGGTGGACATTTCAGATAGGAATAAAGGTTATGTATGACTTTGATGCTTGTGAAGTTCCAATGGATAATACTGGAGCAGGTTACTAATGTGGAAAAAATTAAAGAAATTAAATATAATAAAAATAGGCAAAATAGAAATACAAATAATACCACCAACTATTAGAGTAAGATTATAATGGAAGAAACTTTAAGGCTTATTGAAAACTATGGATTGAGTGTAGTGCTTTTGATGGGAGCATGTTACGCTTTGTATAAATTTTTCTTCTTTAGCATTAGAGAAGTGAAAGATACATTTTCAAAACATCATGAAACTAATGCAAAAAATATGGAGGAATTAAAAGAAAAACTAAACACAATTTTAACACTAATAAAAAACAAATAGCCTTATATGAACTATGAAGAATTATTAGAAAAGCTAGAAGCAATTAGTATTGAACTAGAAAGCTACACGGATTATCCACAGTCAGCTACTAATAATGCTAAAAGGGCTAGAAAGTGGAAAGAAGAAAACGGAAGCGATTGTGGAACTAATGTAGGATGGGTAAGAAGCTCACAGCTTGCAAACCGTAAACCTATTAGCAGAGATACAATAGCTAGAATGGCATCATTTAAAAGACATCAACAAAATAAAGATGTACCATACTCAGAAGGTTGTGGTGGTCTTATGTGGGATGCATGGGGTGGTACTTCAGGTATAGAGTGGGCAATAAGAAAATTAAAACAAATAGATAATAAATAAATAAATATGGCAGATTTAGTAACAACAATCACAGAAAATGTGACATTAAATGGAGCAATCAGAGGCTCTAGTAATTCAATTACAACAACAGGGATAGTAGATGTGTTCGAGAGAATATTAACTTGTGCCCATTCTAATACTACAACAGTAGCAGTATTCAATTCAACTCCACATGGAGCGGCAGGGGCTTTGGATGTAGAAAACTGTAAGTATTTTAGAATAACAAATTTAAGTCTTGATGAAGATATAGAGTTAGCTATTGTAACTACTAACACAAATTATCAGGTTACAGTTAGAGCTTTAGGTTCTCATATTCTATTTCAAGCTGAAGAGGCAGCAATAGGGGAAACAGATACTAGTCCTGCATTTGGTACTTTAGAAGATGTAGTAACTGTACAAGTTAAACCAAAAGCTACAACAGATGTTCAAGTAGAGGTATTTGCTGCACTTGTGTAATGAAAGTAAAGAATGTAGAAAGATACTTAAATAGCTTTGGTAAACAAGTAGTCAACAGAGCTAAGGGAGGTCTCCAAAGAAAAAAGGGAGGAGGTAGTGCTTTAGAAAATTCAATATATTTTAAAGTAGTTCCAAGTCAAGGAGGTTTCTCGGTAGAGTTCTACATGGCAGATTATGGTAAGTATGTAGATAAGGGGGTTTCAGGAACAGAGGTTTTAAGAACTTTTAAGAATTATAAAAGCAAAGTTATTCCAACTCCTTTTAAATATCAAAAATCTAAAGGACATTCACAACCACCTAGTAGAGCATTAGACAAATGGATAGTAAAAAAAGGCATAGCCCCTAGAGATGAAAAGGGAAGATTTATGTCAAGAAAAAGCATATCATTTTTGATAGCTAGAAGCATAGGTAAAAAAGGAATACAAGGAATAAGTTTCTTTCAGAAACCTTTAATGTTAGGACTAAGAGAATTTGGAGATGAACTCTTGGGAGGTGTTAAAGAAGATTTAATTGATGGAATAAAAACACAAAAAATAATAGTTAAATAATGGCAACAACAATAGAACAAAAACCCTTATACGGCGATGAAAATAATGGCATAATGCCAGTAGGTCAGCAAATACTATTTGCATTAAAAAATGATTACATAGTTCAAAACTACTATAATGTTAAATTTGTAGCAGAAGTTCATGTAAGTATAAACGCAATAAATCTTAGTGTTGCTGATAATGTAGTTGCTACATTTAAAACAACCCCAAATAATCAAGGAAGAGGTATTTTTGATTTGGGACCGCTATTAGAGAATTATGTAAGTGCAGATCAATTAGGTACTTTTTCAGGGAGTGGTAGTACATATAAAGATCAGGGCTATTCAGCAGTAAGACATCCTATACATATTATTGATAGATATTCTAGAAGCAGAAGTTCTGTAAGATATTTTGCAGTTCAATTTTCAGTAGAGGGTTCTGCAACAGCAACAGGAGCAGTGACAACATTAAACAACCAAACAACCAACTCTGTACAGTACACCATTTTTAATGGGGTTTTACAGAGAGATAATTACTTAACATTAGACAGTAATGATTATGGTTTTGATTTAGATGCTGCTAAATTTTATTCTGCTCACGGAACAGGGAATAAGTTTTTAACTAATATGCCTACTACTTTAACAGCAGGGAAAAATGATTATGGTACAGTTTCATTCTTGAATTTCTTACCTGACACATCAACAGCAGACCCTAATAAATTAACTTTTATTCAAATAAAATACTTTGATGCATCAGGTTCTTTTACAGGGAATCTTAATTATGGTCAGTTTTTTTCAAACGGTGGCTCAACTAATTTAGATGATATATACTCACATCTTCTATATATGGGTGTTTATCCTGGAAACATAAGTAATATTAATGCTACATTTAGAGCAGCATTAGATGCCAACAATGTTTCTTATTACACATTTGCAGGGTATGATGCTGCTCAGTATCCTCCAGGATCATCTTATGGTAGTCCAACAACAGAAATATATACTGTTAATATTAATTGTCCTGATTTAAAAGGATATGAGAGTATAAGACTTTGTTGGTTAAATCAATGGGGAACTTGGGATTATTATACATTTAATAAAAAATCTACAAGATCATTGAACACTAATAAAAGCACTTATACGCAAACAAGAGGAACATGGAACTCTAGTACATTAGGACTTTTTGGATTTATGGGTGGTAGAAAGAATTTTAGAGTAAACACAACAGAAAGCATACAAATGAACACAGACTATATAGCTGAAGAAAATTCAGAATGGTTTGAAGAATTAATTAATAGTCCTGAAGTGTATATGTTAAACGGATATGATAGTACAGAGTCAGTTCCAACTAATACAATAACAAATAAATATGTTGAACCAGTTTTGCTTACAACATCTAGCTTTGTTAAAAAGACAGTAGCTAATGATAAACTGATACAGTACACATTTGAAGTAGAAAAGAATCATACAAGAAAAACACAAACCGTATAATGAGCATACAATTAGCTGTATTCCCACAAACTTATTTAGATAACCAAATCTTAGTAGATGGCACTAACTTTTTTGGAGTTAATGGTGCATCTAATTTAGATAGTACATCTACTGGCTATGCAACTACTTTAAATGTAGTTTTAGCACAACCACCTGTAACACCAAATATTTGGTATAAGTTTAGATTAACAGCATACGGTACTCCAACAGTAGCAACAGAATCAGGAGGTGATCTTACTTTAAATTCGGCAGCAGTAGCAACTGGATTTGGAACAAGATGTGGTGTGTATCAAAGACTATCAGGACTTGTAGTAGGTCAGCAATATACAGCAAAAATAAATTTTGCAGCAGGACAACCTAATGAAGTATTCATTATACATATAGATTCAGGAATAACGGTATATGATTATAATCAAACTAATACTGTTTCTCTAACTGAGTGGGAATATACATTTACCGCAACTGCTGAAGATGATATACTAATGATAAGCTATGGAGGTAATTCAGCAGGAAATTTAGTTATATCAGAAATGAGTGTTACTAATACTGCACAAGCAGCTACTCAATGGGAAGGACAAGTGCTTGTTGATTTATATGAAGATGAAGAGATACCATTGACATTAAGTGTTGATGATTTTAAAAATGTAGCTGAAAAGATACAGTCTTACTCTAAAGATTTTAATTTACCAGCAACTAAAAGAAACAATCAAATATTTGGTAATTTATTTGAAGTAACAAGAACAGTAGCCAATCCTTTTGGGTTTAATCCTTATTTAAAAACTAGAGCTGTTCTAAAACAAAATGGAATCATCATATTTGATGGAATGCTTAAGCTAATAGATATTCAAAACAGGGATGGAGAAATTAGCTACAATGTAAACTTGTTCTCTACAACGATAGCTCTTGCTGATACTTTAAAAAATAGAACATTTGATCATATTGATTTAAGCGAGTTAGAACACACTTACAATAAAACATCTATTAGAAACAGTTGGTATAACTCAACAGGATTGCCATTAACACAAGCATTGTCTACTGACAGTTATGCTTATGATGCTAGTATAGGAGTTAATAATACTAATGTTTTAAAATATCCTTTTGTAGATTGGACTGGTCAGATACTGTATGCAAATGGATCAACAGGTTCAAGTGCTACAATAGGAACTCCTGAATTAACAAGGTTAGAACAAGCATTTAGACCATTTATAAAAATAAAATATTTAATAGACCGAATATTTAGCGAAGCAGGATATACTTATAGCTCATCAATTTTTGAAGGAACTGATTTTGATAGATTATTTATGGATTTTAATTGGGGAGGTGATAGAATGCCTGCCTTAATGGATGAAGTAGTTTTTAATACTAGTACAGGAACTATGTCTGATACTTCTTTTCCACTAAGTGGAAGTTATCAAACATTGCCATTATATCCTTTCGGAACAGCTAATGGTGTACAACAGTCACAAGCTCCTGCCACATATAACACTACTGGAACTTATGCTAATTATATTGTAGAAACAGCAGACAATGTATTATACAATATAGAATATGATTTTACATTTTTTCCTGGAGGTGTAAATCAAAATGCAGCTTTTAGATGGGAATATTATGATGCATCTATTACTACAACATATTATATAGATGTAGTTCCTTCTATGGCAACTTCAGGAAATTTTATGGTTAACAATTTTC
>TARA_R100001460_G_scaffold695_6_pt1 | contig 14574 bp, 20 predicted proteins | sample TARA_R100001460 | Tara Oceans TARA_R100001460 (sample SAMEA2622190) | marine metagenome | biome: marine biome (ENVO:00000447); feature: surface water layer (ENVO:00002042); material: "saline water (ENVO:00002010), including plankton (ENVO:xxxxxxxx)" | depth 5 m | reverse complement strand
TAATGGATTTCTACCTCCTGCATTTGGCATTTGAAATGGCATAGGAGCTTTTGGCACTGCCCCAGGAACCATAGTGCCTAAATTATAACCTGTATAAGCTCCTGCTGCTGTTCCTAATAATCTCCCAATACCTGTTGCTCCTGATTCTTTAGCTCCCCTATATCCTTGATAACCACCGTAGGCTGCTAATGCATAGGGTAAAAATTGTAACATGTAAAAATTCTCCTTTTAAGATCTTAAATAGTAAATATTACCATTTTAAGCCTTAGATATCAACTCATCAGAAAAACGACCTTCATAAGTATGATCCCCAACATGAACAATGGGTGCATCAACTAATGCGTAGCATTTACCACCTAAATCTTTCCAAAGTTTACAGAAAGCAAAGTCCTCACCCAAATAAACCTTTTCTACTGGATCATGTAAAGTATCAAAAAAATTCCACATATTTGGTTTGTCAACGTATTTTCCATTTATAACAGTTTTTTGTACAATACTCTTATCAGGATAAGCCTTAATCATTTTTGTAAAAACTTCCCTTTTAATTAACATACAGCCCGTAGGACTATGAGTGACCTCAATTACACCATTGTCCATTATTATACTTTTCGGATTTTTAACTCTCATAGGATATGTATTTAAATATTTTTTTAAATCGTATGGTTTTTTTATGTTTACGCCTTGTTGTATTTTATCAAAAAGTTTTTCCCACATCATTGTTTTTAAAGGATAAGGTATGGATATTATATCTTTATCTTTTTCTACCATTCTTAATATCGATGGAGAATGAAACCAAATATCAGAATCAATAAATAATAAATGAGTTTGATCTGATTCTAAAAAACTTGACACGCATAAATTTCTTCCTTGTGTAACTAATGAAGATTTCATTAATTGAAAATGTGTATCTACACCTTGTTCGTTTGCATATTTTTGAAACTCTAAAAGTGCTTGTGTGTAATGTAAAGATACATCACTATGCACTGGAGTAGCAACAAATATAGAATAATCTTTTTTTGGTTTTGTTTTTGGTCTATCTTTCCATAATGGCTTTACAGCTAAATCTTGAGAGGGTGGATCAACTCTAAATTCTTTTAATGTTTGATAAGTATCTTCATTAACAAATTCATTATTTTTTTTCATGATTTCGTATCCTTTCACGGTTTTTATCAACATTTATATTAAATGCAAAAGTTATTCTTTCATAATTATCTTTTATTTTGTCTACTTGATGCCTTAAACCTGAAGGGAATAAAATCATTTCCCCTGGTTTACCTTGTACACTAAAATTTTGATCTGGGAAAATAGTTAAATCATTTTGATTTTGTAAATAAATAACTCCTGAGACAAAACCACTATGACTGTGTATTGGATTATAATTATTTTTGTAAGCATAGTTTATCCAAACATCAGATTCAAAATGACCAGGCCATTCTCTTAAATAATAATCTCTATGGTGGCCTCCACTAAGTTTTGAAATTAATCTTAAAACGTAAGGTAACCAAAAGCCATCATAAATTAAAAATTTAGGGACACTTACTTGATAATTATTGCCTTCAGTTCCAGCATTATCCATCATTTTTAAATGAGATAATTTGTGATTTTTAATTTTATCACATTCTTTTTTCCATATTTTAATTTCATCAAAAATTAAATCTGGTAGTTTTACTTTTATAATGTGCTCATTAAGTTTTTCATGCTCGAACATAAAAAATTATAAACCTTTATCTTTCAAAGCTCCAGTAAGAAAAGTAGTCCATTGTTGTCCTTTGTTTTCCCAGTTATAAAATTTTTTATAAAATTTTTGTTGTTCTGATAAATGTTCTTGAATACTATCTTCATGAAGATACCCTGCAGCAGTCATAATTGCATTTGCAGTATCTGTTGCCATTTGTTCATAGTTAGTTGAGTAATTTACATAAACAGGCCATTCTGAACAAGTTTCATACAAGGCTCCGTAATTATTTGTAATGACATGGACTCCTGAAGCTAACGCCTCTAAAGCTGACACACACGATGTTTCTTCAAATATAGAAGGATAAACAAACATATCATAATTAGGCATCTTTTCTTTTATGTACTCATGGGGTTTGTATCCAATATAATTTACATTTGGTAATTCTTTAGCTTGATCATATAATGGTTTAAATTCATCATCATGCACTTTACTAAAATCAGAACCATATACTTGAGTAGAAGAATAAACATCTAAAGATATGTTAGGATTTGTTATTTGTTGCATAGCTAACAATAATACATTTATACCTCTCCAAGGTGTGCAATGATGTATTAATTTTATTGGCTTTCCTTTTTCATATATTTTTCTTGTGGGAAAATCATCAATACCATTTTTTATAACGATACATCTTTCAGTTGGTATTCCAAAAAAATATCTAAACTTTTCATAATTCCAATGGCTGTTAAAAACATACCAATCATATTCTTTATGTCTTTCTTTATTTGTAAAAAATTCTTGAAGGTTTGGTTGATCATAAGAATTTTTTTGCCATAAAATATTTAACTTATTAGGATCGAGGGGAACTTTTCCTGGTATTGATGTACAAATTTGTACTTTATCTAAAAGCTCTTTTGAAACATGCCTATTAAGCATTTCCATTTGAAGTTCAGTTGCACCTCTAGGTTTCATTTATTTTTTTGTTTGAATACCCATTGGAATTCTAGTAACTTTAATTTCGAGGTCTTGTCTAAAGTCATCCACAGTAGTGTCAGTATTGGGATCAGCAACATCAGAATCAAACTCAGCTTTATTAGCATAAACTTTTCCTGTTCTTTTATGTTTTATTACCTCTGTAGCCACTGCTGGTATTTTTGGTAAATCTTTCATTTTATCTTCCTTGACGATTGTAAGCCTTATAACTTCTTTTCTCAGATTTTGAAAGACTTTTTTTATGCCTTCGAGGCCTCTTCCTAGGCTTTGGTCTGGGAGTAAAGCTTACAAATTTTTGTCTAGCCATTTTCTTGAGATCTATCTATTTGAGCGTAGCTAATAGCACCTTGAATTGCATTGCTTCCTGTAGCTGCCTGTACTGTTATTGCATCACCTGCTTCTAAATTTAAGCCTTGTGGTGTAGCATTAACTTGTGATTTAGCACCTACCTCATCTCTAAAAAATTCATATTCAGTGCTTGAATCAGAAGCATCTACCAAATTCATGTTAACTAATATACCTGAAGAAGCATCATTGTTTGCACAATAAACACTTTTAACAATTATAGTTGCATCAGTAGGGCATGTAAGTGCAGTAGTCTTACCTGTACTTGCTTGTTTAAATCCTTGATTTTTGTATCGTATGGTCATGATAAAAAGTAATTAAATGCATCCTGTTCATTTTTTAATTCTTGTTGATAAGAAGTGTTTAATTTATCTTTTAGTGTTTGTAAAGATTGAGCTACTTGTCTTTGATTATCTTCAGTATAAACTGGTGTAGGTTCAGGTATAATTATATCTACCCTAGCCATTATCTGTACTGACCTCCTGCTCCGTATCCTTCTCTTCCTGCATCTTGAGAAGTAAACCCTCCTCCACCATTTCCTTGTCCATCAGGCGCAGTATATTGATTTGTTTTTTGAAAATCTTGTGGAGTTTGTGTAACTGATCCAAATTGACCTTTGTCTATTCTATCTTGTAAATCTTTGTTTGATTCTCTTGCTATATTTTTTTGATTTTTATAGTTTGCAAATTTTTGTTTTATACCTCCGAACAAAGAACTAATACCTGCACCAACGGGTCCTAATAATGCCATACCAAAAGGATTTGAATAAAGTGCATTCATACCTAATACTTGTCCAAGTGCTGGTAATCCAATTTTTTTACCTACAGTCTCCAATGCTTTTTGTTTTGCAATATTTTTAAATACTTCCATTGGAGCAGGAAAATTTATATCTCTAGGGTTTGGCTCAAAAACGTTATCTTCTTGTGGAAGAAGTCGTGGTAATCCTATTGGTTCATTAAAATCTTGTTGCATTATCCTCTCATACCATCTGGTTGAACATCTGCTCTAAAAGTGCCAAATCTCCAGCTTTGACCAGTAGAAGTGTTAGCAACTTTTAAACTTGCAAACCTTGATCTTGCACGTGTATCAATCTTATCAGTAGAACTTGTAATTGTAAATGGTCCTAATGGAGAGGATGCTGCGGTGTCCGTTGGATAGTCTCTTAAATTAATTGTTACTTGAGCGTCACCAGTTAATAATTTAAAGTCTGGAACAAATCTTCTCATACTCATAAATACTTGACCATCACCATCTACTGCTAAATCAAAATCTCCTGATTGAATAAAAGCAGGTATAGCCGTAGGAACACCAGTTCCATCAACTTGGTCGTTTCCTATTTCATGAGCATAATAAGTTGTAGCGCCATTAGCTGTCGTAACACCTTGTATTGTTGGAAAAGTAGGTGTACCTGTAGAAGAAAATTCAGTTGCATAAGGATTGTCAAATAATGTTGCATCAAAATAAGTAGTTCGTGATAATGATCCGGTAGTCCATGTTTGTTCAGAATAATTATATGTCACTACTCTATCTATTAATTCAGAACCGTTTTTTGGATAAAACCAATTTATCTCACTGTAAAGGTGATTAGCACCTGCATATATTTGTTCTCCATTTGCATAGCTTAAACCAAGATTGTCACCACCAGTAGTAAATACAAAATCTTCAACTAAACAAGGAACTGATTTTACTGTACCATCGTAAACAAAAAAACCACCTGCTTGACCCATCCACCAAACTGCACCGTTTGCATACTGCATTGCATGTTGTCCTATTGCCCCGCAGTTGCTTCCTACTTGCCTAATAGAAAAAGTAAAAGGTGGACCTACAAACTGCATTACATATGCAGATGTGTCAGTTAAAATTAAAATGTAATCTTTACCTCTCACAGCTCCAACAATTTTAGTACCCGAATCTATTCTAAAAGTTCCAGCAGTGTTTATCGAAGTAGGCGTATAGTCTGATATATTTTCTTGATCTGAAAATCTTATAAACATTTTATCTTGTGTAGATGATGTACCAATAGTTGTTTCTGTCCCTAAAATTATTAAGTGCCTGTCTCTTTCTGAAACAATTGACATCACTGATTTTGTTGGTGCACCACTTACTACTGTAGCTCTAGTTGTTAAAGCTGCAGGAACAGTGCTTATAGTATCCCATTCAAAAGTTTTACCATCTTTTATAGTTGCAATTAATTTTGACCCAAAATGATCTAATGACCAAGATGCTGATTCTAATACAACGCCACCTGTTAATGAAGCAGAGCCCCAGCCTAAGTAAACTTCAACAGAAGCTCCAGTTGAATGAGCAGTTCTTGTTCCTGCAACTCCTCTGGTAATACCAGTTAAATCATTTGTAGATATGCCAGTGTAAGAAATAAATTCTGTTCCTACTTTTATAGTTCCTGAAGTTGGAAAACCAACAACTGAAGATAATGTAATTGAAGTTCCAGAGCCACCAGTTCCGGCTGTATCATCTTGCAATAAACCATTTAGTGTAGATATCACTCCAGAAGATCCTCCCCACCCTGATGTACCATAACCAAAACCAGCAGTTTGGTTTAATGGCCCTACTACAACATAAGGATTTATCGTTGCTGCCCCACTCGCTGCAACAGTTGTGCCAGCGTTAGCTGCCATGGTAATTGTAAACGTATCTTGACTAGGTGTTGTTACTACTTCAAACGTATTTGTAGTAAAATCTGCTGCAGTATATCCAGCTCCCGTAGGAGGTGTCACAGATGTAAAAGTAAATAAGTCTCCTGCTGATAATCCATGTGCAATTTTATTTACTGTTACCGTTGGACTGGTATTAGCTGTAGTAAAAGTAGCTCCAGTAATCGCGGTGTCTAAAGGAGTAATATCATAAAAAGCACCTTCAAAATAAATTAATAAAGTTTTGCTAGTTCCTATAGCTGCATATCTTCTTCCGTCTAAATCAGCCCATACAAGTTGATCTCTAGCTGCTCCAACTAGAGTCTTTGTTGTAATTTGTTCCCAACCACCTATTTTTTCAGGTAGTCCATATCTAAATCTTACAAAGTCTCCATCAGTCCACTGACCCTCTGCTCCAGTAGCTGTGACTTGTTTATTAAATCCAGGTCTTATTTGTACTTTTGTTAATGGCATATAGATATTATACCTTATTGAGATTGTATTTAAAACCTATGTATGGGGTTCTCCAGGTAAACTTCTTTGATCTAAAAAATAATTAGAAAAAGGACCAAATTTGTCAACATAATGCATAAAAATTTGTGCATTGTGGTCTCCAGTAAATTTTTCTCTTCTATGTTTTAATTCACAACCTAAATAAATTGCTGCATCTCCTGGTTTTAATATAATTGGATTATCATTTATATAAATTGGCCATTCTTCTCCACCATTACTAATATTAATTGTAACACTTATTTCACAAGAGGGTCTATCTGTATGTTCCTTAAGTTGAGAGTCAAAAGTATACATTCTCCAATAAGAATAAGTAGGTGATAATTTTAAACCTGTTAAATCATTCATTTTATTTATACTTCGCATCATTAAAGATTCAGTAAAATAATCTGCGTAAAATGCACTATCATAATTACCTTCTAGTTCATCTCTGTTTGGGTTTTCTATAGTATCGGTTTGTCTATGTTTAATTTCACAGTAAGTGCTAGCTAAATCTAAAACTTCTTTACTTAAAAAATTTTCTATTTTTTTATATTTAAAATCTCTTATAGTGCCCATGATACAACTGAATACCTTGTTCCTTTTGTTACTTTATTTACTTTATGTGGATACATAAAATTACTAGGCCAAACAATTAATCTACCTGGTCTTGTTTCAACCTTAAATTCGTTGTTACCTTGAGGATCTATAAAAGAAACCTCACCACCTTCATAATCATTATTTAACAACAATATACAACTTAAAGTTCTAGGTACAAAATGCCCATGATCAATATGATATATATAATGATCACCTTCATTATATTTTAGTAATTGAATATCATTTACTCTTATACCTTCTAAATGTTTTAATTTTTTATTTTCTTTATATTTAGCTAACCCATTTAAGAACACAGACAATAAATTATTTCCCCAACGAACATCTGTTAAACTTTTTGCATTTCTATTTAAGTTAACACTTTTTGCACTTCTTATGTGTTTTTTTAATAAACCATTTTCATCTTTAGAGGGACCTACCTTCGCATCTTCAAAAACTTTTTCTCTTTTTGCGTATACTTCTACTATTCTTGCTACCATTCTAATATCAACAGCATTGTCTTGAATATCAATTAAATCTTTTACCTCCATTTTTTTTTCTGCCATATTCTATCTCTATATTGTCTTATAAAATTTGTATTCCATACTGCTAAAAATTTATTTAGTGTATAATCTTTTTCCTCTGTAATTTTCATTTTCCAATTTTCTCTTTTAAAAGGAATCACTTGTACTATAGGCGATCCTCTTTTTACCAAATGTTCAAAATTATTTTTATATTTATCACTATTTAAGGAAATAGGAAAATTAATTTGTCCTCTAAAAATATCAGTATCAACAATACCAGCTATTGCTTCAAATCTATCGTCAGAATTATTTAAGGGATTTACAAACAAACATGAGTATCCAGGAGGAGTTTTTATAATCCAAGGATTTAATATTTTTAAAAAGGCTGGCATGTTATTTTTTTTAACTAATGGAGAACCTTCCATTTGCATTTTAGGATGATGTGTGTGATTATTTGCAGCATTTATATTATAATCTGTTGGGTTTCTACCTAAAGAATATTCTACCCAACTGTTTTCTCCATCGTTTTTAATAATAAAATCAGTTGAATTTTTAATTATGTAACCAGCTGAAATAGCATCTAAAAAAGGCATACAGCCTTTTACTGTTTCATAGCCTTTTTCGTGTTTTAGTTTTTTGTACCAATCTGGAATATTTAATAACGAAGGGACAGGATAAATATCTTTGTTATTTTCTATATAAAATTTATCAGCTTTAAATTGAATTATATTATCCCTAGAAAACATATACCTATATATACATTTTTTTTACTTAATGTAAATTTTATTTAGTAATAAAACTTACAAAATCTGGACATCTTGTGCTTATATCATTTTTGAAAGATGTGCCTAACGGAAAGCTAATAGTAGATGAATCTATTTCATTGACTTGTTTTACATAATTTTCAAAACCTTCAGTATGATATTTAGCAGCGTAAGTGTAATTTTGACTTAATTCTGCAAGGTCAGCTTTTAAAGCCATTAAACATTGATCGTATTCTTCTTTAGTTTGACAAATAGGAGCATCTACAAATGTAATATTTCCATTATCTGAATTAATTATTTTAGACCCGTTTACTAACTGTGTGTATTGTTCTTGTGTAATTATCTCAACATCAAATGTCCATTCATTAGCTACAGATTCACCATCTGCTAAAGCTAAACCTAACGAACCTTCACTTTTATTTTGGTCTTTGTTAAATAATAATTTTGCCATATTAATCCCCTATATTTTCGTAAATTAAAATAGCACCGCCTCCAGCAGGTCGGTTTGGGGTATTATTTGAACCTGAACCCGAACCACCTCTTCCAGAACCAGCTCCCGGAGATTGTCCTTGGCCAGTTAACCAAGTATGGCTTATACCTGTTGCTGGCATTGTTAAATTTGAATCTGTGTAAATTGCAGTTGCTCCTGGTGCGTTTCCTGGATTACCACTTTCTCCACCGTTTCCACCATTTGCAACAAAGTTACCAAATACTGATGGGTTTCCTCCAGTCCCTGAAGTTGGCGCTGTTGGAGCTCCAGCATTACCCACTGAAATTGGAACTGTAAAAGGTTGTGAAATTGTAGTGCTAAATAATCCTGCACCACCAGTCCCTGCAGTAGCTTGGGAAGAAGGTCTGTTAAAATTACCAACCATTCCTCCTCCACCAATTAATACAACATTAATTTTTGTTGTAGCCGGATTAGCTGTAAATGTTGAACTTAAACCTGCATCCGTATTTGAATCAGTTAAACTTGTGTGTGTTAAAATCATTGAAGGAGCTCCAGCTGAACCAGATGAAGCAGCAGTTAATCTTCCTTGTGCATCAACTGTAAGATTAGCCGTTGTGTAAGATCCTGCAGTCACAGTAGTGTTAGCAAGTTTGTCTGCAGTTACGGCATCGTCAGCTATGTTAGCAGTTGCAATTGCATCGTCTGCAATCGCAGCGGTTACAACAGCGTCATCAGCAATAGCTGCTGAGACAACAGCATCATCAGCAATTTTAGCAGAAGTGACAGCATCATCAGCAATTTTTGCGGTAGTTACTGCACTATCAGCAATTTGTGCTGCGGCTACTGTACCTCCTAGAGTATCTAGAGATATTTCTTTTAAATTTGTTCCGTCAGAATATGCAGCATAAATTTTTGCAGCATCTAATGTAAAACCAGTTCCTGATGCAGTTTTAATTGTAAGGTTGCTTGGATTAGTTAAACCTGTTGCATCAAAAATATAAAATTTTTCTATACTATCTGGTATTGTACAAACTGTACTAGCAGCAATTGATGCTGTTGCAAATTTGATTACCATATTTCTAGCATTAGAAATAGTTTTATCAGTCATCGCTAAAGCTAAAGTTCCACCACTAGATAGTGTTACTTGCTCAAAACCAGCAATGGCTTGTTGAATTAAATTTAAATTATTGTTTGTATTGTCACCCCAAGTACCGGCATTTTCACCAGTAACCATAAGTTCGAGTTTTAAATCAGTTGAATAACTAGATGTCATAAAAAAATTCTCCTATAATAATTACAATTATACTTAACCTATGCTGCTAAATCAACCTCTGTCCATACATTAGTAACACCAGGATCGATTTCTTGCCACGCAGTTATATTAACACTACCCAAAGAAGCCGTCAATTGTATACCAGTTACACTAATATTAGCCACCCCAGTCACTGTAACTGAACCTACTGAACCTGTTAATTGTTGACCAGAAACTCCTATAATTTGACCTGGTATTTCAGCATGTTGCCCTAATGATAGGGTAGCTGTTTGTCCTGTGACTGGTTCAGTTGTAGACTGTTCCAAAGCGATTGTGCCAATTGACATAGTTGCTTGAATTCCAGAAACATCTACTGGTGTTTTAAGACCAGCAATAGTTGTGCCTATAGAACCAGTTAATTGACCTGCACTTGATACAGTTACATTTGCATCTGCATCAAAAGTTGATGTACCAATAGTAAAATCAAGTTGATCCTCTGCTGCAAAAACAGTTATGTCTTGGTCAATTTTTAAAGAAAAGCTACCGAGTGTTGAAGTAAGTTGTTGTCCAGTTACGCTAGCTGTAAAATCTGCTGATGCTGTTGCTGTTCCAATAGTTGATGTTATTGTTTGACCTGTGGCTGCTACTGAAAAGGCTTCACCCCAAGCTAAATTACCCCAAGCTCTTCTACCCCAACCAATTCCTGTTAATTGTGATTCGTCAACTGTAGCTGCTCCAATGCTTGAAGTTGCTACGCTTCCAGTTACAGGCACGCCAATTCCAACAACTGTGCTTCCAACAGCCATTGATTCTAAACTACCAGTAACTAATACTAAAGCAGAAGTACCACCAACAGTTGTTCCTTGTGATGATGTTAATTGTATGCCAGTAACGTTTACATCTGCATTTGCAGAAGTTGTTACAGAGCCTTGAGCTGTAGTTATTGAAAGTCCTGATCCACCCCAATCATTAGAACTCCAAGTGGATTGACCCCAATATTCGGAGCCTGGCGACTGAACTGGAACTGTAATGTCAGCCACTAGGCTCCTCCTTTAAATTAAGCTAATCTCAAAATAGCAGCAGATGTTGTAAATGCTGGGAACTGAATTGTAAAAGTTCCAGACGTTGCAGTTTTATCTCCACCAAAATCTAACACCGCTACAGCGTCAGTAGTATTTGAACCACCGTTTGTTTGAGTGTTATAAATTAGTGCTCCTCTTGCAGTAAGAGTTACACCTACGAATGATAAATCAGCAAAATCAGTAATAGCTACTGATGATGAAACTTTAACACCTTGGTTTACTAAAGCTTTACCGCCAGCAGAATATCCTGATGGTGATGTAACTTCATTTGGTGTTGTGTAGTTTGTAGTAGACTTACCTAATGTAGCTGAGTTTGTGTACATCGCTAATTTGTATGTATCTGTTGATGCATCAAAATCGTGACTTCCTTGAAGTAATTCTTTTTTAAAAGAATCACAAATTGCATTTGTTGTTATTGCCATAATTATTCTCCTTAATATGTTGTATTAGGAGTAGGACTTGGAATTTTAACTCTTGGAACTCCATCATCATACTCCGCTCGTCTTCTTCTGCCCATTTGTTGTAAAGCAAAATTCTGTACCTCTTCATTATACTTATCAAAATACTGTTTGTACATAGCCTCAGGACCTTTCAAAAACCTAAAAGCTTCTGTTAATACACCATGCAAAAGCATAGATTCTTGGTTAGTCGAAATATAAGTATTAGTAGTGCTTGTAAAATTTGGAGGACTTTTAATGTAATTTACTTGTACTGTATCTGCTGTTGCTGGTGTTGGAGCAACTAAAATTACAGGTCCTTGTTGAACATTATCTTCCCAATTAGCATAGTATTTAGGTGTGCCTGTCGTATTATCATTGGGTGCAAATTCAGAAATAAAACTAGTATCTCTTTTTTCTAAAAAAGTTCTATTATTACTACTGTCAATAACTTGCACAGATCTTATGACTAAGGCATCAGATGGTAAAATGACATACCTATTTCCTACAGTAAAATTAGATGTCACATATTTTCTCAGGTCATCATAATCAACTTTACCTGCAATATCTAATTCTACAAATCTAATAAAATCATTTATAATAGCATCAGTTAAAACTGTGCTACTTACTTCTGTGTAGTTTCTTACCTGAGTTAAAAAATTTGAATGTGTTACAGCCATTATGAAATACTCACTGTTGTTAAACCTAAAGTTAAATTAATTTCTCTTTTTCTATTTTGTACTGCTGGATCTGCTGGTGTCATAGTTGTAATATTATTTCCTTCAACTGACTCAGTTGGTGCTCCAACAGTTAAGAAAGCAAATTGTCCAGGTAATGTTAAGTTAGCTGTTGCCATACCTTGTCCACCAGAGCTAGCAATTGTTACATCACTTGTATTATCATTTATAAAAGGTTGTGTTGGTGTTTGAAATTTCATATTTCTAGAATTTTGTAAAGCAATAGCATCTGCAGTTGCATGTTTTCTTCTTATCTGTGGGTGTTTAGGTTCGAATTCAGAGTAATGAACTAAAGAACCATTCCATTCTTTAACCATTTCAGTATATGGAAATGCCATACCAGATCTATCTGATATTGCCTGACTTCGTTTACCTGTTGCGTATTTTGCCATTATTAAACTCCAGTAGGATAAAATGATTGAGGTGTAATAAATGTAGATGTTCTTTGTCCATCTTCATCTAAAGCTCTTTTCAATTCATCTTCATAAATTAATTTATTTTGTTGTACCATTTGTGGTGCTTTTTTCATAGCTAGGTAATAAGCTAATCCAGCACACATACATGGAAAAAATCTGTAAACTACATCTGAATCATTTGTGTAAGCTCCAGCATCTTCAATTCTTTTGATTACATAATATTTTAATACTGTGTAAGTGCTTAGATTAGGTGCTTGGTATAAATAAATTTTTGGTGTTTTTTCTCTTTCAACATAATATTGAGATGGCTGACCTAGAGCTAACTTATTAGGTAATGCAGCATAAGCAGATCTATCAATTTTTGTTAATGAAACATCTTGAGTATTTACAGTATTAGCGCCTGCAGCAGTAGATGAAACAAAAGCTTCTAAAACATCACTCACACCTGCAGAAACACTGTATTCAGCTTGTCCACTTACTAAAGTGTTTTCGTGTAAAGCTACTTTCCATAAATGAATACCCCTGTTTGCCCATTCAGCAAATAAAAGATTTAAACTTCTTCTTGCTGATCTTAAATCATATCCTTGATTTGTAGATAGACCACATCTTTCATATCCTTCAGAAATAATTTCATCAATACTTAAATTGAAACTCGTAGTTCCAGATGTCGCCATATTTAAAACTCCTTTTTAGCCCGGGCTTTGTAAGTGTCTAACTTATCCTTTTTCCGGTTGTACAACTTAGAGGATTGTACCACTTTTTGACTAAATTTTGAAGACCTTAGGTTTTTTGCTATAGGATTGCTTTTTGATTGATGCAATAACTCTTCTTTTTTTCTTTTTTTCATCTCTTGCACCTCTTAATTTACCATCAATCTGTTTAGAAATCTGACTTCTTGATATTGGCATTATATTAAATCTACTGCCTTTCCTGTTATTGGTTTGTATTTAACTTTTTTATCTTCTCGGTATGCTCTCATATATTGATGTCTTGGATTAAACATTACATAACTTGCGTGTATCCATCCCGAGTTAGGTTCGCCAGGAGTGTAGAACTCAAGAATCAATTGATCTGTTTCACAGTTCATTTTTACCCAATCAGCTACCTCAGCATTGTCTACGCCTACAACTTCGAAATCGGCCGCCTCAGCTTTAGCATGTTGCGAATTCAAGCTGCTGCCTATAGCTACACATAGTTCAGGGCTACGATAACCCGAGGTTACTTTTACTCTGCCGAAATGGTCTCGTACAGGTTGTAATATTTTTTCGCAAAGCATTTTTAACTTATCTATTTGATCTGCATTAGGTTCATTATCAATACCCTTACGTATAGCTGTGTCTGATTTAGTTAATTCTTGAAGACTGAAATTACGACTCAAATTCATATATTTCTCCTTTTTATTTATAATACACTCTGGTTAATTACATTTCTACATCTGTGTTAAAAGATATAACTATTTTTGATTTATCTGTAGTATTTTTAGGACTATTGTGTCGATAAAAAGATGGAAAAGTTACTATATTACCCTCTTCAATATTTATATCTATTTTATTATCACTCAAATCGTAGATATTTGTTGTTAAATTATTATCTGGTAATTCAATATATAAAACATTACTAAAATTACATTGAGGGTGCGTATGAGTAATATGAAAATCGTTTTTAGCATAAACTTGAAACCAAATACTGGTGCATAAAATTTTATTAAATTTATATTTACTTCCAAAACTTTTTGCAAAATCTTTAAATATATGTGTCATAAAATATTCTTGATATTCTCTTTTCATATTTTTTGTTATTTGCCAATCCGTGTGTGAAATAGATTCAGAATTATTTTGCAAATATGTCTGTGGTATTTTAAAAATTAAATGTATTAAATTTTCTTTATGTTTTAAAAAATTTGGTATTTTATAAATATTTATATTTTGTGACACTATTCAAGTATTAGCTTTTTAATCGATAAAGATCCATCAATATTTGTCTCTAATTCTGCCATAGATTTTATGCACTGGTACTTAACATGTCCATCTGGTTTTAACTGACGTTTAGCTACACGTGCCCCTTTAAGACATTCAGACATTGAAGTTTGGATACGTGCCTCCTTAATCTCTCCTTGTACAATCATCAGTAGGGCTATCACTAACTCTGTCATTGATGGCTC
>TARA_R100001460_G_scaffold68274_1_pt1 | contig 14645 bp, 19 predicted proteins | sample TARA_R100001460 | Tara Oceans TARA_R100001460 (sample SAMEA2622190) | marine metagenome | biome: marine biome (ENVO:00000447); feature: surface water layer (ENVO:00002042); material: "saline water (ENVO:00002010), including plankton (ENVO:xxxxxxxx)" | depth 5 m | reverse complement strand
TTTACGAGCACGACCTCGAACAGTTAACGTCACTGTAGACGAAAATCGATTTTTATACTGAACGACCAGTAGTTAGATATCGTTCTAACAAACGAAATTTTTCTTAGTATACTACTCTTTACTCAAAGTCACCACGTAATCTTCGTAAAGTTTCTTCTGGTAGTGCACCAAATTCATCATCTGACATTACATTTATGTCCACTACTTTTTTAGCAGTAGTAGACTCCCCTTTCATTGCCGGGGGCTGTGCCTGTGCAGCTGCTACTTTATTTTTAACATTAGCTTTTTGTTTTCTTGTTTGCACTGCTTTATTTAGTTGAGGAGCTGGATCATCTACAACATCTTCTGCAACTTGTAACAATTCAGGTCTTTTACTTAACAAAGTTACTTCAGTAGCTTTTGCTAACGAGTCTGCAGCGCTATAACCTTGATATATAAAAGCATCACGTAGTTCCATTACTTCGTTAGTTAATTTTTCATCGTAGTCTTTGCTTTTCTCGTTAAAAACAGGAAAAACTTCAACTATTTCAGTCGCTTTTTTAGCTAACTCCTGTTTTTCTCTGTCTTGTTGTACAGTTTGACCCATTTGACTTTGCATTTCAGACATAAGTTGCTCTCTTTCAGCTTTTCTTATTTCTTCTCTTAACAAAGCCGCCTTTTCAGTCTCGCCGTCTAGTACAAAATCTTGATACTGTTTTTCTTTTGCAACAAAATCATAACTAGGGGCTTTATTTTCTTCTTTGTCGCCCTCCATAGTCTGAATAATTTTTTGCATTTCTTTATTTTTAGCAAGAACTTCATCTAACCTAGACTTTGGCACCATAGGTGCTTTTGGTTCTTCTACTTCTGGTTCTTCCGCCACTGTGTCCACAGGTTGTTCATCATCTGTCTGAACATCCTCTGGTTCTGTTGCTTCTGGTACGTCTTCTGTTTGTTCTGCTGTAACTTCTTCGACTTGCTCCTCTGCAACTTCCTCTGTTGTTTCCTCTGCAACAGGCTCTTCTTCTGCTGTTTGTTCTTCTGTTTCTGTTTCTTCAACTTCTTCCTCCGTGGTTTCAAAGTTCATATCTACTTGAAAAGGCGCTACGTCCTCCTCAGTTTTTGCATCTGCTCCTGGCATTCCTTCGAATACTAGATCTTCTGTTTCAGTTGTATTATCTTTTTTAGCCATTATCTACCTCCTGATGGTTTCATAGCTGCGGTTGCAATTTTTGCTGCCGCTTGGGTTTCACTTTGTCCTTTCCTCATATCATTAGTTAATGCAGATAACTGTTGACGTAAGGCAAGTTCTTGTTGCTTCATTTGCATTTTACTTTGTATCTCAGCTACTTTAATTTGCGGATCAGATGCAGCCTCTTGAGCTTTCGCTACATTAAGCTGTGCTTGAGATTGTAAGTTTTGTACTTCAGCTTCCATCTTCGCGATTTCAAGTTGTATTTTCTTAATCTCTGCTTCAGCTTGGAAAGCTTGTATTTGAGCTTGTTCTTCAGATGGTGGTTCCATACCTTGCATCATACGTATACGTTGCGCAATCTCTCCTTTCTTAGCTAAGTGTGAGTATTGAACAATTAAATCATCTGGTATTGGTACACCCGCTTGTCTTAATTCAATCGCTTCTGCGAATTGTACTTCATCAAAGTTATCTCTAGCTGGCATAGAGTCAATAACTACATCGTACTCGCCTAAAGTTAAATCGTTTACTATCCTACCTTCTGGAGTGACTGCATTTAAACGCAAAGGAACTTGACGTGGCTGGGCACCAGAGTCATCAGTAATTTGCACAATACGTTCTTCGGTGTAAAACCTTTGAATCATAAATAAAATATGTTCAGCTAGATACTGTCTAGTTTTTATTAAATTATCTAGAGGCACTTGAATCATAGTTGCGCCCCTATTTTGTTTTGCACGGATAGCAACACCAGACACCTCTGGACTATCCATACCTAACATAGCATCACTAATACCACTTATCTGTTTAATATTAAGAGCTGCTTTTTGACTAATTCTATCTAAGCCGGTGGGAATCTGATTTGGTGGTATTTTCGCAGGAGGGGAAGACCCACGATTATATTCTAATACTAAACCAGTTTCCGCACCGTGTTCTTCTAAATCATCAGCCGTCATACCTTGCAACGATCCAGTTTCTACAATCCAACCACTGTTAGCGGTAGTATTTACTATATGTAGTTCCTGCGAACTTATTTTATTAAGTTGCTCTTGTGGTGAAATTAAGTTTCTAACCATACCGAAAGGTCTTCCCCTTCGCCAGTATGGAAAATAAGGAACAATGGTAAAACAATCATAAGGAGACCAATCATCGTGTAACACAACTTTATCCGCGGTTACAGTCCAACGTACTTTACGGTCTTGCCTTGTAAGAATGTCTAAACCAAAATCGTCTGCAAACTTTTCGCGTTTACGTTTACCCCAGTTCTGCGGTACTGCACGCATGTCACCGGTAACTTCGTCAACGTAGTACATACACTCTTTTAACTGATAATACTGCCTTTCAATTACACGAATAGCACGCAGTTGTCTGTTTTCTTCTGGGTTAGTTGTACCACCTTGGTTGTACTCTACCCCGGTGTACGTATCTCCGTATCTTGTTTCTTCATACTCAACTGAATCTTGTCCCATGGTGTCACCATATTCTGCCGCTACACGTAGACGGTCAGCCTGGACTTGTCCGTACTGTTCTTCTATTTGGTCTAAGCTCATCCACTTAGTTTCAAATATTTCATTCCAAGTTCTTGGGTCGTACTCTTTTGCATCAGGGTCGATGAGAATATCTAGTGGGTCTTTTGTCGTTACTCTCACCTCCCCCTGAATATGGTCTTTAAAATCTATACGCACATCGTAGTAGCCTCTGTCTTGTATAAGGCCATCAGCAAATACTTGTGACTCTAACCATTCCATTTTGTTATTGTCAGCAATTTGTAAATAAAGTTTAGTTAAAACATCAGCAGTCTCTTGTACTCCATTGCCCCTAGGTTTGAACTGCACATCAGCTCTTCGGGTTCTTTGTTCACCGAGCACTGCATTTATAGTAGGTAAAATAGTATTAATAGTAAGAGCAGGACGCCCTTCATCATCAAGCACTGCTACATCAGCGGGATCCCATTGTGACCCTCTGTAAAAAGCATCGCACTTTTTAGCAGTCTCAATATACTCAAGATGGCCGTTGTCGCGCGCACGTTCGTAACGTTCGAACTGATTCGTAGCTATGTAATGCTCTTCTTCTTTGTTAAGTTTCTTTTTCTTTTTGTTATGATACATTAAGAACTCATTGCCGATTTACGTTTCTCCGTCTTAGCTAAAAATTTTAATTTATCTCGCCAAGATGGTTCATGTTCTATCTTCTCTACAAAAGTAGCGAATTCAGTCATCATCAATCCTATCCATGCTAACGCATCCACTTGGTCATCATGCACCCCGTTAGGAAAACGTAAAAGTTCCGCAATTAACGGACCAACCCATACTGGATCTTTTGGAAAGTATACCATGCCTTGTTGCATTCTACCTTGTATTGCACGACCCCTGGCTTCTTTGTCACGTCTACCTACTTTTAAATCTTTAAAGTAAGCTTCGTTGAGTCCACGTTCACGAACTCTTTTTTGCAAAAAAGGCCCTAATGCCATTTCTATATGTCCCTTCTCTATACCCACAACATGTGGACGCCAAGTCTCATATAAATCTAAAATCTGTTCGACCAGTTCAAAACCGTCATACTTTCCTCGTACACAATCTACTACGTATAAATTATCGTACTCGTCAACACCTACAACTAATCCTACAGAGTAGTCATTACGTTCACGTTGACCAATCGCTAAATCCCATGCGCAATAGAAGCGTAACCTGTCAAAGTCTACTTCATTTTCATCGTAATACCTAATCATTTCTCTGTTAAAGTATTCACCTTCATCAGATACTGGATTCTGTTGATACAGAGCAGACCAATCTCGTGGGCCTACTGCTCTTTGAATTTGACCTAAAGCTTCTGTACTGTACCGCTCTGGGTGAAGCGCTTCGCCTTTCTCTCGATACTCTTCATCTTCCTCAGCGATGGCTGGGTATTTGACAACTTCCCACTGATCCGCACCGCCGGCTGCTGCTTGTAGTAATCTACCTGCTAAATCATCATCGTGCCATCTTGTTAGGATTACTAACACACCGCCCCCTGGGGCTAGCCTTGTGTAAGCAGTTGATGTGTACCAATCCCAGACGGCATCCCGATTGTACTCTGACTCCGCATCTTCTCTGTTCTTGACTGGATCATCGATGACGAGCACGTGCGCACCTTTACCGGTAATACCACCACCAACACCCGCGGCTACATAACCACCGCCCTTGGTTGTGTTCCATGATTCTACGGACTGCGAACTAGGATCTAACGATACTCCCGCAAAAACATTTTTAAAATTAGGCTCTCTTAACTGATGTCGAACCTTACGACTAAAAGCCATGGCCAACGATCCAGAATACGAACAACTAATAAACTCATGTTCTGGGTTCTTGCCCAAATGCCACGCTGGAAACGCAACAGATGCCAAAGTTGATTTACCGTGTCGTGGTGGCATAAACAACATAAGTCTAGGTGACTTTCTATTGTTTACATCTTCACTAAACTTTTCTAACCGCAAACAAATATCCTTATGCACCCAACCTGCTACATAGTCAGAGTTGAAGCGCTCAACGAAAGGTAATAAATGCTTACGTGACAACGCACGCATTGCTAGCTCTTGTTGTGCTTTTTGTTGTTCTGTTTGTTCTTGAGTAACTTCTTCTGTTTCTTCTACTTCAGGAGGTGCTAACCTTTCTACCTCGTCAGCTTTACAGTACACACAAACTTGATCATCACTCGGGTACAACGTATCGGGATGAGATACCTTGCACGTAACGCATTCAATCTTTTTTATTTCCATCCTTTTTAGGTATAAGGTATTGGTTGTCAGTGCCTGCTATTTTGAGTAGCTCCGAATCTGGTAACTTTTCTAACTGCTCTACAGTACGGTCTAGATTGATATTGATTTGGGTTGCATGCTCTGGTGCAAATAGACCGTGGAGCTTGCACAACGAATCAGTGATAACTTTTTCTTCAGTTGCTGTTACAGACTTACGGTGCGCTTCCAGGTACATGCTTGTAGCAGTTTGTTTATCAAACTTTATCTCTTCCTTAAATTCTGCACGCATCCTGGCCAGCATTTTTTGTACAGCAGGTTTTTTAAATACTTTATAAACGTGCTCATTGTCTCTATATCCAGCTGCTCTTCCAGCTGCTGCTTTTGACATGCCGCGAAGATGATAAAGAATAAGACGTTCTTCTTGAACACTAAGTTCATTTAATTTAACGTCAGCGTATGGGTAATGCGACTGAAGCTCAGCCCTTTCCTGTTCAAAATTTTCGTTTTTGTCAGTCATTTTCTTTGAATTCTACTATATTTTTAGCCCACCAATACAGTAGGTCTTCAGATAAATTATGTTTCAACACATTTACCCTACTGCAAACTAGTTGGATATTATTAGGTACGTACCAGATTTCTGGATCTATTCGGTCAATAGAAGCGTTCAAATCTTTTTTACCGTTACCATCTTTATGATAAGTCATGAGTAAACCCGTCAATGCACATCTGCCTTCTTGTTTGTCCCACAAGCTAAGTACATCTTCAACTTCTATCTCCCAAGTTAGATCTTTTGTACTTACATAACGAGAGTGTTTTAAGTGACTATACAAATGACGCAAATAAGCTTCTGGAGATTTACTTTTATTTTTGTTTCTCTGACTTTGCAGACAGCTCTTACAAAATTTTCTGGAGAACTTACCATTAGCATTTGACCCTTCAAAGTTAGCTTTAGGAAAAATTTGACTGCATCCTGCACATTTTTTCGTGCTCATGCTTAGCCACTGTATAGCATAAAATTTTTTTTGTGAAATTTTTTAGTAGAAATTTTTTTCAGTAAAATTTTTTATTTTATTGCTCACGCATTGTCCCTTACTATCATCCTGCGCTACCCCCGCTCCCGATTTTAGTTTTGGAACCTTGTTTTTAGTTTTGCGACTCTGGAACCTTGTAATAAATCCGCCCTTTGGGCGTCTTTATTGGTTGACTAATATGATTTCAATAGATTGGCTATTGAGACGTTAATTATTATGGAGAATACTATGAGTATTACTTTTATAGATGGCAAGACTATAAACTTGCAAGCGGACCCTGCCAAGAATGATGGCAAAGGGAAGATTAAGACCTGGACCAAAGGTGGTGGCATCGTATGTGATGTTACGTTGGAAGATCCTTCTGGTAGCTTAAGATCTACTGGGCAGATCTACACCTGCACTCTGAATACAGAGAAGGGTTTCTCAGTCAGCATTAACAACAATGTTACTGGAGAAAGAATGGTTTTATTTCCATCGCAAGCTAATCCTGAAACTTTCACTCAGAAAGCTAACGGATCAGCACCAGTTCGTAAAAGAACTAATGGTAAAGCAACTGCCAGTCAAGAAGTTGCTATTGAAGACATGGAGTAGTTATGAAAATTAATATTCCTACCCCTTCCCCTAAGTCTATACTCGCGAAGTCCATTCGCGGGTGTAGCAACGCCTATCACTTTGTTAGGCAAGAGTGGGAGAATGGCAAGCCTAAGCAGGCTGACGTGAAACAACCATCTGTGGTATACAACCACGAGAAAGGTGGTTACGAGCGTCAAAGCTAATCCCCCGAGCAAGGGTGGCCCTTCGGGTCACCCAAGCTCTTTTTTTAAAAAGAGAAGGAAAAGTGAACAGTGTGCTACTATCATCAAGCTATTTACCTACTATCATCAGTTTACTGATGAAGCGTTACAGGACCGCTGGTGTGTGCTCAGGATTCCAAAACGAGAGCACAAGGTGTACCGGGTGTACCACCTTTGTACCAGCTACAAACACGGAGTGCGGTACACCGCAAAGCGGTCCAGATACTGGCTTTTTGCTAAAAAAGCACGAAGTGTACCGGGTGTACCAGTATTTTAGCGTTAGCTTTAGTGTTCGACCGTGGACCGTGGTTATAGAATCGGTGTTCGATTCGTTAAATAACCGGTACAAATGGTACAAAGTACAAGAATCCCAGCTAACGCAAGGGTCTCCGGTGTACCACTTGTTTTTTGTTCGTGGTACACCTTTGCCAACATTTCTAAGTAAATCAATAGCTTAGGGTGTACCAGGGTGTACCACAAACGACTAACTTCTCCTTCGGAGAACTTTATTAATGATCTTTTTTGACTTAATTAACCACATAAAGGAGTAAAACTATGATGGAATTTTTATTAGGCTTTGTATTTGGAGCTGTCTTTGTGACGGCTGTTTATCATCGGGCTTTCACTGATTTAACAGTGGAAGAGTTTAAAGAACTACAAGACGAATTTACGGAGGAAAGATGAACGTTTGGTATGGAAGCAATGAGAATGGATGGTTGAGTAATCTTGCTTATCGTCCTTTCTTTTATGGGCGTCAGCATTACGTAACTGTTGAACAAGCTTATCAATCTTGGAAGAGCGGTAAGTTTGATGAACGTACGTACGGCAAGCGTTGGGCTGCAGGCGTAAAGATTGCAGGTAATATGCCAACTAATACCAGAGAAGGTTGGAACATAGATCTTATGGGCCATTTGATGTATTTGAGCTTCAAAGCTAATCCAGAACAAGCTGAGATGCTTATTCAGATACATGCTTCTGGGATTGAGTTTACCCACAATCAAGACGATGGTATTTGGAAGACTGTCTTTCCAAATCTTTTACATACCGTTGGTGATCAATTAGCAAAGGAGAAATATGATAATAACTAACTTGAAATCTGAAGAGCAAGAATACGACAATCTAAATCTTGCTCGTATTCGTGAGATTCTGCAAGAGCTCACTTACACAAGGGAATGGACTCGTTACATAACGTGCTTTGCGTGCGATGTAGATTACGTTTACTCGAATAGATCGCATTACGCAAATAAATGGCCAGCATGGCTCGATCATTTAACGTTTGCAGTGAGTTTTCACCCTGATATACCTATTGACTATCGTAATGATTGGAATCACTGCTTGATAAATCGTTATCGTCCATACAACACGCTAGCCAAGCACAAAGATGACGAAGAATGCTTAGAAGGTAGCATTCTTTCAATATCTTTTGGTGGACCAGCAACTTTTAGTTACTCGTCTGAGTATCATGGTCCAGGCAAAGAAGTAGTGTTAAACGATTTGGATGTAATGATTGCTAATGAACAGTGGTTCAAAGAGCATTGGCATTCAGTGAAGAATGGTGCAGAAGAGCGTTTCAACTTAACTTTCAGGAAAGTAGTGGGAAGCGATGATTAGCAAATTCTACTTCGTAGAATTTTATTGATGATCCTTTATGAATCTAATTAAACATGGAGATTGGCTATGGAAAAATTATCACAGCACCTTGACGAGCTTGCGAATGTAGGCGAAGTCACAGAGTCTAACGAGTACGTTGACAAGTTGGTGCAAGAACAACAGTTACAGTGTGACGACAAGTCATACTTAACTAAAGATTTTGAATGATTAGCGTTGTTCAAATAATTGCATGCGTAAGCATGTGTAACATTAACTACTATATAGGAGTAACTTATGGCAGATCTATTTGATCCTGCGGACCAAGAAATTGGTCCAGAGCTGGTGGTCGGTAACGACACACCAGAAACTGCGTATATCCCTGATACTAACGCAGACCCAGAGGGTTCAGCTAACAGAGTTGTGGAAGCTGAAGTTCGTTTACCAGATTGGTATTACCGCAAGTATGCGTTGAATGATTTTGGTAAGCCAGTGTACAACCAAGCTGTTGTTAACAATATCATGGCCATCTTTGATGACAAGATAAATACTGCACAACAGTTTACCCAGCACGAAGAAGGCGAAGAAAACAGCGAGCAGCTGTATTTCGAAGCTCAATGCAATGACATCATTGCTGGTCAGAGAGTGCTGTTGGAAGTTGACCCACAATCTACTGGGTTTGCTTTTTTGCAATTGTGCACTAAAACATGGTCAGAGTTCTGTTCTGTGTGTCACGAATACGCAGACGGTATGGACTCAGTCAAGGATGACGAGATACCAGAATGGTTAATCGGTAGAGAAGAAGCTATGTTTCAACTTGGTCGTAAGGCTAGGTTATTGAAACAAGCTTTGGAGGCCGTGGGGCACGATTTTGGATTGCAAAACTATTCGATTGAAAGACATCGCGTAGAAAAAGCTGTCCAAGATCGTTGCCAAAGACTTGCTGAATACAGCTTCAATAAGAATGCTGATTCATCAGGTGTTGTACGCAAAAGATTAAACTCTGCAACTGCAGAGCATATGCAGAGTATTATCGAAAGCGTTTGATGTGTAACCAAGTCCTAGCTAGGTCTTTTATTATTTTTACCCTAGCTAGGCACCCTAATTATGGAGACAAATATGGGACTAGATATGATGGCAGGTTGGGCCGATCAACCAGAACCAAGACAACAAGGCAATGTTGTTGCTATTGAAGAACCAAAAATGCAAATTCATTGTGAGTTTGAATGGCGTAAACACGCAAGACTGCAACAATTTATGATGGAGCTTTGGCACAAGCGTAAAGAAGAGAAAGCACCGTACGGTGTTATGGACTCAGATTTCAATTGTGAAGATTTGGAGTTGTTTGAAGAAGACATCAAAGATCTTAAAGAGAAGGTAGAAAATGATGATCTACCTTTTTGTAGTGATGGCTTCTTTTGGGGGCATCAGTTTCAGGAAGAAGCGATGCGTGAATATAAGGAACAAGATTTAGACTTTTGTAAGAAAGCTTCTGAGTGGTTAGCAGAAGGTAAAAAAGTCTTTTATTCTTGTTGGTGGTGATTGCCAATCGATCCCATCGTGTTGGGACCACATCCATCCTCGTGGTTCCAACACCCAATTTTTTAAAATTTAATGTTTTCAATAACTGTGTGCTCGTACGCCCCTAGGCGGGGGCGTACCTTCGCACACTACAGGAGTACAAATGAAAATGCAGAGATTATTTAGGGCTACTTTTGTAGATTCTTTTTCACAAAACGCTATTGTTGTGGAGTTTGACGCTCCATATCCAATAGATCCGAAAATAGATTATGCAAAGCTAGCTGTACAGGAACTGAATGATATGATCAAACTTGACCAAATCAAGATTCGAGACATAGAACCAGTTGAAATTTAACAATTTGATAAGAGGAGTAAAATATGTCAAATACACAAACGATGACCACTCTTGATGCTAACAAGCTCAAGAGTGAGATTAGAAAAAACATGCGTGTTGGTCTCAACACCATGATTTGGGGCGGTCCAGGTATCGGTAAATCTGAGATACCTGAACAGATCGCAAAAGAAATGGGTATAGCTTTGTTGGACTTTCGTGCCAACTTGTTTGATCCGGTAGATGTGCGTGGTATTCCACTAGCACAACCGAATGAAACCTATGGGCATCAGACTACATGGGCTGTACCTGATATTTTTCCAATTGTAGAAAGAGATGGTGAACGTGGTATCTTCATGATTGATGAGTTACCAACTGCACCACCTGCTACGCAGAATGCTTTCTTGCAGTTGTTGATCACTCGTCAGGTAGGTAACTACAAAATGCCTGATGGCTGGTCAGTGGTATCAGCTGGTAATCGTCTTACTGACGGTGCCGCTGTGTATCAAATGCCCAAGCCTGTGTGTAACAGACTTATGCACTATGAGCTTGAGCCTAATGTTGACACTTGGTGTGATTGGGCACTGAAACACGGTATTCATACAACACTAGTGTCTTTCATGCGTTACCGACCGGGTCTTTTGTACAGTTTCAAAGCTGATGAGTATGCTTTTCCTACTCCTCGAAGCTGGTCATTTGTCGACAAGCGATTGAAACTAGAAGACAGTGTTGATGCAGATGGCATGTTTTATGGTGTGTCTGCCGCGGTCGGTGACGGTCCTGCTGGTGAGTTTTTGGCATTTGCTAAGGTTGCAGACAAGTTGCCTAACATTGACAACTTGATCAAAGATCCTAACACTTACATGCCAACAGATGACCCTGCTGTTTTGTATGCTTTGACAGGTGCAATTTCTGCACGTGCTGAAGAAAGCAAAATGGAAAACATTATGAAACTTACAGCGAAACTTCCTGTTGAGTTTCAGGTAGTTCTAGTCAAAGGTATGCTTGCCATTGACAGAGCTTTTATTAATCACCCTACAATGACTGCTTGGATTCAAAAGAATTCAACAGTTGTACTATAACTTTTACGGAGAATAATTATGGCTACTGCTAGAATGACTGATGATCTTATTACAAAACTTTGTGATAAGTTCATCAAAGACTATTACAAACTTAACCCTAAACCTGAGTTAGATCCAGAGCTTGGTTTGGAAATTTACAATACTCATTGCAAACCTTTCTTCGATGAACTTAAAGCAGTTACTGACAAGTCACCTTTTGGTGCTATGCAGAAACAATCGTTCTTTGATGAAAGTGCTGAGTTTTATGTTCAAGTTTTTATTCCAGATCAGCTGTCGCATGTTCAGGAATATCGTGAATCTAAAACAAACCAAGACGGTAGTCTTAAAGAAGTGGGTTGGCAGTTGAAAGAGTATTTGACAACTTTTCAGTTTGATGACGAAGAGATTCAAATTACGAATGCTAAGTTTGATTTACCATATGTAGTAACTCAGATGGTGGACAAATACAACTCTAACATTCCATTTCCTTTTACAGAAATGACTAGTGATCCTTTGTATCAAGATGTGCGAAACCAACTTATGAAAAGAATCAAAGCAGAACATAGCATGAAGAAAGATGTTCGTGAGTATTTTAATACTTTGGATCGTTTTGAAACTCTTAATCAAGCTCTTAAAGCATGGCCTCAACTAGCTACTGCTGTTGAACAAGTTATGCCTGAAAAGATGGTTGCAATTAACAGACGTACTGAACGTAAAAAGAAACAACTAGAGAATCAAAACGTAGTTGAACAAGTATCTCAAAAGTTCAACAATGTTATGCTAGGTTCTACTTTGCTTGGAGACGATGATGATTATTCCTGAGTTTACTAGAGCAAGATCACAACTGCTATTGAAACAACCTTTCTTTGGTACGTTGTGTTTGCGATTGAAACCAATACAACTGGAGAACGATGAGATTCCTACAGCTGGGACTGATGGTAAACATTTGTATTTCAATCGCAAGTTTTTCTTAAACATGTCAGACCAACAACGCGTTGGTCTGCTTGCTCACGAAGTTATGCACGTTGTTTTTATGCACATGGTACGTTTGCATGAACGTGACCACTACCTTTGGAACGTGGCTGGTGATTATGTAATCAATCTTATTGTGCGTGATGCGGGTTTGCATTTACCACCTACTGATTTGATTGACGACAAGTATGCAAATATGTCTACTGATGAAGTATATTTAGACTTGCAAAAGAATCCACCGCCAGAACCTGATTCTAATGACAAAGAATCGTTTGGTAAGTGTGTGCAAAGTGCAGCAGACATTGATAAAAATCCTGGGCAGTTTGAAGCTGAGATGACTGTTGCTATTCAGCAAGCTGCAGAAGCAGCTAAGGCTCAAGGCAAACTACCAGGTTCTTTACAAACACTGCTTGACGAGATTGTCACACCAAAAGTTAACTGGAAAGAACGACTTGCTAGATTCTTGCGTAACAACAATAAATCAAACTACAGTTGGCAAAAACCTAATCGTAGGTTTATTGCTAACGGTATGTATCTGCCAAGTCTTTACAATCCTTCTATTGAAGAAGTGGGTGTTATTACAGACACTTCAGGTTCTCGTACAGACGAAGAGATTAACCAAGATCTTGGTGAAATATCTGCTATGTTGGTTGATGCAAATGTTGACAACATACATTTCATGCAAGCAGATACAGAAGTAACTTCAGAGGAAACGTTCACCCGTGAATCGTTGCCCTTGAAGATTACTGTCGAAGGGCGTGGTGGTACACGCTTTGGTCCAGCAATTAAAGAGATGGCTGAAAAACATCCTAATATCTCTTGCCTCATATATCTTACTGATTTGGAAGCAAATGATTTTGGAGATCAACCTCACTTTCCAGTTGTCTGGGTATCTAATTACAACACGGAGGCACCTTATGGTGAAGTTATTGAAACAACTTAAAAAACATGCAAAAGAGTATGGCGTGTCCATACTCGTGGGCAGTGTGATTATTTTTGGTTTGCTCGCAGTAGCAAGTTCTTTTCACACTTTTCTTGTACTTTTGGGCGTGCTGTTATTTACAGCAACAGCCTTGTTTGCAATTTGGAGGATCATGGATTATGACTAATGCAACAGTTACAGCAGTTACTACTGCTTTGTGGATCTTAATTGAGCTTATTCAATTTGGGTATATGGCTTACTTAATATGGAGGAATAGAAACAATGCTAGCTATCGGAATATTCAGCGCGCTAGGCTTGCTTTTGCTAGCGCTTAAAATCGGTGGGCGTAAAGCTATTGGTCATGACATATTTGTAGATGTCATGATTACGCTTACCCTGATGATTGCTTTTTATGGTACATTCTCCGGTATGGCCGCCGCTATGGTTGGCGGCCTAGTTGCAACCATTGTTTTATTCGTTATGAAAAAAACAATGGTCCATCAAAAATTTGTGGTTACAACTAAACCGGTGAAAGTGTTTAACTTTACTTTGCACACACCACGAGGCAAGTGGGAAGAAAAACAACCTGATTGGAGGGATGGTTAAAAACAGTATTATGGGTAAGATAAGTGATTATGTTATAACTTGTGAAGAAAGCGAGTACTTAGTACATCAAGCTTTTGATGAGTTTTTAAATAAATGTGCAGTTCGTAAAAAAGTTATTAATCAACAAATACTAACTGAAGTGCTTGAGAATAACGTTGACATTGACACAGCTAAATATGACTGGTTTGAAACTCAGTTTTTAGAGTTTCTTGATACTTATGTAGCTGATGTTCAAACTAGCAACGCATCAGAAAGTGATTATTTATTTTCTAAAGACTTATGGACAGTTAATGACCATTGTCATGATTCTCTGTACAATCAATTTGCAGAAATTTTACAGAATATTTAATTATGGAAATTGATTACTATAAATTTGCTTTATCAATGTATCTTAAAAATTGTAAGGAACGTTTTGCTCACGGCGAAGAACCTTACAAATCTTTTGAAGCATACGAAGAAGCTAACAGGGACTTAATCCAAGACTTATTTGATAGCAAGTAACTGATACGACCGCAACGTTGGCTAGAGATCTCAGAACTACACAGAACGCTGTAAGCCAGTGTAGCTACCGCTTGATACCACCTTACTTGCTATCTCTAATTTAACGTATACAACGAACAGTTGAAACGACCGGCTGCATATACGGCACGGCTCCGGACACGCTATGGAATGCTAGTGACTGAATACAAATTGACTACTTTAAGTAGTAACAATGTAGATTTTACATCTATACGGTCGCATAAGCCTAGATACCAAGCTGTTTGTTGTATACTATTATTTTTAGGAATTTAATTATGGATAATGTAAATCAACCCGCACATTACAATGCCGGAGACATAGAGTGCATACAAGCTATTCAAGCTTCTATGACTACTCGACAGTTTCAAGGGTATTTAAAAGGAAACATCATAAAATATTT
>TARA_R100001460_G_scaffold4797_3_pt1 | contig 14736 bp, 6 predicted proteins | sample TARA_R100001460 | Tara Oceans TARA_R100001460 (sample SAMEA2622190) | marine metagenome | biome: marine biome (ENVO:00000447); feature: surface water layer (ENVO:00002042); material: "saline water (ENVO:00002010), including plankton (ENVO:xxxxxxxx)" | depth 5 m | reverse complement strand
CTGCTATAGCTTGCGCTAAACTAGCAACGCCACTCGATCCAGCAACACCTTGAAGTTGGCTCAGCAAGTTTGCTTGTTGTTGTTGCGTTGACTCTCTAGCAAAATCAGCGGCTCTAGTGTCTACACGTAAGTCTTCAAAAACGTTTTCAGCATCTTCAAACCTATTTTGCAAACCTGTAAATTGATTTTCTAAACCTTCGTATTGATTTTGTAATCCTGCAAATTGGCTACCTAATCCAGCGTATTGATTATCAAGGTCGCTAAATTGATTATCTAAGCCCGCAAACTGGTTAGTTAAATCGCTATAAGGGTTTTTAATGCCTTCGTAAGGATTAGTAAACTTATAAGCTTCAAAAGCTTCTTTTTGCTCTTCAAACGCTGCTTGATCTTGCCTACGCATCTTATTGGCTTTACTAGCAGCTTTTTTACTTGATAAATAGCTTAAGCCAGATAAAACAATAGGAATCCAAGCAGCCTTCATTGGACTTTCTTTTTCTTGCCTTTTTCTAAACGGTGATGTTAAACCTACAATTGCCATATTATTACATTTTATCTTTTTATAGTTACATTTTAAGTGTTTTATTTACTGCTAGGTTGTGTTTGAGAGCCTATAGCAAATAATTCTGCTTTGTGCTTTGAGTTGTTTTTAAATAAAACTCTAGCGTAATATCCTTTTATGCCAGAAACATTTAAACCTGCTTTAGCAGCTAGTACGTAGTCACCAAGACTAATATCGTTTATATCTCCTCCGCTATAATCAAAAAACAATTGATTAGCAGACGGCTGAGGAAAAGGCGGTGGAGATTGTAAGATTGTTCCAAAACTTCTAAAAGTATCTTCTATGTAAAATATATTACCAGTATTAGTAATATTTGCATCAGAGTTAATAGCAAAAAATAAAGAGTCGCCTTCAGAGAGTAGCTCTCTAGTTATTGGATTTGAAAATGTTACACTATATATTGCCATAATTTATTAGCTAGCAGACCCTATTGTAAACAAGGTATCTAAGTTCATTTTTATAGTTAAATCAGTACTAGGCATTTGAGAAACGTTCATCTGACCATCAATGCCGCAGCTTAAAAGTAAAAGCTTAGGTAGCGGCACGCTAAACGTAAGCTCTTCAAAACCTTTAAAACTTTGAGCAAGCTGCACAGCCATACTACCTGCTGAGGCACTTGCCGAAACAGAAGTTACAGCGTTAGCAGATGAGTTATTAACATTAGCTCCAGTATATACCGCTATATTTCCGCCTGGTATACCTGTAGTTCCGTTTAAGTCTACAGTAGTGCCGCTTACAGCTCCTCTAACTGTAGTTGTAACATTTGTAGGTCTAATTCTTAAATTTGAAACTATATTACAAGAAAACAAAGTATTTATAAGACTAAGGCCAGTAGCTCTAAATGTTAAAGTTATTCCATCTGCAAAGCTTTGAACAGATCCACCGAGCGCTACGAGTTTGTTTCCAGTATCTATAGGATCTTTAACGACAGGCGTTCCAGCAAGACTGCCAGAGCTAACACCAACTATAGTCATGCCAGGTATAAGACCGTCTACATCATCTAATATTACATAACCTAAGCTAGATGTAGCTCCGTTTACAGTTTTAGTTGTTTCATAATACCAACACTGATCGTTTAAATCTATAACATCAAACTGTGTTATATCATTTATTATTAAGCCGTGAGAGCCGCTGGCGTTAGTAATTGTCCAGTCTACAACAGCAGAAGAAGAGCCTGTACCTACAACATTATCTTGAAGCTGAACATTGCTAGGTAAAGTAGCATAAGAGCTATTATTAGCAGGTGAAACGGGAGAAAATGTTAAGGTTACATTACCTAGTTGATTTATTCTTTTAACTATAACTTGTTTATCGATAGTCGTGTTTTTAGAAGGATCTGCAATAACAATAACGTCGTAAGCTTCACCAGCAACTTGAGGAAATACTACGCTACCTGTAAATGAATTAGAAGATAAAGTTTTTCTTAATATTTTTTGAGGCGTATGCCCTTTTGAAAATGTTTTAGTTATAAAATCATAATATTGCGCGCTGTCATTTACAACCATAAATATAAATCCAGCTCCAACGTCTCCACTTATAGTGTAAGATCTAGTCTCTCCAGCTTCAGCTATATCGTTGAAGTTCATCAACAATTTATTTATTTTTAAACTTGCCATATTATTATAAATCTAAGTTTTCCTCTTCTTCTTCACCGTATAATTCTGGTAAACTTGCTATAGTACCTATTCCTTGTGTTGAAAGTTTTCCAAAATCTAAACGAACTTCATTGTTACTAGCAGGTAAAGACTTAGCTACTATATTATTAAACCATTTGTTTTCTTTTTTAATAAACTCTTGAACTTGTCCAACTTCTAAGTCAGTTGTTATACTGTAACAAAACCATCCGTTGTGTGAGTATTGATTGTATTCTTGAGATGTAATTTCATTTTTTAATAAAACTTGACTTTGACTACCTTCATAAAATAGCGTATTAAATGTTTTAACTGTATCTGGCGCTTGATTAAATATAGGTTCTACATGACACTCAAAATGCTCACTATAAAAAGTTCCATAATGACTATTTTGATGGTAATGTTGAAATAATTCACCATCTTTAACTGTAAAATATTTTTTAGAAACACTTAAAGCGCTTTCAGGAATAAAAGACTTAAAGCTTACCCAGCCTTTAACATCTTCACTATAAGATATTGTTTTTTCTACAAAATTACCAGGATCAAAAACTTGAATCATAGTTATATTGTCTAAAGCTATTTCAATATCAGCTACATCAGCGTCTGCTCCTGTACTTCTCAAAACTAAACTACCAACAATATCAGGATTATCTCCAAAGCCTTCTGCAACAAAATCAATAATCTCTATAGTTAAGTTTTGATCAAAAATAACTGAGTCAAAAGAAGTCTCAGGTACTTCGTCAGGAGGAAACAAAAATGCTCTAAAGCCTAAAGCAGTAGTGTCTGTTATTTGCTGATATATATAATAAACTTCTAAGTTTCCAGAAGTGTGATTAACTTCAAAGACAACATTATATACTTCGCCTTCAGTTACTTCTATATCTACGTTTTGGCTTACTTGCACGCCATTTGGAGCATTTATTAATTGTATTGATTCGTCTTGGTAACCAACAAATCCTTCTGTAGTAACATTAACAGTATTACCTTCGTCACTAACCTGTGTAAATAGCCAGCCTTCACTACCTCCAGCTGTTACTACAGTAGTTTCATTAAATATTCTTATGTAATCTAGTTTACCATAAAATCCTTCGTTTCCGCTAGGTCCAATTAATATGTTTTGATTCTGCACAGAAAAGTCAATAAGCTCAATTTCAAAATTTTCAGAAGCACTTAAAATTATTTCGTTAAAAAATTCATTGCCTTCTGTTGGATAATTAAAATTAACCTTATAATCACCTGCAGTATCTATTCCAGTCAACCTCATACTATAAATATTTCCATCTATAGATTGACTTTGAATAGTTATAGTAAGAGATCCCTGAGTACCATTAGTTATGCCGTCAGCTAATAAAACAGAATCAATATTAAATTCTAAAGTATAACCATCTTGAGAAGGTCCAGACAGTTCGTTACTTTGAAAAGTTTGACCTATAAGAAATGCTTGAGGATCATAAGTGTCTGAAGTGTTTAAAAAGCTTTCTACATCGTAAGTATTCCAAGTCCAGCCTCCAGCGTCATAGTAATGTAAAGGCTGCTCAAGACTAGTTGTTAATTGATTTTCTACAGGATTGCTAGAAGACCAATGCTCGTTAAAACCACCGCCGTTACCAGTGTAAGTTACATCTACAATATTTATTTCGCTAATATCAAAAGATTCGCCGTTAGTTCCAGTTGAAAATAGCTGTATAACAAACTCATCTAAACTTGCCTCAGCGCTTTCATCTGCCATAAATACTACTCTTAAAACATCAGCGTTACTACTATATTCAGTTCTTTCAGCTCTCATAAATAATATACTGTTAGGACTATCGGATATTTGTCCAAAAAACCCAGCAGGATAAGTGTTTTCACTAGTAACATCAAGATGAGTAAAACCGTTGTTAACGCTTGCAACACCAGAAGGAACAACACTGTTAGCTATTACCTTGTGTTGATTATATCTCCAATCTCCACTAACTACACCTGATTCATTTATATGATGTAAAAAGTTTGCTTGCGGATTATCTAAAAAACTAACTGTTAAATCAACCATATAGTATCTACCATGTATTAATGGATTATTGCTAAGATCGATAGTTATATACCCACTTGAATTAGATTCAATTGCAGAAGCTGTAATTAATTGAGGCCAGTTTGTTAAAGTGTGTTGTTGTACGCCAACGCTACCTAGTGCGTTTATAGCTGGTATGTTTACATTGTTCATAGGATGCGTTAAAACTTCTTCTGTACTGTACTCTCCTTCGGTTAAAAAGCTTAAGCTACTAGCAGTAGCATTACTAGTAACGCCAAAAGAAGAGGGGTTAGATCCGCTATAATACTGACCACCACCAGCGGCAGCTGGTATATTCACCCAAGAGCCAGGATTAGACTCGTAATAGTTTTGAGCATACGTGCTCTGTAGACTTATAGTTTGTGCTAGCAATTGATTATTGTTAGTAGCGCCAATAGTAGAGCCGTGAAAAGCTGTAAAATCATTTTGACCAGATGTAACGAAAGGCGTGCTATAATACCACTCTGTCCAAGGAGGTATACCACCTTCGTCTCCATAGTTTGGATCATAATTAGGGTCGCTTTCTAAAAAGTTTGCCCATGTAGTTTCGGCTTCTTGAGTGTCTATTAGAACAACCTGTTGAGTTGCATTACCTGGATATGGAATTCCTTCACTGTCAGTAGCTGTAGTAAAATTAAAAGCAGCTAAAAAGTCAGCTTCAGCCAACCCAGATGTTTGCGTGACTGACCCAACTTGCGTAGGATTAATAATATCTACTATATCTAGAATAGGGTCATAAGCTGGATCAGCTGGCACTACACTAGTTACTTCTTGAACACCAGCATATCCTGGAACGTTTAATTTTTTAATTTTAGTAATAGAAACATCTTCAAACCACACGCTAGTTTTACTAAGCGCTGGACATCCTGTGACTTCTATTTCAAAACCTATTTTCTGGACTTCTAGACCAACAGTTGCTGGCGAAGGCGCAACTCTAAACGTCAATGCAACAGACTTAGATTTAGTGTACTTCTTGGTGTTACCAGATAATCCAGAAGTACCACACATAGCATTGGTTAACGCGTTAGCAGTTTCATCAGTTCCTCCAAAAGCAGGCCACTCTGCAGAACCGTTTAAACTACTTACTCTACCTAAACTTACAACTTCATGAGAGCTAACGTCGCCATAGTCGCCACTTAAAGCTTCATTAAACTGAGCACTTAAGGCTCCATCATAGTTTGTAGAATCACCTATTTCTACGCTATTATCTACTCCAGTGTAATCCTCTACTAAGCCGTGTGTATAACTAATAGATAATAACCCTGCTGGTTCTGAGAAAGGATTAGGATCAGTTAAAAAATAACCCATATCCATATTAGATATTCCTTCTCCAGTAAAACTAGATCTAATACCTTCGCCATTTTGATCAATTAATGTAACTTTAATTTTAGGATTACCATCACCTCCAAAATTGACAGGATTTCTTTCACCTCTATATTTTACTATAACTTGAAATTCTTCTCCAAAAAAAGCGCCGTTACTAGGAGCGTTAGGAAATTGAGCAGCTACTGAAGAGTTATTATCGTTAAAACTGTCTGTTTCTGTATAAAATATAATACTACCATTTTTAGCTGTAAACAACTTGTATATATTACCTAAAAGAGTGTTTGTGCTAGAAAATTGACTTTGAAAATCAATAGCTCCAGATATATCATTTCCAGTTGGAGTTTCAAGTGAATTATTAGCTGCGACAGAACTATTATAAACAGCTGACTCATAAGAATTCATATAGACAGGATAACCAGAGCTTTCTTGCGCCGTGGTGACTGCCTCTACCGTTTCACCTAAGTTTGTTTGTATACTACCATCTTGTATGTCCTGTAAATCATCTTCATAAGCAAGATCAATTATTTCATAAGTATACACTGCTGGCGTGCTATTAACTATATATGTTGTACTTGAACTAGTCGGAATGCCTGGCCACTCAATAGCAGTAACATTTAAAGCAAAGTTAGGATTTGGCACAGGAGCATTATCTCCACCAGATAAAAACGTTTGATTTATATCTACAGGCATAAAGTTAATACCAGACTCTAAGCTAGCGCCTTGTAGTATTTGAAAAATAGAAGTACTAGTTGTAAGTTCTTCACCTTCTGTGACGTATGAGTTTTGTATTACATTTTCAAATATATAATTTTTTAAAGTAAGATTATACTGTTGTTTGTATTCGTCGTAATGACCTAATAAAACACCAGCTTCAGGCAAAGCATCTCTAAAAAAGTCGTGCATACCAGCATCAGATATAGGTGTAAGCCCGTCCATAGATAATCTAAGAACTGCACCTCTTTGTTTATCTGTGAAATATGCTCTATAAGACTCTGAAGAAAAAGATTCAGGATTTTTAGATATACCAAACTCACCTACAAAAGGAACCGCTTGACCTAATACGTTTGTTGTAGCGACGAGCTGAGGATTACCATCAGCATTAAACAAAGCGTCTTTATTTGCTAATATTTTTAATATTCTGTCTTCACAAAAAGCTACTAAATCAGTTTGTCTAGTAAATAGTTTTTGTATGCTACCGTATGTTGGGTTTAAATCTTTTGTAATTTTTTCTCCAGCAATAAATTGATTTAAATTGTTTATGCCAGTAGTAGCATTATATATGCCAGAATATATTAACCCGTGCTTTCTATGTTCTTCAAAAGCATAAGGCTCTTCTACTATAGTTGAAACTCTAGGTCCATTACCAATAAATGGCTGGTTAAAATTATCTTGTATTCTATTTGATTCAACACCGTTTTTAAAAGTAAATATATTATGCCAATTAATACCCATTTCTAAACTAGCATCTATATTTTTGTCTACTATAAAAGTATTTCTATATACATTGCCACTTAAAAAATCGTCGTCATTAGCTAAAAGTCTAACAGTAGTAAAGCTACCGTCAGGTCTATAAAACCGCACTCTAGAATCTAAATAGTCTATTACAATTTCATTATTTGTATTGTTAAATCCATCGCCAGTGCCATCTAATGAGTCGACAGTAAAAAATAATCTAGAGTCTTCAGTTTCTCCCCACTCAGTAATGAATAAATCTTTAGTTACAATTACATCACCTCTTTTTGCTGCTGGAACTTGAACAAACTCAACTCTACAACCTATAGGCGCAAACAAATTAGCTTTATTTATTGTTTCTAATAGCTTAGGTATTGCTTGGCCAGCTTCGTGAAATATATTTAAATCTAAAGAGTCTTTTGGCTCTGTTTCAAATACACCTGATACATTTCTAACTAGTCCAGACTGTGCTTGAGCTTTTGAATTTATAAATTGTATTTTTTTACTCAGACTAACATCTATATCTGTATCACTGCTAGCTAATAAATTTGTTAAACTAGTATCTGAAGGGTCTTTATCAAGCTTTAATATATAACAAGTTCTTCTATTGTTAGCCTTACCAAAGTCTCTTATTTTACTGCATAAAGCTTCGGCTAAACTAGCAACATCTTCGTTGTTATTTAATTTAGCTTGTGCCCAGCTAGCTGCAGCTTCTTCAACACTATTATTTCCTCTTAAAATACTATCACCAGTATAATCCCACTTAGATCTCCACGGGGTGTGATTATATATATGTTTTATTCTAACATCTAGTATCGTATATATATTTTCTCCACTGTCACCTTCAAACTTAAATTTACTACCTATTTTTAAATTAGAAACAAAATCATTAAGATCTAAGTTTACTTCTGAAGGAATGTCTAACTCAGTACTATTGGGTGAATACGTAGGGTCCCACTGTCTTTCGTGTTGCTCTTGATACTCTAAGTCATAACCTTTGCCAACTCCAGGCGCAGGAGCTTCACCTAAAGCATCGTCACCTAGATAATTGCTTTCAAACTCTATAAATCTTTCGCCTTCTATAGTTGAACCATTACTAAACGTAAAAGCACCGCCTCCCCATATTCCTTTTAATAAACCAGCAATACTGTCTTCACCGCTAACATCTATATTCTCTAAACTATTACCGCCTTCAAAAGATCCATCATGTAAATCTTTTCCTGGAGCAAAAAACGATAAGTGCATATATATTCCACCAGGTTCACTACCATAAACATCATCTAGCTCTTGGCTATATATTTCTTTTTTCCAAGCCGCAGGACCATCTACAGATTGTTGTGTAGCAGTTATTATTCCTGGCATAGCGTTTCTAATATTTGACACCCAATCACCGCCAAAGTTTGTATCAGACCAGCTAGTATCTCCATCTATTTCCCAAGCGCTGTCTTCAGTAACGTTCCATTGTACTTCAGAATAAACAACTTCATTTGCTAAAACGCCTTGACCAGCATTTTTCGCGTAATTTGACTCAGATAAGTTTGCGGCTGTCATGTACATGTTGTCAACAAACATAGCTTTTGCGTCTACATTAGCAGTTAGCTGAGACCAAAACTGTTCTGTATTAGTAGTTTCATTAGCTTCTTGAAGATCATCTGTTAGAGAAGCTGGCTGAGCGTGTGGTATAGAAGAGTCATAGCCTGTTCTAACACCTTCATTTTCTCCTTCAGTACCTTCAGCTTGATTATCTGCCCACCAAAAAGTGCTATTAGTAGCTTGTATAAATTTATTTAAAGAAGGACTTGCTTTTAAAGCTATTAAGTTATTTTCTATAACTTCGTCAGAAAGTATTTGGGCAAAAAATAATCCTGAAAAATCTTCACCATCTTTTAAAACTTTTTTCTCTATTATAACAGTAAGATTTGGGTGTAGTTTATCACTTTCTGAAACTTCAGTGGCATAATCAATAATAGTATCATCAAGTACAGCTAGCTGAGCATCTTGTCTAGATATTTTTCTATCTAATTTAGCTGGAAAAGCTCCGCCACTACTGTTTTCTGTTTGAACTATTCTATATCTTTTAGAAAACGTTTCAGTTCCATCAGCTAAAGTTTTTTTCCAAGATATATACAAAGACTCTTCTTTAAAAGCTCCAACAGTATCTATTCTAGCAAAACCAGCAGATTCAATTGCAGATGAATTAATCAACAAAACATCTGTAGTATTATCTATTCTTCTATTAAAATCAGTGAATAACGCGTCATCACTTACTCCATCTGCTAAAACACCACCATCAACATCATTAGCATTAGTAAGCTGCGCTAAATCAAGATATACATAAGCTATAGAATCTGGTGCTTCTTCTTTTATGTCAATTATTTTATATCTATTCTTTGTTTCAACAGGTTTTTCAGTGGAAGATGAAACTTTTTTTAATATAATATAATCGTTTTCTTTTATTTTATTTATATCAGACGAATTAAAAGCAAGCCATACGTGATCGTTTTCGTTTTCAAACTCAGAGCTAGAACTAGGAATATAAAGTTTGTTTAGCAGTAAATTATAATACTCTCCAGAAGTTTCTTTTATATAAAACTTATAATAGTCTACCCAAGAAGGCATAGAAGTTTGAACACTTGAAGTTAATAGCAAAGAGCTTAAGTAGTTAGGACCTTCGCCTTGATAAACGTTATTACTAAACCATGGTATTTTTACAGATGCGTTATTTGAAGTTAACACCGGCGTTTCTCTACCTTGTTTGTCTCCATATACAACACCTATTTGATAATCTCTTTGAGCTTTTATACTTGGAAATCCATCGGCTTCATAGTTAAATAAGTTTCTAGTTTCGTAAGAAGAGTTTAGCTTTACTGTTGTATTACCAACATCATAACCTTGTTTGTAATTAGCATAAACAAGTCTATTGGCTATTATTTCTTGAGCTAAAGCAGAAGTTGGAACATTGTCCCAAGATCTTAATATTTGATTTTCTGGTAAAGCAGAATATATGTTTTCAGTAGTTATAGTATATCTTCCTCTGTCAAGAACAAAATTATCAGGAACATTTACACCCATTGTAGATCCTAATAAATTAAACTCTTCATCGTTTTCTTTTATACTAGCTACAGTATAAACAACGTTAGAGTCTTCTCTTTTAAAAAGTATATCAACTTGAACAACACCATTAGGAATATCTGAAGGAACAAAGTCCATTAATTCAACAGACTCTATAGTGTTAAGCATTGAAGTATTGTAACCTTCTTTTTTACTAAAAAAGTTTTGATCATTAAAATCTTTAGCATGCTTAGCGCTAAAGACTGGTGATGTAAAAGGTGCAAAAGCAGAATACTCTCCATCAGAATATTTATATCTATAAGAAAATCTAGGAAAAGTTCTTTCAAATATACCTTTTTCTGTTATATCATCACTATGATTTATATTAAAGTATAACGGCTTACTGGGTCTTTTTTTTATTACTGTTATATGCTCTTCTCTTATATTGCCTCTATCAACGCTATTAACAAAAAATCTAGTTTGCTCTGTTAAACTAGTTGTACCTAACTTGCAGTCTGGTATATTTATTTTTTTAGGCTCGCTTATACCGTCTGTAAAAAACAAAAAGTCATCAATAATATTTATACCTGTTATTAACTTTTCAGTAAACTTTAAAGCTGCTCTACTATTTCTTTTATTTATATCTACAAATACTAACGTTGAGGTTTGAAGAAGATCGTCCCACTCTATTATAGCGTCTGTATTTCTAGACGTAAGAAACCAAAATAATCTATTTTTTTGTTCGTCAGCTATTGAGCCAACACACTTAAAAGGTGTGTTATTATCTGTAGTAAAAACAGAATTATCTACACGAAGGTTACCTAATATATTTTGAACAGTACCTATGTCGCTACCTTCTGAAGTAGATACTTCTATGTTTAAAGCATCTCTATATTCTCCTTTAGGTACAAGCCTTTCGTCAAGGTCTTTGTTCATTCGACCTTTTAAAAAATTATTTCTTATTTCAGTCATGTACTAGTGTTTTATATGCTTAGACTTACCTCTAAGAACTCTCGTAATATCTTCTAATTTTACATTTGATAGCCTATGCTTTGCCTGCCTTGTCATAGCAAACTTTTCTTTTTTTAATCTTCTAACAATAACTTCTGGAATATTAGATCTTGTAGAAAGTATGTTGTACGCTATATACTTGTATAAAGCTTCTTCAGCAAACTTATGAACTTGCATTTCATCTTCAGTTCCAAGGCTATCGCTTATGTAATCTAATATTACAGTTTTTCCAGAAACATTAGAGCTAAAATGTATTCTACCTATTCTATCATCAATATAAAAAGATCCATTAGTTTGAGCTCTAGAAGGATCTAAACCATATCTTTCGTCTAAAAATGATCTTTGATAATCAGGATCTTTATAGTCTTGGTTTTGTATTTCTGCAGACTCTATATCTTTATATTTTTCCCACATGATAGAGCTTTGATAATAACCAGTAGCTTCTTCTAATGTATCAGCAGGATAAAAGTTTTCTAAACTTACAGAGCTAACTCTTGGCTGAACATATAGCTCGCTTTGTGCAGAACCACCAATACCATCTTCCCATTGAGCAAATCCCAGCATAACAAAATAAACAGGACCATCAAAAACGTTTGTAGGCAACTCTAATGTTTTTTCAACATTGTTATCTACGCCACCAGTCCACTCTAAATAGCCTATATCAAAAAGATCTGTTTCAGTATTTGTTGTAGCTGGTTGATCATATTGGGCAAATTCTGGATTTACTAAACTAGGTAAATAACTAAACATTTTAGTATTAGTATCTGGAACTTTAGTTGTTAAGCCTATTCTAACTGTAGATGCTGGAGAATTATAAGTTTTATTATATTCTGTGGCTTCGTTTAAAACAGTATTTGGATTATCTGAAACTAAAGTAACGTTCATTGTTCCAGCCGCATCTGTAACAGCTTTAGCTCTTAACACTAGTAAATCTATATTTGAAGCATCAATTTCTTGCCAAACAGCTAGACAACTACCATGAATAGTTCCGTACGATGAAGTTTGGTGTATTCTAAATATTAGTTGATCATTAGCTATTTCTGTTATAGCACCAGTCCAAAGATTCATTTCTCCATTACCGTAAGTTCCTTCAGCTTCTTCTATTTGCTCTGATAAACTAAACCAAGGGTTAGGATGTACAACGCCTCCACCAATTTGATTGGTTAATCCTGTGTTCGGATTTATAACTTGAGAACCAGAATCATTAGGTGTTTTTTGCCAGTACTGAGAAAACTCTGTAACACCATTTAGAGCTGTAAAATCATTAAATGTTATAGCAGAATTATTTGGTTGAAAATCGTAACCACCACCCCAAGTTTGTTTAATTTGAAAAGGATTTTGAGTATCTGTAGTTCTATAAAGCGGTCGCTTAATACCTGACTCGTCACACCAAACAACTCTTGTATAATTTACATAGTCGTGCGGCAGAGGCATAACTAAAGTAGGTGGCAATATTATACTTTGACTTTTAAAAGATTTTAACGTATCGAAAGATAGTTCAGCTAAACCTCTTTGAGCAAAAAAAGCAACGTCTGTTCTATCAACGCTTGTTATTAGTTTATTGTCACCAACATAAGCTACCATAAACTGGCTTATTACATCTTGAAGTGATACAAACTGATATTGGCCGTACTCTCGACCTTCATAGTATTCTCTTTGAGTTTGTCCGTCTAAATAAGCCATTTTTTATTGTTTTTGTTGTGATATTATATTTACTTCTGCTTGGCCAGACGCTTGAGTTAAAGCAAATTCTTTTATAGATATACCTGCCATTTGTAGTATTTTTAATATTAAATCATACTCTTCAGAAGCATGTAACTCAAAGTGTTGTAAATCACCAGCGGACGCGTTGAATATAGCTTTAGTTCCAGCTGTAATGTAAGTCCATCTAGGAGGCTTTGGTTGTATGTAGTAGCTTACGAAAACTTTACTATGCGTTCCAGGATTAAAAGTTGTATCTATATTTTTAAAAGGAAGTATATAAACTTGATTTCTATATAAATAACCTATAGGCCTAGTAAAAGAAGGTCTTGTTAATGGCCCCGAAGAAGCTATTAAATCTACTTTTTCTTTAGGCATTATATCTACTTTGTAAGTTTTAGCCGGCCTGTTGTATACGTGCTTATATGAAACTGTAACGTCAGAAAGTCTATGAAAAACTTCACTAAAACTATCAGGTATACCTACAACAGATGAATTATCTGATTCAACAGATCTTAAAAACCTTCTGTTAAGTTTTTGTTCTATTAAGTCTGTCATATTAGAGAACTCAGTAGAATTACCTGGAACTCTTTTAAATTGATTTAAGTCGTAAAAATATTGCTCATATATTTGCATCTGAGCTTGCTTTGCAAACAGATTAAATTCTTGAGGAGTTATATAGCCTCTTTGCTCTTTGTTAGCTAGCGCTAAAACTGTTTGATATACTGTATTTACATTTACCGCCATTATATATATTTTATAGTTAAGTAACCACCCCGAAGAGCGGTTACTCTTCTATAAATGATTACGCGTTTAATCGCTTTTCTATGTTAGCATAAATCTCCATACCTTCATCAGTTTTAAACCAATGCGCAAGAGCGGTATATGGATGCTCGTCAAATGGTACAGTCATTATTTTTCTATCGTTAGATCCCCATAAAAAGTTTCTTTGATCGTTTGATAATTTAATAATTCCAAGCTCTACAGCTTTAATACCAAAGTTTCTAAGCTGCACGTTATCATCAGCCGCTAACTCTAAGAACAAACTAGGATTATTTCGTGCAAACACTAATAAATCTCTTTTAAGTTCTTTAGAACTAAGCTTAGACACTTCAGAGCCTTTCTCTACACGCATGATAGCTTCAGCCATATCAATATCTATTTGTCTAGCCATTAATATTGCGTCTGCTTCCATTTCTAATAATTCTATCTCATCAGCAGCTACTTCATCAGCTTCAAACTCGTAGTATATTTGATCTTTATGCGGGTGATATAAAGATAAAAGTTTTTGTAAAGTAGTTTTTTCTTTTGGAACAAATAAAGAACCATCTCTAAATATAATATGAGATAATCTTTGATCACCAGTCATCTCATCAACAAAAGGTGTTCTTTGATTTTCACAATATTTTAATTCTCTTTCGTAACCTTTTTCTTGATCAAACCAATATACTCCTGCAGATTTTATTGATCTAGATATAGGTTTTTTACTACCTCTTAAATAATAAACTCTATCTTTTATTTCCCAAGTTGGTTTTTTTGGCTTTGGCTTTTCAATAACAACCTCAACCATATCGTTAGTAGCTTTTACTTCAGGCGCTACTTCAGCCTTTTTTGTTTGCTTTTTTGCCATAATATAATATAATAAAAGTTAAAAAAGATCGGGGCCGAAGCCCCGACCGTAATCAATTTACTTCAATAACATAAAGTTATTAGCTGCTTGAGTAATCAAACATCTTTCAGTTAAGAAGTGTAGTTGCATCACATCTAATGCTGTTGTAGCAGCTCCAACTGAACCAGTAGTCCAAGTCTTCATTCTACGATCATCAGTTTGAGAAGCTCTATAACGTACGTGTAAGAACGGACGCTTAATAGAAGCTCCAACAGTTTGATCATATACAGATGAAGAACCAGCTGGAATTACAACACCACGAATAGCGTTAGCTGGGCTAGCTTCA
>TARA_R100001460_G_scaffold96085_1_pt1 | contig 14784 bp, 14 predicted proteins | sample TARA_R100001460 | Tara Oceans TARA_R100001460 (sample SAMEA2622190) | marine metagenome | biome: marine biome (ENVO:00000447); feature: surface water layer (ENVO:00002042); material: "saline water (ENVO:00002010), including plankton (ENVO:xxxxxxxx)" | depth 5 m | reverse complement strand
TTTCTTATTGGTGTTGTGTTCTTAAGTCTAAGTTTCCTCTTGAGTTTGCTGCTGCATGTTTGCGAAATGTTAGGGATGAAACTCAAGGGATAAAATTATTAAGAGAATTAGTTAAGGAAGGTTTTGAGTATAGACCTTTTGATAAATTTTTATCTCAACTAAATTGGTCTGTACAAGAAGGTAAACTAATAGGTGGGCTAACAAATATAAAAGGTGTAGGATTAAAAGTTGCTGAAGATATTATTAATAGACGCATTGAAAAAATAAACCTTACCCCAAGACAAGAAAAACTTTTAAATGAAGGCACTACTCCATATGATGATATATTTGAATGTGAGAGAAGGTTTGGCCATATTAAAAAAGAACCAGAGAAGCATGGCATAGTTTCAGACATTACTGACATATCTGAACTAGATGCAGACCGACCAGGAAGATTTGTATTCTTCGGCAAGTTAACAGAGAAAAACTTACGAGATATGAACGAGACAGTCAACTTAGCTAAAAGAGGTGGACGTAGAGTTGATAGAAATCATTTATGGTTAAACTTAACTTTTGAAGATGACACTGGTCCAATTATAAGTACCATTGATAGATTTAAATATACTCGCATAGGTAAACAGATAGTTGAAGAGGGTAAAATAGGTGATTGGTATTTAGTAAAAGGTCTTGTTAAAAAAGGCTTTAGAAAAGTGTATGTAGACAAGTGGAGAAAATTAACTTAAAACTTTTTTTAAAAAGGTTGGTTTTATAGGCATTTGCGGGAGACGATTTTTGTTTACTTTTCTGCTCAAATAAACGATACTATAGGTATATACTGAGAAAGGAATAAAAAATGACACAATATAAATTTTATAAAGACCAATTTACTGATAACAATAACAACCAAGAAAATGTAAAACTTTTTGAAAAGTTATTAAGTATGACTTCATGGAATGATTTTGCTAAAAGTTTAGTAGAGCAAATCAACACCAAAGGCTTTTTATCTGATAAGCAAAAGTTTGCTGCTAATACAATGTTTATTAAAATGGAGCAAAATAAAAAACATAAGCAAGAGCAAAAGTGTAAGTCTGAGCACCTTGCTGATAAATTTGGTGATACTGCTCCTTTATCAAGAATACATAAAATGTTTGATGATGCTGTGGGTAATAATTTAAAAAGACCTATTGTTAAATTTGATGACCTTATTTTATCATTAGCTAAACCAGAGAGTGCTAATGCTGGTGCTGTGTATGTGGCTATTAAAAAAGGTGGCTACAATTATTATCAAGGTAAAATTGTTGAGAATATTTTTTACCATTCATCAACAGCTGATGAAAATACTGTTAACAGATTATATGATATAGCTAAAGATCCATTTAAAATGGCTAAAGAATATGGTCAGAGATTAGGCAGATGTTGTATGTGTAGCAGAACTCTAACTAATAAAGTTAGTATTGATTTGGGCATGGGTCCAATATGTCGTGATAATTGGGGACTTTAATTAGTCTCCATGGGGGACGATTATTGTTTACTTATCTGCTCAAATAAGAGATAATAAATATATAAATTGAGAAAGGAATAAAATGAAAAAAATTATTAATGAAAAACCTGAAGGCTTTGTAAATCCTGATGACCAGCGTGGTGGTCCTAATTGTGGTGTGACTGCTATAGCTATAGCCATGGGAATAACTTTTAAACAGTCATGGGAGTTACATAAAAGAGTTGGTAAAAAATCTAATAAGTGGAAGGGTAGCACTTATGATGGTGAAAGAATGTTAGTGTTACATAAATTAAATGCTAAGTTTAGAGAGCATAAAACATGGGAAAATATAACTATAAATGGTAGACTTACAAAACGTAGCAAATTAAATTTTGAATATTATCCTGTAAGTTTACAAAAGTATGTAAAGTGGAGTTGTAACTTTACTTCAACCTATATCATCACTACCACTCGTCATGTACAAGTTGTAAAGGGTGGCTGGGTCATAGACCAAGGTGGTAGTCAACCTATTCACGAGTTCTGGGGTAAGAATAAAAAAGTAGTATCAGTTATTGAGATACTACCTAAAAGACAATTTAAAAGAGTTCTAGAAAAAAGCTTTACTATGATATATCCTAAAGTAAAAGATAATCCTAGAAAAGTTAATACATTCGGTTGGCACTCTATGCAAATAATTTTAGATAATCCTGATGGTATTCAATATGAAGCCTTTATTAAAAAAGGTGGTAGGGCTAAAGACTTAACTTGGGATGTAAAGAAAGGGCATGTAGAATGGGACAAATAGATAAACTAATAGAAAGGGTGAGGAAACACCTCACCTATCTAAAAAGAGATACTTGGGCTTACAACTATTGGTCAAAAGTATTAGATAAACTAAGGGAGATTAAATTTGCAAATAAATGTTCAAGGTAAATTTTTATTAGCTAAGTTTCCTTTAACTTCAGAGAATATGCAATTGTTTACCAACCTACCAGGATTTAGAAAGTGGGTTGGTAGGCATGTAGCATTTAGCCCAACAGGTGCTAATATTGAGTATGTTAAAAAGCATTGGCCATCAGCTGATTGGGATAATGATGCTTTAGTATTTTTAGAACAATATAGTGATGTAGTTAAAAGTGCTACTGATACTCGTAACTTTACTACTCCTGATACGGATGACTTTATGTTCAAGACTAAACCTTACGAACATCAAAGGAAAGCATTTTACCTAAGTAGAGATAAAGACAACTTCGGCTTGTTCATGGAACAAGGTACAGGTAAAACAAAAGTTGCCATAGACACTGCTGCATACTTATACAGTAAAAGTAGAATTAACTGCCTAGTCATTATAGCACCTAATGGTGTACATAACCAATGGTTAGATAAACAATTACCAGACCATATGCCTGATTGGTGCATACATGAGAGTATACATTATTACTCTGGTATGAATAAGAACCATGAAACAAAGTTCAATGCACTAATAGCTAAAAAAGAGATCTTAAAAGTTTTTGCTTTTAATATTGAATCTTTTGTATCTAAAAAGTCTAAGGATTATTTAGAAAAAATATTACTCTCACATGAGACATTATTAGTGGTTGATGAAAGTTCTAGGATTAAAACTCCTGGAGCCAACAGAACTAAAGTTGTAACTAAGCTAGGTAAACTAGCTAAATATAAAAGAATACTAACAGGCACACCAGTAACAAAAGGTGTAGAAGATCTATACGCACAATTTACTTTTTTAGATCCTTACATATTAGGATACGATAGCTTTTATACCTTTAAAGCTAACTACTGTATAACTAGGGAGCATGAAGGTCGTAGATGGATAGTAGGTTACAGAAACACTGATGAATTAATACATAGCATTAAAGGTCATTCATTCAGAGTATTAAAATCAGAATGCCTAGACCTACCACCTAAAATATATCAAAGACATAAATATGAATTATCAAAAGAACAAAAAAGATTATACACTTCACTAAAAGAGCAATTTGTAGCCGAACTTAATGGAGAAGAAGTTTCTGTACCTGAAACTATAACTAGAATGTTACGATTACAACAAGTAGTTTGTAATTGGTTTCCTTATGATAAAGACTTAAAACCCATAGAAGAAAATAATCCTCGCCTAAAAGCATTATCAGACGTTTTAAGTGTAATTGACCAAAAAACAATCATCTGGTGTCGATTTCGAGCTGATATAATGGCCATACACAACATGTTAAAGGGTTCTTGTGTGTTATACTATGGAGATATACCTAATGACCAACGAGCGACCAATATAAAGCTATTTCAAGAAAATCCACAGATAAAATACTTTATAGGACATGCTCAAGCTGGTGGATTAGGTTTAAACCTTACTGCTGCACAATATGCTGTGTATTACTCTAATAGTTTTGATTTAGAGATGCGTTTACAGTCTGAAGATAGATGTCATAGAATAGGTACAACCAGCAATGTTACTTATATAGACATTGAAGCTAATAACACATTAGATACTTATATAATAAAAGCTTTACGCAAAAAGAAGTCTTTAGCTGATATGGTTAATGAAGATCCTAAATGCTCTTTCCTAGGAGGTGATAATGAGTGAGAAAAACTTTTGGTCTTATATGAGAGGAATTCTACCTATAAAAATGTATAGGGTAGAGAATAAAGTTTCTAAGGGTATGCCTGATATACATTTTGTAAAGAGTGGCAACTCTGGTTGGATAGAATTAAAGTTTGTTAAAAGCTTTGAGCCTGATAAAAAAATAAATATAGGCTTAAAACAAGAACAACACATTTGGTTAAAAGATTATAAATCTCAAAGAGGAAAATGTTGGATATTATTAAAAGCTGATACTACAATATTATTATTTGATGGGGCAGAAGATTTAACAAAAAGCTATAAAAGAGAATATCTTCTAATGAAAGCTGTTTGGGTTAATGAAGGGAGCATGGATGAAGAAAAGTGGAATAATTTGGCTATTCATATTTGCACTGACTTTTACAACTTATAGTTTAGCAGAGAATATAAAGTCTAAAAAAATTATGCGTTGTAGTAAAGATTGCGATTACACAGAATTAACTTGGACAGACCAAGAACCAAGAAGAGTGCTAAAAGGTTTATTTAAAGACTCAACAAGATACTATTGCTCTAAACCAGAACACTGGCACATGATAGTACGATTTATAGAATGGGACATTAAATTATTAGCCTTACAGTTAGTAGCTGAAAATAAATGTTTTTACAAACCACAACACCAAGATTACATAGCCACAGAACTAATATCTAAAAAAGGTAAGACTACTATTTATAAAGCTGAATGGTTATATAATGAACCAGAAGAGTTTTATGTACTTCAAATAAACGATTGAAGCTTTTGCATAGTGTCAGGCTTTAGGTTACTCATTATTTTATTTAAGCTAGAAGATTGACTTGTTTCATCAGGTTTTTGTTCCATGTCTCTTTCCATAGTGCCTTCTGGGGTTGCTGCTGTAGGTAGTGCTCGTATAGGTGAAAACATTAAATTTAAAAAGTTTTTTAAATCATCTCCTGGTTGGGCAATCACTCCTTGAGCTGCACCACCACCTCTTAAACCTTCTGCAACTTCACCTACAGTTTCAGTTACATTCCTTATTATAGGTAATTTAGTTAATATAGGTTTTATAATTCCTCTTTGCAGAGCAGCATTTACAGCAGTGTAACCAGATCCTGGAGGGTTTAACTTTTGTTCAACTGGTAAAGTTTTAGCTACATCTTTAACAAATAAATCTAAACCTTGTATTTCTTTTCCTGTAAATAATAACTTTGTAATTTCTTTATTCTTAATAAAATTATCTTTAAAATTACCTACTATTTTTGCTCTAGTTATACCACCTTTAGGGTCTGAGAAAGTTCTTAACAGTATAGCATTTTTAAGCAACTCTGAAGTTGGACCATTTTGCCCTTCAGCTTTTATTATTCTTTTTATAATGTCTATACCTAAACCTTTATCATTTAATTTATTAGCACCACCAAATATTATATTTGTAACTTCCAAAGCTGACTTGTTACCATCAATAATTTTAGGCATTTGATTCTTTGCTGAACCAGCACCAATTTGAAAATCTTTATAAGCCTTGTAAGATTTACGAGCATTTTTAATTAAATTTACAGCTTCATCATCACCAAATAATAATCCATTTTCAACAGCTTCATTCATGTAATCGTCCAGACCTCTTTTCATTTGCTGTAAAACTAATTGTTCTGGGGATCCTGGAGTTGCTCCTTTTATATCAGAGTTTAATCTAATTCTAAAATCTTCTATAGCATTAAAATTAACTGATTTAGCTTTAGGGTTGCTGTATATTTTTATAATTCTATTTAAGTATTTAATGTTGTTTTGAACTATAGGCATTCTTTCAAGTCTGCTGGCATCTATTTTAACTTGCCGACCACCTTGCATAAAATTAGTAGCATTTTGTTTTAAACTTTGCGCAAGACCTAAAACTCCAGGACCAGATAAAAACGTAGGTGCCATTTTACTAGCTTCATTGTATGCTTCTTTACCTAAATTTTTTAATTGTGAAGCAGTGTCTTGTATCTCTTTAGTTATAAGTTCTCCGATATCTACAGCACTACCTTCTCCAACTTTAACTTTACCAGCACCTATATTATTTAACAATATATCTATATTATCAGTTATAATTTGTAGTTGTTCTGCGTCAAAGTCTTTTAATAACTCTTGAGACCTAACACCATACAATTCAGTGTTACGCATTAAATCTTCCATTAATAAATCTTTGTCTTTACCTGTGCGTTGTCCTTTAGTTTTATTTAAAACTTTTAATTTATCAACCATGGTTGTAGTATCTTTAGGTGCAACTAGTTGACCTTGTATAGCTGAAGTAAGTTGCTTTTCTGCTGGTATAGCACTATAAACAGGTAGTTTTGCTATTTGTTCTGCATTTTTTCTAACTCTATCTGCAATAAATTTAGTAAACCTACCAAAAGGCAAAGCTTCAGTCGCAGCACCAACACCAACAGTAGTAGCTAATTCACCTTTGTCTATTCCATCTTTTTTAGTAAGAAGTTGTCTGCCTAATTCTAATCCTCCAGTTTTAGCACCTGTGGTTAATATTCTATTCATTAATTTTTTATCTCTTTGAGCTACAGCAGGTAGAAAATAAATTGTTTGTGCAAGTAAGCTATCAAAGTCAACTTCTGAAAATCCTGGTTTATTTAAATAATAAGGCTTACCTTTCCACACAATTATAGGATTACCAAATTTATCTACTTGGACTGTTCTTTTACCTTCGCTACCGAATCTTTCATCATCAGCATAGCCTTTATTTAATATGTCTATTTTCTCATTAGTGTCTGAAGTTAATAATGCTTTTTGATTAGTTGTATTTAAACTTTCAAGAAAACTTAGATCTTCCGCATCACTAATTTCTGGGAAGTCATATTCTAATTGCTTTGGTCTTTCTACTCCATCTTCACCTACTTCTAAGCCTAGTGTTGCTCTGCGTATTGCTGGTGGTAGTTGCTTTATAAGTCCTGGGACTTTACTTATAAAATCTGCAGCACCACTAAATTTATTATTTAATAATTCTAAATAACTATCAGCTTTTTCTTCTTTAGGTGTAAATTCTTTAAACTCTTCATCTGGGTCAAAAGTGGTTACATTACTCTTATCAGGAGAACCCATAACTTTTTTTTGTATTCTATCTAATAAGCTTTCTTCATCCATTATCTATTAATCCTATTAAATATACTCTCAACTAATTGTAAAGAGTCGACTCTTTTACCTTTATCCATAAAAGTATATTTATTTTGATAAGCTGTAGCAATTTCATCATCACTTTTACCTTGTGCTTCTAAATCATTAACAAATTTATCTGCATCTTTTTTTAGAAACTCGTACATATTGTCTCTATCTTTTACTACATAATTTTCCCATTTAGACCTAAGAGTCTCAGCTAATTTTAAATTAGATTTAGTATCAGTGCCCATACTTAATGGAGAAGCATCTGGGTCAAGATTTCTTTCTTCTTTAAATTTTTTAAAGAAATCATTCCACTCTAAATTTTTTCTTAAACCATGTTTAGCACCTAGTAAAATTAAATAGTTAGCTATTTTAGTATTGCCTACAGATCCTTGCATTTCTTGTAAGAATGTTAGTTCTTTATCAGACAATGCACCTTTCATTTGCTGTACACTTTCTAAAACCATTTGACTAGTTAAAGCTTCTGCAGATTGAGCTTTACCTATTGCCTGCTCATTAAAATCACCAAAACCTATTCTATTTAAAAGTTGCTTACCTTTATTAATAGATTGCTGTCCGTAACCTGTTTGAACCTCTGGGTCTAATAAAAAAGCTTCAATCGTTTCTATTTTAGTTAAGTTGTCTACTGCTTTTATTGCTTGTCCTGGAACTCCTGGTTTAAAAGTATCACCAGTACCAGCACCTTCATAAAATTTTATTACACCTTCAGCTTTCTTTTTACCGAATATCTTTTCAGCTTCATCTCCACCTAAGTTAACAGTTGTACTAGCATCACTCTTAGGTGCTTCAAAAGTTCCTAATATTTCACCATTAGGACCATAATTAGTGTAAACATATAATTGTTTACCAGCATCATTTACTTTAGGTTTATTTGTAGTTACATCTTTAGCTATATCAGTTATAACACTCTTAGGTGCTCCCACTTTAGGCTTTATAGCACTAAATATAGAACTCGCAACACTCGCCACATCACCTGCTCTTTTACTATCTAAGGTTTTTTGTGCTATTCTAGTTTTAACTAAATCTTGCCCAGCTTCACCAGCAGCACCTATAGCAGTGGCTCCTGGTTTAGATGCTTCTGCTGCCATTTTAGTAAAGAATAAAAAGGCTTGTTCTTCTGGAGATATAGTAGTAGTTTTAGGAACTAAAGTTTCAGCAAACTGTGCAGCTTGAGGAAATAAAGCTAGTGTACCTAAATTGTTAGGTAAATCTTTTGGGTCTGTTTCACTAGCACCTAATTTATTTGTATTACTTATATCTACCATAATTAACTCAACATCTTATAAGCACTATACAATGTGCCTAAACCACCGATAGTTTGACCATATACACTAGGTGATTGTACTACTTCACCACCTCTTTGTAGAGCAAACTCTCTAGTTTCAAAAGGTATACCCTTCAATGCACCTATAGCAAAGTTCAAAGCACTAAAAGGATACTCTCTCTGTTCAACAAAATCTCTGTAGGCTAGTTCTAAGGCTTGTGTGTCTAACATTCTTTGACCTTCACCTACACCTAACTCACCAGCTACCTCAGATTCTCTTATAGAACGTACAACAGGTACAATATCTTGATAGGATCTTGCTCCTGTTAGTCTGGCAGTTTGAGTTACATCAAATATTCTTTCTTCACGATTCTTGTCTCGTTCTGCTTGGGCAGCAGAAAATTCTAGACCTCTTGCCCCAGCATCAGCGAGCAATCTTCCTCGCTCTCTTGCTTCACCTCTTGCGAGCTCTGCAGACTCAACACCCATTCTAGAACTACCATATGCACTGCCACCCATAGTACCTTCGAGCTCTTGTCTTCTTCTTGTAAATGTATCCGATACATCTTGTAATGCTGGGTCAACAGAAGTTAAAAAAGTAGGCATGTATTTATTAACGTCTGCTGTACCAAACTCTGTAGGTTGTAGGTTGCCTATGTTAGCTGAAAAATCACCCATTAAATTTTCAAATCCAGGAGTTCCTTGACCTCCTGTTATAAATCTTTCGTAACTTTCTGGTGCGTCTAATAACTTGCGTTGTGCTATTTGTTCTGTTGGAGATAATTTAGATAAGTCTGTTGTTGGTGTTGTTAGCCTTCTAGTTTCTTCACCTGTATCTGGGTCTGTTATTGTTTCATAAGTTAGTTCTGCTGGCTGTCCTGTTGTTGGGTCTACTTTACCATACACTGGCAACCTAGAACCTTCAAAAGTAGCTAAAGGTTGTTCAGCTAAGTTTACAGCTTCAGAAAATAATAATTGACCACCTTGAGATACATACTCTGGTATCTCGGTGCCTTTTAATACATCTGTTTCTGTTGGTATTGTTTGAGTTCCTGTTGTGCAAAAACCACCCATATTTTACTCCGAATATATTTGTCCTATTAAATTAAAACCTAACTTATTATAAAAAGCATCTTTACGTTCCATATCACCAAAATAAATATGTCCTAATCGTATTTTTATTTTAGCTTTTTTACCAGCAGAAATAAATTGTTTTATTAGTCTAACTGCTGTATTTGAGGATCTATGTTTATCATCTACATAAAACCATAAATCACCTAAAATCTTCTCTTCAGAGAACCAATCAGTAGATACTACCCCACCTATAGAACCTATTAAGTTCTCTTTCTCAAGAGCAACGTATACTAACCCAGTCTTTATAGCACCAGTAACAGCATCACTAACTTTACTAACATTTAGAGGTGGTATATCAGCTTTTGATTCTGTGTGCATCTTCATAATCATTAATATTAATGCGGATGTATCTAAAAGGTTAGCAGACCTTATAGTCATCCCATCATACCACCAAGAGCACCCATATCATCTTTAGGTGCACCACCTTTAGCACTCATAGATCTATTTATAAGTTCCTCTAGTTCTGGTAGTAATTTCATTAATACTTTAGCAGTTTTACTGTCTATTGCTCTATCTAATTCTTTTAGTTCTTCTGGTGACATGCTTTCTAGCCTTGAAAGTAGAACCATCTGTATAGATTGGTCTGGTCTTTTCATAACATCAACACCCTCAGGAGGCATAGCTTCATTTAAAGTTCTAGCACCCTCAGGAGGCATTGGCATTGTTGGCTTGGGCATAGGCATATCTTTTTTCATATCTTGTTCAGCCATTAGCTTTCTCCTTATATAATATTTGATAATCTTGCTCACTACAAAATTTACCAAGTACAGCACAAGTGTTCTCAAAAACTAAACTATACACTCTACCTAATAAATTAAATTTACCTTTACCTAATCTCCATTTTAGGTCTGAGGTTCTTTTTTGGAAGATGTGCTTCCATATTCTTGTCATTGTTTTATTTTTACGCATAATCTTTACTACAGGTATAGCCATGAACCAATATCCTTGTAAAATGCTATAACCTCTTTGTGGTATTAAATGCGACCTTGTAAATCTTAGGTTTATAAAATAATCTTCTTTAGTAATTAATCTTTGCCTATATAATTCGCTACATATAACACTCCCACCACTCGCCACAACACTACCAATAGTGCCACCTATAAAACCTCCTACTGGTCCACCTATGGCTGTACCTATGGCTGTACCAGCAGTTGAAAGTGCTGCTGATTTTGCTGCTGCTTCTATTCTTTCTTTAGGCTTACCATCACCAAGAGCCAAGTTTACTGCAAAGTCTACAGCAAAATTAGTCCCTAAAGTCTCTGCTTTAAAAGCTTGGTCATATCTAGCTTTAACAGAACCTTTACTAAAAAATCCACCTGTTGAACTTGATGTTCCTGTTGTTGGAACACCACCTATTGCTGTTTGAGTTTCATAAGCACTAGTGTAATTAGGAGAATTAACATTAGGTGCACTACCTCCAGGAGTACTATATGAAACACCTGCACCAGGAGGAAGATTACTATAAGTTGTACTACCTTGACTTATAAAGTCTTTACCTGATACACTATTAGGGTCTACAGCATAACCTGTGCTTCCATCTCTTAATTTAATTTTAGTTGCATCACCACTTCTTACAAGTTGGTCTTTTTGTGCTGAAGTTAGAGTATCACTTATTGTAGCACTAGCACCAGCATCAAAAGTATAATCAGAAGTAAACTGGTCTGTAATAGACTTACTAATTTCTGCATCACTTTGTACAAAAGGTAATGCACCTTTAGCTGCATCCTTAGCTGCATCCATCGTGCCACCTTCTACTAAAGTTTGTAGCCCTGCTTTAACTGCTGGTTTGCCTGTTTCAACAGCTGTTATTATTCCTGCGTCTTTTAATAAATCTAAAGTAGAAAGTTCTTCTGGGGTTAATTCTTCTCTGCGTTGGTCAGATTCAGCTATAAATTGTTTTTCAATATCATCTAAAGTATTAAAGTTTTCAAATAACTTTTGAGGATTACCCTCTGCGTCTGTCATTATTTTTCTAAATATAAACCTTTGAGATGGGGTTGCGGATGTTCCGTAAAAATATCCTCCACCTTCTGATAGTGGTACAACTTCTTGAGACGTTTTATAAGGGATACCTTCTTCTGATTTTAGGCTACCTAAACCACCCATACCACTAAGACCTAAATCTTGTTCACTTAATATTTTATCATCTACTGCCATTATCCTATTAATCCTCTTGCTCTTAAATCATTTATTAGTGTACCTAGTACATCTGCTAATTCTGCTAGTGTTGTACTGTCTGCGTCATAGGTTCTATCATCAGTAACATTAGTTACATTAAACCTCTCTTTAGATGAACTTAAATTAGTAGTTGATAAATTTAATTCTAATTGATTAACCAACTGATTTGCCCAAGTTGCATCATATGTTCTTGGTGGTGTTGGTAATCTACCTCTTCTAACTCCTGAACTCATCGTAACCCATCTGCTTTTAAATTAATCCTAAATCTACCTAAAGCCCAAGTATCACCAACATCTGTGTTAGATAGTTTAACTTGTATCTGCCGACCTTTAGCCCTACAACTTACTTTACTGGTAGATGGTGAAATAGTAAATGGTCCTTTGGTCACTTCTGTTCCTAAAGGGTGTTTTTTAGATTTTAACTCTACTTTCATATTGCCTGTTATTGTTGCGTCTGGTATAAGCCTATCTATCATAAATAAGTTAGTTCCATCAGGTGCATTAGGCACACTTAACTCAACAGGAGAGCTTTCTATAAACGCAGTTAATGCAGACCCAGCATCATCTGTACCAGTTTCATGATTATACAGTCTACCTTCTTTATCAGTAGCAAAAGGCACCTCTCTTATACCAAAAGAATCTCTCCAATTAGTTCTCGTCATACTACCTATAGACCAAACATTTTGTTCATAATTATACATTACATATTTATCAGGCTCTTCATCACTAGCTGATTTACTAACATAAAACCACATAACTTCTTTGAACTTTCTATTAAGAGCTCCAAATATTTTCTGTACTTGTTGTTTATTCATATCGTTAAATACAAAATACTGAACAGGACAAGGCAACTCTCTAACTTGACCATCAAATATAAAAAAGTTATCTCTAGCCATCCAGAACACTGTACCAGATTCATTAACCATACACCTTTGTGATATTGGTCCACAACCAGTACCCAACAATCTAAAAGCAAAAGTAAATGGTGGTCCAACAAAAGCCATACCATACATCGCTTCATCCGTACCAATAAATATCTCCTCACGAGTTGATACTGCTGCCATTATCTTAGTACCTAGTTGCAATCTTTGAGAACCTGCTGTAGTGGATGTTGATACTGTCCAGTTGTTAAAATCACCTTGTGTTGAAAAAGCTACTAACATAGGATCTTGTGCACTAACACCACTATCATACGCACCCATAGACACTAAATGTCTATCTGGGAAAGATATAATACTAAATCTATTTTTTATAGGTGCATTACTTATTACTGTAGCCCTACTGGTTACACCACCACTGGTATCCCAGTAATACATTTTATGATTATTAACTGTAGCTATTAAATCTTCACCCCAAAGTTCTAAACTCCATATTGTTAACTCTAAGGTTACAGAGCCTGTGCTTCTGGCTGTGTCCCATGTGCCACTACCCCAAGTACCAGTACCCCAACCAAGAGCAGTTGAAGCAGAAGCATTCAATAATCCTTCACTTTTACCGATTAAATGTTTAGCTGTTATACTACCACCACCACCAGCACCAGTAGCATTAGCAGTAGTCGCAGCAGTTATTTTATAGCTATTAGCATTAACTACTTCAGTAATTTGATAAGCACCTTCAATAGTAACATTATTAAAAGCACTAGCATTAGAAAAAGTAACAATCTCGTCAGCTACTGCTCCATGGCTGTTATCAGTTACTGTAACTACGTTGCTACCATCTGTAGTAGCTAAAGGATTACTACCTAAACTGCTTGTAGATCTTAAAGGTGTTATATCATAAAATTGACCACCTAATAATATTAGTAATTGCTTCTCAGTGCCAAAGGCTACAAAATCTGTACCATCTAAACCTCTCCAGTTAACCATAGCCCTACACCTACCAGCAACAACAGTATCATGAGAAGTTAAAGTAGTAGGTGTTGTAGTTTCTCTTACCCAACCACCTATTTTTTCTGGTAAGCCATTTACAAACCTTACTTTATCCCCATCAGTCCAATATGGTCCAACCTTACCAGCAGAATAAGTAGTTATATCTTTTACAATTCCAGGTTTAAAATCTATACCAGTTAAAGGCATTTATTTTCCTTTTGTGTCTGTTTGTTTAGTTTTATCATATGACCTCATACCAGCAATACCCAACATACCAAATAATAACGGCATCATTACACTCATATCAGCTTGTGGTATAATTACACCGAACCCAGCAAATATAGGTGCTACCATATAATTTATAGCTAATGATAATCCGCAGATCCAACCTATTAGAGGTCGCCACGAAGATTGAAACCAATTGCCTTGTGCTTCAGCTTTGTTTACTTCAATTTGTTTTAAGGCTAGTTCTTGAGCATGCCTTTCAGCCATAGTAGATAAATCATGAGCAAGTTGAGCTTGTTTATCCTTATCTTTTACAAACTTACCGATTAATTTAGTCGCAGGACCAATTAAACTTAATAATGCCATTATTTAGCCTTCCTCGGTCTGCCTCTTTTTTTCTTAGGCTTACACTCACAAAGTTTACCAAATAGTCTTTGTTTTATTTTACCTAATATAGTTTTTAACTGTGCTATCACTTGTCCACCTATGTATTCTTGCTACTGTTTTTACTGTATCATCACTATTTAACTCGTCTGTATACAATACTTTAAATGCATCCATATCACTTGCATTTGTTATTGCTGTTTCTATTTCTGCACAATCTGTTCGTATTGAAGCAACATAAGTTTTTACTGCATCTGGTATAGCTTTACTACTATCATAAATACTTCTTTCTACTAACCAATTAAATCTAGCTATTAATTCATTAGCAGTAATCTTACATTGATTTTTAGCTAGTGTTTTTAATCCATAATTAATTACTTTATTACCATTAATGTCTAATATATTTTTACCATCCTCATCTTTAGCTTCTGCATCATCTAAAGCTTTATCAGATGTAGTATATTTAGTAGTTACTTTTTTATCAGAACTACTAAAAGTGTATGTAGGTTGACTTGTT
>TARA_R100001460_G_scaffold15924_5_pt1 | contig 14796 bp, 26 predicted proteins | sample TARA_R100001460 | Tara Oceans TARA_R100001460 (sample SAMEA2622190) | marine metagenome | biome: marine biome (ENVO:00000447); feature: surface water layer (ENVO:00002042); material: "saline water (ENVO:00002010), including plankton (ENVO:xxxxxxxx)" | depth 5 m | reverse complement strand
GTCCTGCGTATAGCTCCTACCAATAACAGAACCCGTTTGGAAGTACAGACGCAAAGCGTCTTCAGGGTTGTATGCATTGCCCGTTCCAAGGTCAACCTCGTTCAGTCCATCTGCGTCGATGTATACACCATCCGGAACTGTGCGGGCAATAACTTGCTGCAGCTTCAGGTGCGTCATCTGAATGAGGTCGGCAAAAGGAATCATCCTTCTCACCAAAGACTCAATAACGCCCTTGTACATGCGAGGTGCTACAGCTACATAGTTTGGTATAGCGTGTTGACTAGCAGACTTTGGTCTTACCATGTTTTTGGACATCTCCCACTTCAGAAGATAATTTGTGCCCATCACCATAATACCGTCGTACCAAACATCAATCTTCTTTGACACCTTCTCAAAGTTGCCCTCTTCCATCATATCGGAAGGTGGATTGAAGGTGTCATCCTTCTCAATCATCTTTACGTTTCCACTATCTGTAACTTTCTTTTTGTAGACGATGTCGTTAGTCGTCTTGTAATTGAAGTACAGAAGCGTAATAGAATCTCTGTAAAAGATACTATTGTCGTAATACTGTGCTAAGTTGAAGTAGTCGTAAAAGCTCTGACCGTACTGTGAAAGCTCTTGCAAGTCTTCATTCGTAAGAGTAGGGTCAATCTTCAGCAGTTCATTTGTGTGAACTGTCTTTATCTCCCCCCAATAAAAACAATCTTTGAAGTGAGGGTCGTCGGTGTAACTGTACACCACATTCGCCGGGTCAACGTATGATACCTTGACTCCGCTGCCCTTGAGGAACTCATGCTTTGCAACGGCCATTCCGCAAACGGTAAGGTCATAGTCAAACCTTTTGCGCAGGTCATTGTAGTGGTTTTCCTCAAAAATGGTATTGATGGCTTCTTCCTCTGCAATCTCGATAGCAGGCTTGTAGTTAAGCTGCATATAGAGTGACAGTTCTTCATCAGTTTCCGGAAGCTCATCGGGGTCAGTAACAAAAGGGTTTGCTCCTGTAGCCTTCTGAATTTTTTCCAACACAGGTTTGGCAACCATCTGCCCCTCAATAAGGTCTTGATACTTGCTGCGCTTTGATTGTGACAAAGCGTCTTGTGCGTATGCCTTGACGGAAAAAAGTCTGTCCGACATTCCGTTTACAACGATGTCTACAAACTTGGGAAGAATAGGTACAGGTGTCCAATCAAGATTGATGTAAGATAAATCTCCATCAATAGCTAACTCTTGCTTGTACTTCGCAATAGATTGCTCTCCTCTTGCATAAAGGCGCAAACGATGCAATGCACGAAATTGCTCGTAAAATCTACATTGACTTCCGTCCTTCTTAAACCATTCATACTGAATGGCCTGACCAATCTGAAGACCGAACTCTTCGGAGTCTTTTTCAGCGTCGGACACGAATTGACTCGGAAACCCTGTAGATGATATGTTTATCTTAACATCCTTCATCGAATCAGTTCACTGTAAGCCCCCTTGTTATTATACCTTGCAAAGGTAAGGCTTAATTTATTTGTCTTCTTTTCGGGCTGATACAGGTGCTTTTGGCAAGCCATGATAGCCAATCCCGAACTAATACTTGCGTCAAATTTGGTTCTGTTGCTAATGTCAAACTTCGCCCAATCTTCAAGGGTTCGTGTAAATAGCATAGAACCCATCTCGTCTGTATCTCTAAACGAGCCATCCATATCTATGCCTACATACTTTTCAATGTAGGACTCAATAGCTGAAGCGTGCGCCTGCTTCACGTCTTCAGAAGAGTTTGGGATTCCCCCAAGTTCTCTCTCCGTTTTGGATAGTTTATTATATGTTTTATCAGGTCTGTTCATACAGAATCCTCGATAGCCTCGGTTCTTGAAATGATACAACAGTCTAGGCTTGTTATTCTCTACAAGGATAGGCATCCCATAAAACACACAGGCCATAAGAACATCCTCAAAAAACAACTCTGCTGTCTGTGGTCTTGCGACATATTCTAAAAAGAACTCATTGCTCGGTGCATCGTCCATATTAAACTTAGTCAATCCATGAAGCGCACCGTTAGAGCCTCCCCCACCCACTACGCCTGAAATGTCATACGAGTCACAGCCAAATGCGCCAAGGTGCTCATTGTCCGGATACTTGATTCCGTTTCTCTGAGAAATTCTGTTCTGCATCCCACTTTGGGGAACCCATGACACCTTGAATCGTCCTGATTTATCAGGAGAAAAAATAACCGATGTGTCTTTGATACCGTCCTTCCATCTAAAGCTACCCTGTGTAATGTGCTGATTGATAATCAAGCTATCGTTGTAGTCTATCTGCTGATAGATACGTGTGAGGTTGAAGATGGACTGCTTGCTTTCATCTCTGAAGGCGTGTGATTCTGTTCGCGGAAACTGCCTGTAGTATTCGTTAAGAGCATCAGCATCTGACTTGAGCGAGTCCACTTCAGCCTGCCAATAATCTACAGCCCCCTGATGGATGTCTTCTCCGTCGATACCTTTGACAGCACTGTGCGGCGTTCTAAACACGGGCATGCCGTAGCGGTCGATAAACCCTTCCATGTTCCACTCCATCGGAATGAAAAGGGAGTACATCCCGCTCTTGGTCTGTCCGTTCTTGTTTCTCTTGAGCACGTCAGAGTCTCGGTACAAGTCCTTGAAGTTTCCTCCACCTTTAGACAATGCATTGGAGGTTGACCCCATCATGCACTTGCCAATAATCTTGCTACCTAACCGTAAGCACGTCTTGGTGACACGCCAATTGTTGAGAATGCTATTTGGCTTGAGCCACTTGCCGCTCTCATCATGAACAAGAAGCTGTAGCTTCTCACCGTCGTAAGAATTGTCGTCAGTATTCTTCCAATCAATTGTGGTGTCGAGACCTTCAATCTGTTCCTCCTCAATATCAAACATGTTCTTCTTAGTAATCTTAGCCGCAGGCACTCGGTATGCAAGCTCTGTCTTAGGCTTGTCCATACCGTCCATGATAGGCTTGAAGAAGAATGGAAGTCGGCTGTTGATTGGAACAACCTTGTCGGTAAACATCTTCTTGGCATCTGTACCCGTCTTGGAAAGGATGCCTACACGAGAATCCTTGGCGAGTGTCGCGGTGTTTACACACTCTGACGACGACATAAATGAAAAGCCTGAACGACGAATCTTCAGGTACACCATGCCAAAGCTCCTTCGGTCAGCCTTGCACGCTTCCCAAAAGATGTACAGCAAACGATTGGCCTCGCGAAAATCAGGGTATCCTACATCAATGCTTGTCCATTGCAAGTACATGTAGTGCGCCCCTGTAAGATAGGTTGGCTTGCCATCGTTCATAAACCAATAGCCATCGTCCCTCCTGTCGAACTCACGCTCGATATAGTCAACGTACCTCGACTTGAAGTCCGAGGTCATCTCGTTCCATTGGAAGATGGATTGGATTTTATTCAGGTGAGCAGGGATTTCTTCTCTCTCCCAATACTGCTCACTTCTCTTAGCGTGTCTTTGAGGACACGCCTTGGGAGGTTTCGGAAGTCCAATCTTTAGATTCTGAATCTCGTATACCTCACCGAGAGTTCCGTCTTTCGATATGATTACAAGGTCATACTTTGGGTCATAGCCGTACTTCCAAGTCTTTGCTTTGTTCTTAGTAGAAAGCACATGCTTGGGGATGTAGTCATGTATGACACGATGCAAGTTGTTATTTAGACCTTCGTTCTGCAAATCCTTGCTTTGTATCCACCTTGTTGGTAGAGCCTGTTTGTAATGTTTCGATAGCCTCTCTTTCGGCCTCGATTCTGTTTAGGATTTCAAAGGCATCCATGATGCACAGCTTTTTTGTTGCCGCCGCGTTCTTCAGCCTGTCAGCCGACAAGTCGTCTTCAGGGTCGTGCTTGATGATTTGCTCTTTGGCAACCTTGATGAGTTGCTCTACAGCACGGTGACCCGCTTCGATAATCTTTAGTTTGACCTCCTTAGTGTCCATGCTTCATGGTGATTTGGTGGTCATAGATTCTATACATCATCTCCCCATCTACGTCAAACTCATACTCACAGTCCGGAGTGAATGACACAATCGTTCCTGTGTGGACTCCCTTGCTTACAAGATACTTATTTGGATATTCCATGCGCCCCATGAGGGGTTCGTGCGTAGGCTTTTGAATATAGCACTCCTCTGATGGGATAGGAGATACAAAGCAGTATCTGTCATGTGCATTCCACTTATTGCCATCATGGTACATAAAGAACTGTTCTCTATCAACAAAGAACAAGTCTTCCTTGAAAAAGCTACGCCCGCTCTTACGACGACCTTTCATGTCGTTGTAGAACTTAAATACGTTGTGGTGGACAAGCAGGGTGTATCCCACCTTGATTGGCCCGTCATAACCCAATGGCACTGAGACTACAATAGCCTTACGGTTCGAAAACTTCGCCTCCTCCTCTGATGTGTTGGTAGTAAACTCTACCCCTTCCCAATCTACCGTGTTATTATACCTCGTGCCTTTATGTGGTTTGACGATAAAGTTGAATGGGGATTGCATTAAAAGTTGATGTTGTACTCCACACTAACAGGTACAGTTGGTGTGAAAGACTTCCACAGCATTACTTCGTCATCACGCTCAATCCAAATGCGATACTCGTTGTCTACGCATTGGATAAGGTGAATACAGTATTCTCCGTTTAGAACCTTCTGCCCTACGAGGTAATGCATAGCACCCGACTTGTAGTCGGGGCCGATGGAAATCTTTCGGATGTCCATATCACTGCACCACCATTACGATTCCCCGTGCATCGAGAGGAGCTGCACCCGTGCCGCTAGTTTGGTACAAATGACCTGCGGGTAACGAGCCTGCAGCGGCAGTGTTGTCAGCAAAATAGGGAAGGTTTAATACTCCTTGTCGTGCGGCCAAGGCAGCAATAGAGCCTGCTGTAAAGTTCTTTGTGGCATCAGCGGGTGTACCGGCAACGTCAGTGCCAATGACTTTGTCTGAGGTAGTAGGAGTAATCGTGGTGTATGTACTAATCTTAGACATCTTCTTTTTCTTCTGAGTTTCTCGTTATCTCTCCTGTCTGAACATTGACAACAGCATCCTTGCCATACTTTTCCATAAGGACATTCTCGTAGTCGTTGTAGTCCGACTTGAGCTTGTCCACCTTTCCAAGCAAAACGGTCTTTGCGAGTTCAGCATCACCAATCTTCATCTTGAGGGTGTTGAACTCGGCAACAAAGGTCTGAACTGTATTCAGTTCTTCAGCAGTAAGGTTTTCCATTGTAATAGAATTAGATTTTGTACAAAGATACTCTTTTTGTCTTAGTCCTTTTTCGCAGAACCGCCAAAGAAAAAGTCAACGACGGTGTTCACCTTGGCACTCATAGCACCGAAAATGGTGGAGATAAAACTAATCTCGAACTCACCGAGGTCAATGTCTTCCTCCACAAAGTATTTGAACATGACAAAGCTCAAGGCAAAGTATGCGATGGTAAATACTGTAGCCAATACTTTTTGTATGGTACTATCAGATGAGTATAGCAGACGCGCACTTTTTCTATCCTCGACCTCAAGGTTGTATAGCTCAACTAACTGAGCGTGAGCCTGCGCCTTGTCTTCAGGTGTGAGCTTCGACTCGTCAATCATCTTGCTCACAGCACCGAGAAGTCCTGCGTCAGGGAGTAGCTCTCCGGCTACGTTAAGAATGTTAGGCGCTTTGTCGGCTAAAAATTTTCCGACCTTGGTTTCTCTAAACTTCTTCTTCATCATAATGAGAGCTTATCCATGCGTACTCTTCGGTAGCATCAAAACTTGGACAAGCCTTATTTGAGAAGTCTCGATGACCGTGTATGACAGCATCGCAGTAGACGGACTTCAGCTCTAGAAGAAGTGCTGCCAAGGCAGCCTTTTGTTCACCCGTTCGGGTATCCTTTGGCGTTTTGCCATCCTTTTCTACCCCACCCACATAGCATACCCCGATACTTGTTTTGTTGTTTCCCTTGCAGTGAGCACCTTGCCGTTCTTCCGGTCTTCCGGGAACAATAGTTCCATCGAGATAAATTACGTAATGGTAGCCGATGTCTGACCAATTGTTTCCAAGTACGTGCCACCCACGGATGGTTTCTATGTTTATGTGCTGACCCTCCCTTGTTGCTGAACAATGAACAATTATCTTATCTATATCTCTCACGAGTCTATTTGCTTGCGAGCAAGTAGGAGTTTTATTTCCTGAATGTCTTCGCTCAGTTCTTTGAGCATATCAGTAACTTCATTCTTGCTTTGCTCAAGGGTGTAAACTCTATTCTTCAGCTTTGAAACTTCATTGTTCATCCTGATGTACACTCCGACAATTCCTCCAAGCAGCAGAATCCCTTCATACAAGCTAATCATCTCACTACTCATGGCTCTAATTCTTGCGGTAGAGGATAAATCTCAAACTCCGCAAGTCTGTCTACCCACTCTTCCGGATTTGTATAGTATTCAATGACTGTCCAAGGCGTGCCGAGGCATTGCGATTTAGACACCTCAGCCCAAGACATAGGCTGCAACTTCCTATCGTCTTCAAAACAGACAATCCAAGTGTCTGCTTGAGGGTAGCAGAACTCCCCATCAATATTTTCAGTTCGACCCGCCATCAATAATTGTCCAAGAGTATGTGTTAATCAAAGTGTTGCGTGCGGTCTCTGCCGCACCACCTGCTGTGTATTGAGCGGGCGTGCTAAATACGACATTATTCTGAACGCTTTGAGCAGCCCATGCAACCAAAAGAGCATCGTAGTTGGCTTGACTCATAGACGTTCCTGTGAACGCAGCGTTAAAAGACGTACAGTTTGACACGTCCCAACCGCTGATGTCTTCGTTCCAATTAGGGACGTTAACTAAAATGAACTGAGCTGAAGTTACATTAGAGAAGTCCCAATTTGCAAGGCCGCTTGTTATGAGATTCGCCTGAAAGAAACAGCCCGAAATATCACTAGTAAGTGTAGGAGAATCGGTTGCGGTACAAATCATATTCGAACATCCCCTAAAAGCAAAGATGTTATTGATGGTAAGGTTTGTGCCTCCCCACTTTACAATCTCAGTTATCTTCTGAGGGTCTCCCGTACTATTGGGGTTGATATTTGTAAAATCCCCTGTAATCGTGATGGTATACACTCCACCCGTAGAGTACGTATGTGTTACCTCAGGCTGATTGAAGGATGTAATCGTATCCGTGCTACCATCACCCCAATCAACCACGAAATTGTACGTGCCCGAGGTGACGGAGGGCAGCCTGTATTGCGTGTTGCTTGACGCTCCCGGATTACGTGTGTCTACCTTAAATGTAAAAGGCGAAGGAGGTGGTGACGGTGAGCCACCACGCTGCGCCCCTCCAATAGAGTTGCCTGCTCCTCCTGTGATAGCATTCCCTATTTTAATTGCCGTTGCCATATCAGAACAATGCTACGATATTGAGCACGCCATTCGTGCCCGTGTTATATACTCTAACAACTTGAAGTGGGATGGTAGTGCCTCCCACAAGGTTGTCAAGGACAATATCATCACCACCCGCTGTTCTAACCTTTAAGGTTGCAACCGCGCCTACAGTACCCACGTACAGGGTAGCGGGCGTGCTGCTTCCTTTAAGGATTTTATAGGCGAATCCTGAAGTTGCATTGATATTGTTGAGTACCGTAACGGAATCCCCTTCCACATCAATAACCCTACTGCAGTTAGGGGTAGAACTTGTATTTATTACTAAATCCCCTCGCTTTACACCAAGTGCAACAAAGTCACGACCCGGAACAACGAGCTTAGTTCCCGTTGTGCCTACCCCTGTAGACCCGGCATCAATAAGGTCATTCAGGTTTACTGTGTCCTCATTATCTGACAACAGCTCCGTCATGGCAGTGGCCCGTCCTGTTTGTAGCTTTTGGTACATGTCAGAACAGAGCTACAATGTTAGATGCGGTTGTACCTGTGTCGTAAACTCTCTTTACCTGCACAGGGATAAATGACCCCTGCTGAATGTTGACGAAGGTAGCGTCATCGCCACCTGAGCTACGAACCTTCAGTGTTGCTCCCGCTGCCGCTGTACCAACGTACAGGACTGCAGGTTCTTCGCTTTGCGATAGGATTGTAAAAGCGGAACCTGCAGAAATTACTGAAGTTGCAAGTGTAATCTGCGTTTCACTATTAACCGCAATAACTCTAGAAGCCTCAGATACAGTACCCGGCTTAAAAGCCAAGTCACCGGGCTTTACGCCATCAGTAATAAACCTAGCACCTGAGTCGTTAACTACCGGACCTGTCTCCGGAGAGTTACGAGTGTAAGTGTTAATTACGTTATTCAGGTTTACTGTGTCCTCAGTATCACTCTGCTTGTCGTCCATGTCGGTTGCTCTTCCAACCTGTAGTTTTTGATATGCCATTAGGTTTTGTTTTAGAAGAGTGCGAGAACGTCAGTTACGGTTGTTGAGGCTAAAAATATTCGTTTTACTTGCACAGGCAAAAAACTCCCTTCGGGAATGTTTTCAAAAATGATGTCATCACCACCCGATGTTCTAACCTTAATTTGTTTAGCCCCCGCAGCGGGATGCGTCCCTATGTAAAGTACAGCAGTTTCGGTTGAACCCGTGAGGACGCTAAATGACTGACCTATATTACCCACAATACCCTCTACAACAATCTCTGTTTCGCTACTTACCTGCGAAATCCGACCCGCTCCTAAAATGGTGGTGACATTATATGCCACATCACCGACCTGAACCCCGTCAGTAATAAACGTTGCTCCACTAGCAGTAATAGTGCTAGAAGTGCCGTCAAACGCAAAGGCTGTAATAGCGTAAGTTTTTGGATTACCCGAAGCATCTAAAATAGGGTCGTTAAGATTGACCGTATCAGAGAAGTCTGACTTCTTATCGTCCATTGCCGTTATACGGCCAACCTGTAGTTTTTGATATCCCATCGTTAGTCTCTATCGTATGGGAAAATCCTGTTCAGGGTATCCCTTCGTTTGCCACATCCACAGTCGGTGTTGGTTGCTTTCGCAACCGTGTCTACTGCTTTTTTAATGCCTGTAGCCTTGGTAAACTTTTCGATTGAATCACCAAGACCTTTAGACTTATTATTCATGTAGCAAAGTTACGGATTATTTTTTTCTGTCCGGAATGATAGAATTGATGAGCGTATCAATCCATCCGAACACCATATTGTCCGTTTCCGTAGGGGTGAGGTTGACAATAATTTTTGCAAACGCTGCCAAGCCGATGAGCAGTTCTGCCCAATTCTCAATAATAAAATCTACCATGATGTTTAGTATTTACCTCTGCGTGATTTAGGGGAGGAAGCAGTGCTCCCCCCCTTGCCTGCCCAAAGGTTTTTACAGGCCCAATATCGGGGAGTGAGTTTGTCTTTGGCCTGAGCACACTTGTGGCGTGCGCGAAAAGACTTGCGTGCAGCAGATGAATAGTTGTGGCCGTAGCCTTTAGCCCCGAAGTGAAGGAGTTTTTCTCTTCCACCACTGCAGGCTTTGACCATCTTCTTTTTACCGGGTCTGTCCGATGGGACGACACGGTTGCATTTCATTCTGCTCTTATCAGCCATTAGGCTATATGATGCTTACTTTCTAATCAACTTAGAAAGATGGCCCTTAACACTCTTAGGGTAGTGCTTATCCATGTGAGCGTCGCCGCTGTAAGCGTGACCTGTCATGGCTTTAGCCATTCCTTTTGACTCGTCTCTACGAGACTTCATTGATTGGGTCTTAGCACCTCTGTGCTTCATACCGATAGACTCATCGAGTCTGTCATTGTAACCCTGCTTTTTTCCTCCGTAAACTGTAGGCATAATTATTTATTTTAAGATGTTACCCGTCCTGCGGGCGTGTTAGATACAAACTGTTTTTTTCTGCCGTACTTCTTTTTCTTTTTGGCTGTTGCGGCACGTTCAGCCTTACTCATACTCTTGGCTTTAGCCATAGGTAAGCACCTGTCGGGATTTTTTTTGTTTTTACTTGTCCCGCAAGCACCAAGGATAGAACCGTCTGTTCCTATCCTTACCCAATTTTGCTCTCGCCATTTTTTGAGTTCACCCATGTCTTAGTATGACATTGAAGACTTAGTCTTCTTCTCCATTCCGTAGCCGGGGTTGTTCTTAATCTTTCCACCCGTCATGCGAGCGTAAGAGTCAGCTTGAGCTTTTCCCACTGCGTTGTAGGGGAATACTCTCTTTCCGTTTTTTCCTGATACTTTAGGCATATTACTTTTTCTTTTTTAGAGCCGTGAAGTCGGCTCCTGTGATTTGGTCAAAAGGAGGGGCTGCACTTGCGATGCGCTTTTGTGCGGCGGTAAGTTTTTTAATGGAGCTGTCCCGCATGGGAATCTTTTCCATTTCTTTTTTGCTCATCGCCATGATTACTTCTTTTTAGTAGACTTAGTCATAGACTTGAGCATTCGGTCAATCTTAGCAGCTTGGCCTTTATGCATAGCAGATGCTTTCTTTAGCTCTGCAGAAATCTTACGTAGTTGAGCTTTCTCCATTAAAACTTGCTTTTAGGCAGTGGCACGTCGCGGCCAACCGCAAGGTTGCGTGCTTTTTTCATTGCTGCTCTTTTGGTTTGACGAGCCTCTTTTTTAAGTCCCTTCTTTACGTCCCTCTTTGCAGTCGCCTCCATCCCTCTATCCTTAGCTGATGCAGCGGCCCTACTTACGGCTTTGGTTTTAGACTTTACCAACTTTCCGTTTTTGGTCTTTGTCTTAGTCACGTAGCTATCACCTTGGTCTGCAACAGATTTTAGGTGTTGGTTAGGTCTACCTTCTCTTGATGCGAGTTTTTGCCCGGACTTAACGGATTTGGTACGAGTCACCCCTCTTTTGTTGGTAGTGGTCTTGGTGGTAGTTGAAGCACCAAGGTTAACTCGACGACCTCCTGCCTTTTTAGTTTTCTCGATAGTTCTCTTACCTCTCTTTCCAACAGTCTTGTATTCTGTCGTTCTTTTTTCCTGTGGCATGATGATTTTGTTTTGCCGGATTATTTTTTAGAACCCTTTGCGTAGTTCGGGTCTTTACAATACTTGCTTGCGGCCATGTTAGCGTAGGCCGAGGGGTAGCGGTCGAAGGTGCGCTTCGCCCAAGCGATGCCTGCCGGACAAATTTTGTTGCCTTTCTTTCTACCTGTCTTTTGCTTTGCCATTACCTCCTTTTAATTCTTGGAACAGCAACGCTGTTGGCTGTCGTTCTGAGTCCGAAGTTCGATTTGCCGTAGTTGATGGTTTCACCGCCCGGACGGTCTGACCATTTCATAACATCCCTGTTACGAAAGTTCATATCGTTCAGGTCTACAACACGTTGGTCTTTATCGTCGGGCATAAGTTCGTACCTTGAGTACAAATTTACTCAATAAAAATTTATGCTGAATTGGCGCAAGCCGCCACCCCAAGACTATTTGAAGTATTGGCGCGTGGTGCGATACTTCATCAAAGCTAAGTACGGGCTGACACAGGCCGACTTGGATATACTGCTGTTCTTGTACTCAGAGAAATACTTCTCTAAGGACAAGTTCGATGAGTTCGACGAACTCATCTCATGGGACGAAGACAGGTTCGACAACCTTCTCCGCGACGGGTGGCTCAACGTCTTTCGCAAGAAGGAGGGCAACAGGCGCACCGTATACGAGCTATCGTACAAGGCCCGTCGCGTGGTAGGGTTAGTCTATAAAAAATTAAACGGAGAGGAACTCCCTGAGCACCCCTCCGTCAATCCGTTGTTTAAGAACAGCGCGTCGTATATGGACAAGGTCTATCGCAACTACATCATCGAGATGAACAAGTTTATTCGACAACAACGACATCGTGCTCCTTGATGACGCTGTACTTTTTATTATGCAACATGACCTTATACCCTGAGCGGTTGTCATAGTAGATGGTATCGCCATCCTTCATGGTAGTTACGTCAGTGCCTACTGCGCATACCAAAGCCTTGCGATAGCGAAACTCTTCGTGGTCTTCTACGGTAAGCAATAGCCCTGACTCTGTCTCTACCTCCTCCATCGCAGGCTCGATGAGGATATACTTTCCTATTGGCTTCATACTAGAATATATTTGATTTCAATGTCACCATACGAAGTGGTGCTTGTCCAATATCCCATCACGACTTCTGCTCGTATGTCCGTGCCATAGTAATGATGGCATTGGTAGACAGAATAGTTGTGGCAACACTTACTGCGTTTTCAAGAGCAGACCGCGTAACCTTGAGTGGGTCAATCACACCCATCTCATACATGTCACCATACTTTTCAGTCTTGACGTTGAAGCCATAGCTATGTGACTCGTCAGCATTGCCTGCCCAAATGTCTACGTTGTAGTGACCTGCGTTCTCGACAATTTGCTCAAATGGCGCACGAAGTGCGTCCGCGAAAATTTGTTCAGCCACAGTCTGAGGGTTGTGGTATCGCTTCATCACCTCGTTGTACAATGCTACACCACCGCCGGGTAGGATACCCTCCTCAAGTGCAGACCGTACCGCACACACCGCATCGTCGATACGGTCGTATAGCTCCTTCTGCTCAAGGTCAGTATTTCCGCCTGCGTATATAACACCGATGCCACCTGTCAGCGATGCGATGCGCTCAAGGATGAAGTCTTTGTCAGCCTTGCGCTGAGTGATGGCAAGCGAAGCGTTGAGCTGCATAACGCGCTCGTCAATCAACTCTTGGTTGCCGCTGTCCTTATCCTTCAGGATAATCGACGAGTCACGACCCACGATGACGCGCTCTGCGCGACCGAGGTCAGTATACTGCATGAGGCTCAGGTCGTCGCCTGTCTTCTCAGAGAAGTATGTAGCACCCACACTCAAAGCGATGTCCTGCATCAGCTCGTGCTGCTTGTATCCAAAGTTCGGTGGTTGGATAATACAAATCTTCATATCGCGCTTCATGACGTTGGCCGCGATGGTATTCACCACGTTCGCAGAGCACGGTGCGATAATCAGTAGCTTCTTGTTCTCAGCGATGATAGGCTTGAGTACATTCTCAATCTGCAAGACGTTGCTAATCTCAGCATCGGATACAAGGATATGTGTGTCCTCAAGGACACACTCATCTTTCTTGTGGTCGTTGATGAACAGCGGTGAGCTAAACCCACGGTCAACCTTGATGCCGTCGGTTGTCTCGTAGTATGTCTCGCTCGTCATAGAGCGGTCAACAGTTACGATGCCGTTCTTTCCTACGTCCTTATACACCTTGGCGATGATGTCGCCAATCTTGCTGTCGTTGTTTGAGGAGATGGTAGCTACGTCCTTGAGCCTCCCCTTCGTCACAGCGCGAGCCTGCCTCTTCAAGGAAGCAATCACCTTCTCAGTTTCTACCCGCAAGTCGCGTAACACGTCAGTGCGCTCACCGTCAGGTATGTGCTTGTACCCCGCCTCGACAAGGGCGCGAGCCAACACGATAGATGTGGTCGTCCCGTCACCCGCTGATGTAGCAGTACGGTCAGCCGCTTCCTTCATGATACGTACCGCAAGGTTCTCAGTGGGGTCGAGAAGGTCGATGGCCTTAGCTACAGTAACACCGTCCTTCGTTACGGTGATGCCGTGCGTGTGTTCAGGCGATTCGATGATGACTGTTTGACCCGCAGGGCCGAGGGTGCTGCTTACAGCGTTCGCGATTTGATTGATTCCTTCGACGAGCTTTTCTCGTGCTTCGTCATTGAACTCCAATTTTTTGGGAGTGAATCCTGAATTTTGCATTTAAGAGTGGATTTTTTGTTGGTCAAAGATAAAGAAAACTGTATCCTTGCTCCAAGAAAAGGTCTGCCGAAAATCTTTCCCCCTATTAGTAGTAGTAGTAGTAGTAGTATCTATTATTCTGCCCTAAGAAAAATCGCTTCATTTTTCGGCATTATCGACATCCTACTATAAATCAATAAGTTAGTAAGAGAATATCGACAGAGAACGACAGAGAAACGACATCAATCAGCATGCTCCCTTAGCTCAGTTGGATAGAGCAACAGCCTTCTAAGCTGTGGGTCATAGGTTCGAATCCTATAGGGAGTACAAAAAAAGGGGGACTCGCGTCCCCCTTCTGCTTAACCAAAACAGATGAGTTACTTGATGCGAAGTTTACTCATCATCTCTTCCTGCTGCTTGGCAAGTACATTGCCCGCTGCAATTGCATCCACCTTTTCTGCACGCTTGCGCATCTTGTTCATTGAGCATGCTTTCTGAAGCCCCGTCATTGAGGGTTCGATTTCCGGTCTTTGCCATCCAAACTTATCCATGTGTTAGGTTTTGAAAATTACACTGATGAGACCGAGATAGAGAGTTAGCTCGTGATAATCATATTCGCTGTCAGGCCCGTAGTAAGCGAACCCAAGAGCAAAGCCAATAGTGAGCCTGTTCTCTATGATGATGCTCATAAGGCAAAGGTACAATTTTTTACAGTAGGTGTTTTCAGTGTTTGGGTTATGTAGGCCGTACGCGCCGCCGCCCGCTGTCCGAAACCGACCTGCCGCGCATAGGGGGGGTCTGTCCCGCTCGGTGCTGTCCTGATTTTTTGCCGTTTTGCTGTGGCCGTCCTGCTGTGGTGGGCCTGCCGTCCCTGCTCCCGCTCCCGTCCCGCTGTCGTGCGCTGTCGGTCTGCCGTCCGTCCGCGCCCGTCCTCCCGTCCTGCTCCGCTCCGCTCCTGTGACCAAACCGAACCTGTGCCTGTGTCCTTGAAGACACGCTGACCTTCCCCCGTTCAGACCTTCCCCCACTCACATGGAGAGAGGGAAGGCACAGCCCCTGCTCCGCCCCCACGAACCCCAAACGAAAGACAGGGAAAGCGAAAAAAGATTGCCCCACGTTGCAGGATAG
>TARA_R100001460_G_scaffold39995_1_pt1 | contig 14800 bp, 4 predicted proteins | sample TARA_R100001460 | Tara Oceans TARA_R100001460 (sample SAMEA2622190) | marine metagenome | biome: marine biome (ENVO:00000447); feature: surface water layer (ENVO:00002042); material: "saline water (ENVO:00002010), including plankton (ENVO:xxxxxxxx)" | depth 5 m | reverse complement strand
TGATTGTATAGCTTGTGCAGATTCAGGGGCCCGGGCTGTTAATACAAAAACATCTTCAGTTCCTCTAGCATTTTGTATAGCTTTAGCAACTTTTAATAATGGACCTGGCTTGCCATCTCTTACTATATTAAAATCATCAAAATTAAACTCTGCTCCTTCAATTAATAAATCAGAACCACGCTCTGCAAATTGTTCAGCTGTTAATTCACCTTTAGTTCCATCTGGCATTGTATAGAAAACTAAACTATTGCTTTCAGCAAGAGTGTCATCAAAATCAAATACTCTAATCTTTTTAACAGGAGCGTCTGGATCTCTAGCTATAGACAAAGCTTTATCTAGTACTTCTGTTTCAATAACAGTAATACCATTATTGTTGGTTTCAGAAGCTTTAACAACTTGACTTTTATCTACAAGATCTACATTAGCTTGTTTAGTTTTAGGATTATTATTCATTTTACTAAACTTACTACTATTCTGTCCTATTTTAGTTCCATCTACTAAAGTGAATTCTAATAATTTTATTAACTCTGAATATCTAGTATCCCATTGAGAGTCTCCTGTTTTATAGTTCAATCCCATAGAAGACTGTAAACCAGCTTCTCTCAACATTGTGTCAAGTCCAAAAGGTAGCATAATTGTATTATAATTATCTAGTTCTTTATTGAATTCTTTTTTATTTGCTGGTGAAGGATCTAATAAATATTTATATATTTGAAGTGACATTCTCATAGCTGGAGTCATATGTTCTAATACAAACTTATCATTAGCTGGTAAATTTAACATATCTAACAAGGTAGCTTTATCTAAAGTAGGATAACCTATAAACACTGCTGCACTTTTAATATAACTAGCCATTGTCTTACCACCTATGGCTACAAAAAATCTAGCTTCTTCAGGTGTTAATTCACCTTGCCTTCTCATTTCAGCTAGTTCTTCTACAGTACTTCTTAAATTTTCATTACTTTCTTTAGTAAGCTCACTAACTTCTTTAGCCTTTTTTAATTTGTTTTCGTCACTTAGTTTTTGAAACTTATCATTCATGTACCAATCTTTGGTATAAGCGTCTTTCTTTATTGCTGGTACATTTTTCCAATTAGGATATTTTTTTAAAGCTTCTGGATTGTTAAAAACGTTTTGTTCAATATCTGTTTTGTTTAAAAACAAACTAGATCTTACAGTTGCACCTTTTTTAATAAGTTTATTTAATTCTTTTACGTCACTAGTTATTAATTTATTTTTCTGTTCTATAACTAAAGATCCGTTTGGTGGAGTATTTATTACATCAAACTTATATCCTTTAGCGTCAAGCAAATCTATCATGTCTACAAAACCAGTAGGATCTGAATTTTTATATGTAATAGGTCCTATAGGATTACCTTTAGAATCTGTTTCAAAATCTATACTACCTCCTATTTTTCCAGTAGGTAAACTTCTTTTAAATTCGGTTTCTGTTATATTAATACCAGCAGGCACGCCTTCTACTATTAATCCACCTAGCCCAGTTGGTCCAGAAAATCCTAGTTTGAAAAACTTTATAAATCTTTCAGGTCCAACAGCTAAATATAGTTTCAATGCTAGATTCCTACCTTGATTTACACTAGTTCTAGATTTAAAATCATAATTCACTTTTTCATATCCCATTGATAATTCTAAAGCTTTATAATTTGGAGGAAAAATTACATTATTTACCATAGTAATTGCAACTATATCAGCAACTTCAGCAGCATCAAATTTTTTAATAGCAACTTTTGACTGCAATTGCATGCTATCTGTTGTGCTAATCTCTGCAGCTATTTTCTTTATTTTATTTTTATCTAAATCAATATTAGCTTCGTAAAAATATTGAGTAATAGCATTTCTAATTGGGAAAGCAGAACCATTTACAAAATTAGCCTCTAGCATTTCTTTAAACCCATCGCTTGATAAACCATCTATAAATGATTGTTTTATTTGAGGATTTTTCTTACCTTCAGCAGCTAAAGTTTCACTAAACTTAACTGTATCTTGTTGTAATATTTCACTAGCTGTATTGTCTAATTCAGATTCTATGTCTTGTATAACATTATCTACGAACAATTCGGTTACTTGAAGATCAGTCATTCCAGTTCTATCTGCTAGATCTTCTATAAATGATTTATCTTGTCTAAGTCTAGCTAGTTCAGATCTTGTTAACTGTTGAGCCATTGGCTTTATCAAAGATCTTTGTCTTTCAATTAAAGTAGTATAACCACCTCTAGTAAAATATCTTTGAAATTTTTGAGCATCTGGTTTTTCTAACTTAAATATTTGTTTTCTATAATTAGTTACTTTACCTGTATCTGGATTAACTTTTTTAATATCTTCTCTACCTATTTCTTCTAACTTAAAAACTTCTGCCCAAGCTTTGCTTTTAGCTTTTTGTTTAATTAAATTAGTAGGCATAGAGCCCACTATAGTCATCATCTCGTCTTTAATAAAGTCCATGTATTGCTTTGGTGCAAAACCTAAAACACTTCTAGTTATAGGACCCATTTTACTTTTAATAACTTTAGTTATTTCTTTCTCAATAGCAGTATTAAGATCCGCTAATACAGATTCGTTAGATATACCTTCAACTAAAGCTGTTTTCTTAAGAGTTCTAGTAATAATATCTTTTACTTCATCTACTAGCTCAGGTGTTACTATTTTTAAATCTTCAACTGGTATTATTTCTCTAGCTTTTTCTTGTTTAGTGTCTGAATCTAATTCTGTAAATTTACCTGCTTTAGCATCTTCTATTTGCTTTGCAGTTTCACTATCTATAGACATATCATTAGTAATCAAGTCGTTTGGTAAATACCCTAAAATTCTTTGATTTAACCTAGCGTTAATCCATTGAGGCAACGTTATACTACTAAATCTTTTCATATCTCTGTTAGCATAAGCTCTTACTAATCCAGGTACACCTGATCCACCTGTAGCCATATCAGACACTACATCTTCTAATACTTCATTATTAAAACCATCAAAATCTCTAGGTCTTATCAATGTTTTGCCAACTCTAAAACCTTTATTTAACCTAGACTCTACAAAGTTTCTATATAAACTACCTATTTCTAAGGCTTTATTATTTATAGACTGATCACTTCTATAAACTTCATTAACTTTAGTAAATAGATCTTGGTCTGTTTTAGAAAATTTAGCAGTTTCAGATGCTTTTACTTTAGAAGCTGCTATTTTATTTTGAGTTTTAGTATCACTTATAGGTATAACTTTACCTTGCTTATCTACAATACTAAATCTATCTTGTGCTTCTGTTAAATCTGCAAGTTCTACTTCACCGGCTGCTAGCTTCTTACCAAATCCTAAGAAAAATTCTAATATATCTTTTTGACCTTTAAATTCTATATTGTAATTACCATCTGAGGCATTCATTAAACCTTCATTAAATAGTTTACCTATAGCAGCTTTAAAGTTATCCATTTTATTTAAATCAACTTTATCTTCGGCTATTAGCTCTACAAATGAAGATATTACTTCGTCATAATCGAACTCTCCATCTAAAGCTAGATTAGCATTACTAGCGTTCATAGATTTAAGAGCATCTGTTTGATTAGTATATACTAAGTATTTAAGTATTTGATCACCTAGGTTTTTAAAAGCTTCAGGATTATTTTTTAATAACTTCCTACTAATCGAGTGAGTGTTTTCATGTAGACCACTAGTAAATCTTTTGTTTTTTGTCATGTTTTCTCTAACAACAAAATCTAAAAAGAAACCACCTGATCCTGTAGATATAGAACCACCGTTTAAACTTCCTCTATTAATAGCAGCTATAGTCTCAGCTTTATTAGCTTCAAGTTGTGCTTTTTTAGAAGCATTATCTTCTAACTCTATAGCAACATCAAAAGCATCAGAAACCTCTTTACCAGCTTGTTCGCGCGATTCAAAGTCAATAAAAGTATGTCCTAATTTTTCTGATTGTTTTCTATCTTTTTCAAGCTGTTTATCCATCTGCTCTTCAAATAGTACATTATCAGCTTCATTAGCTATTTCAGCTCCAGTTGGATTATAGTTGTCTTTAGGATTACTACTATTTCTATTTTTATCAAATAAGTTTTGAGTAGCTTGGCTAGTTATTTCAGTATATTTCTTTCTAACGACATCGTTCTTATCTTTACCTGCGGCATTCATCATTAAAGCACCATAGCCACTTCCAAAAGTTTCAGTATTATTAAATCGCTCCATGCCTTTAGCAGCTTGATCATATACCTCTCCTATTATCTCTAGCTCTTGTTCTATTTGAGCTTTTGATTTAGTCTTGTCATTTGCTACAGTATAAGCTTCTTCTCTTATTTTATATAAATTAGTTTGACCTTCGATAAAATTAGTAGCATCATCAGGTAACATACCTTTTTCTCTTACATTCTCTTCAGCAGTTAAATAAGCATCTACAGCTTTTGCTTCATAAGTTTGTATTAAGCTATTATTATTATCTATATCTGCCTGTACAGCTGCAACATCTGAAACAGTACCATTATTTATAGACTCTATTAATGATGCATTTTTACGCCTTAATTGATTAGCTAAATTTGTATTTTTATTTATTATATTTAATTCTTTATTAGCTGTAAAATTTTTAGTACCTGCTACATATAAACTAGGTATGCCACTCATACCAAGACCCCAAGCTCCAGATGATACTATAGTCTCTTTCATGTTCTCCATAAAAGGTCTACCATCTATTAAGTTTTGAGTACCTGTAGTTAAACCTTCAAAAAACATTTCACCTAAGGTTTCAGGCATTATATCTTTTCTTAAATGTTTTGAAATCTCTTGTCTAAAACCTTCACTTAGCTCTCTTTCTAGCAAGTCATCAGAAACTCCTGCTACTTTTCCAAGACCTTTATTTAATAATGGAGCTGTACTAAAATATGCAAAAGCACCTTCAGCAACTCCATAACCGATAGACTTTAAAAAAACTTCAGTGTCACTATATAAATCTTTTCCAGTTGTAAACTCTTCATAGTTCATATCTGACATTTTACCTCCAAAACTAGATAAACCTATCATACTAGAGCTCGAAACGTTAGCTGCTGTTTGAAGAGCTTTACCAGTTAAACCAGCACTTTTAGCAGCTACACCACTCAAACCTCCTGTAGCTATCATAGAAACTATTATAGGGGCTTGATTAGCTATACTTTGATAAGTGTATTGACCAACATCAGCTAGACTGTTAATATCACCAAAAGCTATATCATCTTTATAATCGTCTCTAACATTTTCTTCCCAGCTTTTTAAAGCCATCATACCTTGATCAACTGGATCGTCAAAACCTAAATTATCAGCAGTAATTTTCATAGCTAAGCTGACAGGATTTAAATATTGAGCAATTTTGTAAGCTCCATACAATGTGCTTGTAATTAGATCTGTAGTAGCCAAACCAAGCATAACTCCAAACTTAGAAGCGTCATTATAATTTTTTCTAATTATATTAAACTTTTCCTTGTTATCACTTAAATCTTTAGTACCTTCATTTATATCTAGTATAAGCTCTCTAGCTTCTTCACCTAGTTTTATAATACGATTAGTTTCTGCTTTAGCAGCATCATATAACCAAGCTGGTATTTTTCTACCATCTTCAGATTGATAATACTTTTCACCTGGTTTTATGTCATATACTACGCTAGAGTTGTTTTTAAATTCGTTTAATTCTGAAACATATTTAGAGTTTTCAGGATCTTTAAAAGCTTCTATTTGAGCTAAGTAGTCATTAAGAACATCATTTTTTCTTTCTAATATAGCAGCTTGTTGACTAACTGTTTTACTTGCTTTTAATTTAAGATCTTTCTTCTGTTCATCAGTAAGTCCTTTAATCCCTTCTATATCTCCTTCTATATATTTTTCAAAGTTTTGTTTTTTAGCTTCTAATATTAAATCTGCTTCATAAAGCTTTAAAGCTTCTCTCCTTATCTCTTCTTCGCTTATTTCTCCACCTGTTAATATACCTAATGGACTGACTCCATCTTCTAATTTTTGAACTACACCATCTGCTTTACGCCTTTCTTGTAGTATCATTTTAGCTTGTTCTAAGTAGTCTTCAAATTTGTCATTAGCATATTTTTCTACTTCCATTCTTTTACTACCAGAAGCACCTTCTATAGCACCTTGAACAGTTTCAGTTACTTTTATTTTATCAAAAATACTTAAATCATTATATAATTCTTCTTTACCAGTAGTTATATTTAGTCTAGTCTCATTACCAAGCTCTTTACTTATTCTTTCTTGTTCTTTTTCGCTCAGTACAAAAGGTAAAGTAGTATTACCTTTATATTTATATTCACCAATGTTAAACTGTACTTCATCTGGTTTATCATAAGAAGTTAAAGATTTAAATTCAGCATCGTCTTTAGCTATATTAGCCTCTAGTTCTTCTAGGTTTAAACCTTCGATGTTAGATAAAATGTTTACTAATTGCTTTTGCTGATTGACAGCTTCACCTTTAGATAAATCTATTTTTTCTCCATTAACGTCTATAGTTGCATAACCGCCAGTGCCAAATTGATTATCATACTTAGCGTTTAAGCTTGGAGCTACTTTATTTAAATATCTAGTTAAAGTTCTAGCTTTATCTTCATTATCTAATCCTTCTACGTCAAATAAGCCAACAGGTAGTAATTGAGTTAATTTTTCATTTACAGTTATTTCTTCAGGTTTTTTAGATACATCTAAAGAAACAGTATTAGAGACACCTTGACCTGTAGCATAAGTTGATCTAATATCATCTATTGCTTTGGTAAGCTCTGGGGTACTTATATTATATAAATCTTCAGAAAGTCCTTCTAAAAGATCTCTATTGTTATATATAGATACAGAGAAATCTTCTAAAGTTGTAGCATAATTAGGGTCTAGTTTTAAAACTGAATTATATATTATTTCTTCTGGCTTCATTGTATATTACTAGCTTGAGAATATTTATTCGCCATTATATCAAAAATAGCATTTTGTAAGTTTTCAGGACTAAAATCTTGACCTTTATAAGGTTTGAATTGTTCAATATCTATTGTTTGGGTTACTACTTGTTGATTATTTGGATTTATCTGAGGTTGGCCAGTTGCAGGATCTATAATAGGAACTGTAGTTGGTGCTTTTTCTAATTCACCTAAAGCTTGCCAATATCCTTCTGCATTTTTACTGTCTACTAAACTACTTGCATACTGTTGAGCTGCTGGAGTTTTTTTCCATTTATCAAATTTAGCTTGATCAAAAACATAATAACTCTCAGTGCCTTTTAACGTCTTACCCTGAGCATCGGTACCTATTTTAGGTCGTGTCATTTTTGTACCGAAAGTACCATCTTTTATTAAATCTAAAGTATCATCTTCTATGTCTTTTAAATCTAGTTTAGTTGCGTTTTGGAAATAACCATCTTTAGCTGATTTTCTTCTCCAATCTGTAAGATTTAAAGAATTTGAAACTTCATATCCACCTGATTGAGAAGGTTTATTAAAATCTAATTCTGATATTTCAAAACCACCATCTTTTCTAGGTATAATTCTTACATTGTATTTATCATCATCAAATGCTTTAAATATACTTATCATTTCTGGATTGTAACTAGGCACTATAGCTCCTTCTTGATTTGGTTTTAATCCTTTTGATTCATTCCATTCTTGATATGCAGCTGCTAAATTATCTAAGTCTTGCTTGAAAGTAGCTACTTGAGCAGTGTATTTAGCTTTAATTTGATTTATTTCTCTTAACGACATATCACTTGTTATTTCACCGTCCATTTTAGACCTTATCAACTCTAAATTAGCTTTAATTTGATTTTGTAAATCAGCAGCTTCTCTTTCATCACTTAAACTTAAAAAATCTTTAGAATCGTTTTCTATTTTAGCAATAGCTGAATCAATACCGCCATATGTGTCTGCTTCTTTTTTTTCTGCTTCTTTTAAATCTTGTTTAGCTTTTGCAAGTAACGTGTTAGCAGCACCTACAGCTCCTTTGTAAAAGGTAGTTATATTCTTAGCCATTTGATCGGCGTAAGTCTGTATCATTTGTGGATTTTCGTATGCTCCCATATTATGTTTTTAACTGTTATATTATAAAGCTTTATTACATTTCTCCTGCTATAGTCGCGAAAGAAGCTGCTCCTTGAGTAAAGCCTGCAAGTCCGGCGGACATAGCTGCATCACCTCCTGCAACATACTGCATTTGTCTTTGTGCTGCGTTTTGCTGCTGCGAAGCTAATCTATTTAATTGTGCTATATCTCTTGTTTCTTGTCTACTATAGACATTAATTTCTTCTTGTAGAGCTTGTTGTTCTAGCTTTAATTGTTGGCCAACTTTTTGTTGTTCTCCAGCAAGATATAATTGTTGATTTTTAAGTTCTTGATTTTCTATAGATGCGGCTACTTGAGCTTTACTAGCTGCAGCTTGTCTAGCTAGTGCTGTAGCAGCACCAGCTCCAGCACCTGATCTATTTAAAGCATTTAAGGTATTTGCTAACGCCTCATCTGTTTCTTCCATTTTTAAATTAACTCCTTGCATAGCTACGCCTAAGTTTTGATAAGGATTAAAAACTTCATCTTTCATAGCTCTTATCTCATCAGACTTGTCGACTACTTGTTGTCTACTTCTTTCTAATGCTTCTAACTTCTGCTGCATTCGTTTTTCTTTTCTAGCTTCTATTCGAGCATTTTTATTTCCCTTAACCTTACCAGAAATACCCATGCCTAAACTACCTAAAGCTCCAGCCCCTGCTGCAACAGCGCCTACAATTAATAATGTACTCATAATAATTTTTTTATTTTTTGTATAAGTTTAATATCTTCTAATGCAACTCTTGGATCGTTAAAATCTTCAGCTGTCATTAACTCTTCCATTTTTTCTATATCTCTACCTCTAGTTGCGTGTACTGTTATAAAAGTGCAAGGAGTATGAGTATATATAAATCTTTTTATACCTGGTTTAGTTACTCCATAATGTGGTCCCACTATATGTTCAATGCCATTATGTGTTAATATAGACATTTCACCTGACATTAAAAAATAAAAGTGTTCTTCAGCATGTATTTTAGTAACTAGTAATTCATTAGCAGGGTTGTATATTTCTCTTAAATATAAACCATCTGCTGTTAATTCTTTTAAAGGATTTTTATCTCTTATATTCTCAACTTTATTAGTGAAATTATCTTGTTTTAATAAAGCTTCTTGAACTTCCTTTGCTTTTTTCCTAAATGCGTTTCTTTTTCTTATTTCACAACCTATTTCCCAAGCTTCTTCTACATCAAAAGTATGTTTAATACCTAGTAATTCTGTTTTTTCGTAAAATTGTTTTATAAAATCTTCTTTGCTTAACGGTTGTTCTTGTATTTGTTTACTTATTTTTTCTAAATTTAATTCCATTATATTGATGATAATACATAATTTGATGATACTGAAAATAACTGTTTAGCGCCACCTACGTCTGTGCTTCCGTCTATTGACATTTTAACCGTCATTAAGTATCCTTTTACACCACTAACTTCACTTCCAAATATAACTTCACCTGGTCTAGCGACGCTAGCATTAATTAAGTTTGCTACGTAGTGATTTTCTTTTCTATCAAAACCAGCTCTAAATATTGGCTCTGTTAAAGCAGCTGGATATACGTTGCCAGCATTATCATATTGTCCTTCAACATAACTTTTTACAGAGCTAGTGCTGTCTTGGTATTGATTAAAAGATCCAGTATTTTGTACTTGATCAAAACCTTCAAAGTCTGAAACGTAGCTATCTACTTCCCAACCATTATTACCTTCATAAGCAATAGTATTAAAGTTTTTAACTACTGTAGGATTAGGGTTGAATATAAACTCTACAAAAGCTTCAGCAGGTGTAGCAGCGCCATAAAACTTACATCTACCATCAGATACAGTCTCATCGTAATGTTGATAAATATTGCTATCAATAAATGTAAAGAAGTTATTTTTTAAACTACCCATAAGTACAGGTTTATAGCTGTAAAAACTAGTCCAACCTCTTATTTGTTCGTCATAACCTAATGTATCAAAAGTATTATCAGCTGTAGATATAATTCTTGGATTTGTCTGTAAAGATAATGTATAAGCAGACTGATGTGAATCCCAAGCACCTATAGCCCTACCTCTTCTATAGCTTACAAAATTAACAGTAAAATAAGTTGCAGTAGGTCCAAAGTCAAACGTACCACTTAACGTAGCTTTATTAGCACTAACAATGTCTATAACATGGAGATTAGTAGAAGTAACAACGCCGCCGCTAGTAGCAACTTCAACCATAGCACCTATTTCAACATTTGCAGTGCCACCGCCAACACCACCAACATTAACTTCGTTGCTGACACCAGCAGGCTGCAAACCTGTTAAATTTGAAGTTACCACTTGCCTTTGTGGTGTATCTGATATTTGAGCTAAGGTGTCTCTAAAATAATCTTTCATACCGTAGCCTGATATTTCTGTTATGCCATCTCTAGACAGTCTAAGAATTGCAGCTCTATCTTTATCTGCAAAATATTTTCTGTATCCATATTCAGCAAAACTTTCAGGATTTCTACTTATACCATATTCGCCTAAATAAGGTACATCTTGGCCTAAAACATTTACATTGCCTGTTTCTAAAGAACCTTGGTCGCCTGAATATATAGCATTTTTATTTATTAAAACTTTACTTACTTTATTTTCTTGAAAAACATTTAAATTAGTATCTTCTGAAAATAATCTTTGTATTGATCCATTTCTAGGATCTAAATCTCTTATTAATGGATCTGCTATAGAAAAAACATTTGTCTCATTAAAGCCAGTTCTAGTGTTTAACAGCCCAGAATATATTAAACTATGCTTTCTGTCTTGAGCATCTACATTTTGATTTACAACATAAGCTCTAACGCCTAAACTTACTTGAGCATTATTGAAGCCACCTTTAATCCTAGACTCTTCTAAATAAAAGTTATTAAAAGTTGCAACGGTTAAAGGAGTAGAGTTAAAAGGAAAAGTAGGATACCCAGTTGGATTCCAAGGTAAGCCAGGCCAAGCATAAACAGGACTAGTATAAGTTCCACTTTGATGTATTCTTTTCAACCAGAAAGCATTAAAATATTTTACTCCAATAGTATAGCTCATATTATAAATATTACTTGTTTTTTAAAATTATTACACTAACTTACTAGTCTAACTTCCTGTTCACAAACATCAGTTAAACCACCGCCATCTGTTACTCTGAGTTGAATTACGTGAGGTCCGCCACCAAGATCATTGTAAGCGTCTTTTTCTATAAATAATTTTCCACCAGTAGATCCAGAAGATGTAATGTAATCGGTAGTGAAATAAGTTAACGCAACTTCTATCGTATTACCTGGGCTTGAAACAACATTAATAACCACTGATAAATCCTTACCTCTCTCTGTATTAGCGCCATTAGAGCCGTTTGACACATCAAAATTAAAACCTAACTGCTGGGAACTAGTAGTGTCATAAACATCAAAAGCGCCGCCACAACCACTGCTAGTTACAACTATGTTAGGTCCATAAGTAGTTGGTGATAATTCAGGAGCAAGATTATCTAATGGAAAAGTAGGCTGAGATGGTAGTGTGCCAGGAACTAAACTTGGTGAAACTTGTAACGCTAAGTCAGTTGTTATTAAATTTCCAGAACTTAAATAATCAAAACTAGGAGACACAACTCTTATAGTAAAATTATAAACATCTTCTAATGCTGAATTATATCCAAAGTATTTGTAAACAGTATTTTGTATTTTAAAAGCACCAGGAGATCCAGGAACTGGCAATAAATCAAAATCCAAACTAACATTAGCAGGTGTAGATGCTGAGTTAGATGCAGCTATCAATGTCATGGTTGGGTTTATAGGATAAGTAGTAGGATCGATAGAGTTACTTATTGGGTTTCCATTAACATCAGTCGCGTAGAAACTGCATAAATCACTATTTTTAGCATTATCTTCTGGAAAACCCCAGTCTATTCCATATGTTCCAGCTGCATAATCAGAAAGACCTCTGAATCCATAAGGTGTGTGTTGATCATTGAGAACTATGTTAGTATTTAAATCTGATATTTTACCTGAAGTACTAGTTTCCCAATATATGTCAAGTTTTGAATCAAGTGGCTTAGTTTCAAAGCATGCAAATATAGGTGTCATAGCTAGTGGATTGTTTTGAGTAGGTGTACCTGGATTAGTTCCTAAAGCTTTTCTAGTTACTTTAACAAGAAATTGAGCGTTTACAGTTCCAGCTGCAGCTATTGTGGCAACAGCTTGAATATTACCACCTAGTGATATACCAGCAGATTCCCAACCACTTCCTTCATTTTGTATAACTACATGATTAACAGCACCACCAGTCACTGTAAATTTTATTTGTATTCCTTTATTTCTAAATTTTACATCAGTAGCACTAGTTCCTTCAAAAACAACAGGAACTCCAGATCCACCAGTCCCAGGATAACCTGATCCTGAGGTTGCAGAACCACCTGTCGGACCCATTCCTATATATTCTACAATATACTCAGAAGCTTCTGGACTTGGACCTGCTAAACCAAAATTATCAGGTTGTATAGCACTAGCTGTAGTAGCACTATATATATTTAATTTAGCTATAAAAGGATTTTGCTCGTAATTATAAAAAACAGGTGCTGAGTTATATGGATAACTAGTAACATTACCTACCGCAAATAAACCTAAATCAGATCCAGTTCCTATAGCTGTTACTATTTCACTTTTTTGTTCTGGGTAATATTGTGAGCTATATATAAAGGTAAAAGCACCAGTATTTATTACTCTAGTAAATAACTCTACAGATGCATTGTTTACTTGGCTTCCAGAATCTAAATCTCTTTCTCTATCTCTAGTTTTTAATAATTGCTCTCCTTCTTCAGAATATGGATCTACTTGAAATAAATTACCGTTAGTGTCGGTAAATTGATAATAATCAGGATCCTCATTAAATGATGGTCTAGCTGTTCTAAAAATATTTTGATTAGGACCTACTAAGCTAGTGTCTTTTGGTATTTTACTTAAGTTATCAGAGTGTAAAACAAAATGTCCAACTGGTTCATCTAAACTAGCACTTAATGGATCTGCAGTCTCACCATCTATATATCCATTTAAAACACCTGGACAATATACATTATAATAATCAACTTGAGTTTGTTTAACAACAGCCTTGTAACTGTACCAACCGGTAGGATTAGTACTACTGTATAAACCTGGAGTTCCAGTGGCGCTATTAAAATTAGAGCTTATTGTTTCATTAAATTTTATTCTTAATTGATCACCTGGCCAAGTATCACCAGCACCTGAAAATAAATTATTAGTAACTGGAGAAGCTGGATTTGTTGCACTGGAATAATAACTAAAAGTGTCAGAAGTTGTAATTATTCCTGATCCTGAATTTTTACCAATTTTATATGGATTAAATATTGTAGATCCTTTTAATATTGGGTTTTGAGAGTTATCATCTACTGTAGATAGTATAGTATCAGATTGTCTACCATATTTATCAGATAAAACTAAACCTACTTGATAAGTTCTATTTTGTTTTAATGTGTGGTTTTGATATTCTCTTCTAACGAAGCTATATTCTACAGCTCCTGCTCCAGACTCTTCTACTTTAAAACCTGTTTGAGTATTATAATTTATACTAGATGGTGGCGTATGTTTATCAACTAAGTTACCAAATACTATTCTATTACCTACTACTTCTTGAGCTAGTGCTCTTACAGGAACTTGATCATACACTCTCAGCAAGTCTCTAGTTGGTAAAGTTTTGTAAGGTTTCTTAGATTGATATTCATATGCAAAAATCGTAGTAGTGTTAGAGACAAGACTACTAGCTAAAATGTTATCAGTAACTTTTAAAGTAGTTTGGCTGTCATCTTTAAATATTATATCTATAGATGAAATTCTTAAATCTGTTACAGCGTTACTCCAATTAGAACTTTCTGCAGGTACTGGTATTAATAATTTAATATTATTAACTTTATTTTGCATGAAATCAACTTCTGTACTTTTGTATGTTTTTTCAGTATCTTTATCTATAAAATAGCCATCTTGTTGTGGAATAAAACAAGCTTGCGTAAAAGGTGAAATTAAAGAATATTCCCCATCATCAAATTGAAATCTATAAGCAAATCTTACAAATTTATCTTTTATATAATTTTTATCACCAGGCCAATTTACATTATAGTATGGATTTGCAGTAGTTCCATCAGGTAAAAACTCTGAAGTAACATCCTGCATTGTTGATATAGCCTGTACAGTTAATGTTATTTGCAGCCCAGCACCAGTTCCTGATCTTTGAAGAACTTGAACTACATCACCATTAGTATATCCTGCTCCTGGGTTATTTATTTCTATACCTGTAACTTGCCCAATTCCATTAACAGAAGTTACGTTTACTGTTAACCCACTACCAGTACCTCCTGTAGTACTATTATTTAATTCTACTACATATGTGCCCGTTTGAGTTCCACCAATTGATAAATCTGTAACTTCGTTTACTACTAATGATATAGGTTCATAAGGATAATACTTTGATAAAGATATTTGATCTTCATTTGTATAATATGTTGGGTCTGCTAGTGCTCTACTTACATTTATTTTCCTAGGTTGGTTTCTGTTATCCGTAAAAAATAAACTATCATTAATTAGATTAACACCTAAAACAGGATGTGATTTTGAAAAGTTTAAAAAACTACCAGTGACTAAAATACTCGCTAAACTTGTATTCATATCAAAAACACCTATATAACATTGTGATGCAGAAGGAGCAAATCTAGATAATTGATCACTAGTATTATCGATATAA
>TARA_R100001460_G_scaffold98459_1_pt1 | contig 14848 bp, 19 predicted proteins | sample TARA_R100001460 | Tara Oceans TARA_R100001460 (sample SAMEA2622190) | marine metagenome | biome: marine biome (ENVO:00000447); feature: surface water layer (ENVO:00002042); material: "saline water (ENVO:00002010), including plankton (ENVO:xxxxxxxx)" | depth 5 m | reverse complement strand
AACCTTGGAAACAAGGCTCTTTACCGCACAATGGCTGAAACTGGTTGTTCTTACTTCAAGGGTCAAGGAAAGATTACCAACTTGCTTTGAGGTGATTAAATGACAGAAGAAATTTTTACGGTTAGTCTGTTAGCAGACCACAAGGGTTTTACCAAACCAAGAGCAAATGGCGATGAATATATGGTTGATGCTCTACTTGATGTTTCAACCTATGATGCTTCTGGAGTTGTTCTTAGTGCTAGTAATTTTGGATTAAAGACAATTACTGCTGTTTCCCATACTGGAACTAGTAATGTAAAGTTTTATCCAACCTTTGTGATTTCTGGAGCAAATGGAAGTTATACCAGCGCAACCTCATTTACATTACTGATTGTTGATGCTTTACAGGCCACTCCTGCTGAAGTTGCAGATGGTGGAACTCATAGCGGAATGCAATTTAGATTGAGAGTCTTTGGGCAACTCTGAGGTGAGTTAATTGGCAACAATTAAACTTGCTAGGGGTTCTAGGTCAAAAAATCTCTGGGTTAATGGCGAAGTCTTGAGTAGGGATATTACATTAGATGTTCCTGCTCAAGACGCTTTGCGGTATTTAGGTGATTTATGCCTTGATATTTCCTTTGCTGAAAGCGATAGGAAACAATTAAAGCAATTAGAACCTTCTCTCTTAACTCGGTTGAGTAGGGCTTTGGGTGAGGATTTTGACACACATGACAAATTGTGTGCATATCTACTCCCCGCTAAAGCAAAGGCAAAGAAAACGCCCGCTAAGAGCAAAAAGTCTACTTTGACTGAATAATCCTAGCGATAGGGTTAAGAGGGTGATGCCTCATAGATAGTTTGAACGGAAGTGATGAATCATGCCGAGTTGCAGAAGTAGTGGTCTTTTAACAGCAAATAAGCAAGTATTTACAGGAAAATGTAAATTAATTTCTATTCATGTTAATAACGATAGTGGCGCACCGTGTCAAATTAAGGTATTTGATGGAACCGATAATACGGGTAAAGAATTAGCCCGTTTAAATCTGGATGGTGCGGCTATTACACAAGTTGAATATGATATGCATGGTGTTATTTGTTCTTCTGGACTATTTTATGAAGAAACATCAGGCAACGCCAATACTTTCATTCATTTTGCTTGAGGTGTTAAAATGGCAGCATTAAGTCAAGATACTCGTCTAATTATGACAATTCTGTTTGTTGGTGCTTTAAGCGGAACAAATGTTTGGGCATATGCGGCATTTGGAATGAATTTTCCTTATGGCCCATTGGCTCATTCTGTTCTATTCGGTCTAGGCACCATTGGGGCAATAATGGTAATGAAGGCTATTTTTGACTTATCTCTTAATGATAGAATTGAACTTTGGCTCTTAGACCGTAAAATTGCGGCATACTGGGAAAGAAAGGCTAGGGACGAACAACAAAGAGTTAAAATGCGTGAAAGCGCAAAGCAATACAACACTACTTTCTATCAACCTATTCAACAGGAAGAAGAAAATAGCGTAGGAAACGAGTTCTTAGCCGCACTACAATAGGCGGTGAAGAAGTGGTCTTTGGAGACATAATGGGCTTTTCCGATTCGGACTACGCTTATAATCAACAAAGAGCGCATTCTGCTGACATTTTCTTTTTGAAAATGAGGATGCTTTTTTGGGGTTCATGCGTTTGTCTTTCAGGCTTCCTTGTTGGAAACATTCTTGGTGTTTTTGATATAAATATCATGGGTTTTCTGTTTGACACTTTGTTAAACGGGTGGGGGCATTAATGTCTTTAATGACAGGTTTTGCTATTCTTGTAGGTGAAGCAATCATAGGATTTTACAAAAAGATTCATGCTATTAATTTTGGGGTTTATGGAGCAACAATGGTCGGTAAAACAACTCTTAGTCATCAATTAAGAACAAGAGGAGAAGTCCCACAAATACAAGAAAGAACCGTTGGAAGACATAGAGCAACGAGAAAAAATGTCAAAATAGACGGAGATTCGCATACAGTAAGAAGCGCAGATATTGGTGGAGAAGCAATTTACTGGAAAGAATGGGAAAAAGACATGCAAAATAGAAAAGTTAAGTATGTTATATTTATGATTGACCATAGGCATTTGGATAGCAACTCAAACTTAGACCATCAACTAGCATGGAAATTTTTAGTAGATTCAATAATTTCAAATAATTGGTCAAACGGTAAAAAGAAAAGAGACTCTGATTTTCCTATGGCAGTTGGAATTTGGGCAAATAAATATGATATTTGGGGAAAAAAATATCCATTAGCCGAAAATCAAGAAATAGATAAACACGAAATTTTTGAACCATTTAAATACGGTATGAGAAAGTTAAACGATAAAGGAATACCTTGTTTCAAATATATTGTATCTGCAAAATCTGACCCTGAAATGGTTTATAGAGGAATTACTACAATGATAAAGGACTACTGATTATTATGTATCAAAACAATATTATAGGACAAAACGCTCCACAGCAATTTAATCCTTCGCTTTCGCCACTTCAACAGGCAAGAGCAAGCGGTGTTGTGCAAGAATACAAGTTTATTTCATATAAACCTAAGACTCAACTAAAAGAACTCAAATTGGTTTTAAAGGCAGAACCAAAAAAGTTTCTAGGTATCAAGTATGGAAAGAAATTTAACCTTAAGGATAGATGTGTTGTTTGTGGTTTCCATCACATTTGGGAACAAGGAGATTATATGCGGCCACCTATGCCTTTAGATGGAGTGGTTAAAGGAAGGCCATTAATGGGAACTTATTGCCCTAAACATGCTTCAATTTATATGCAACTAGAAATGCTACAACAACAGATTTTAGCAGATAAACATGGGCTTGAATTTAGTGCCTTTAAACCAAGAATGCCTAAAATGCTTAAAGGTGGCCCAATTAAAACACTAACAAAGGAAGATGTTATGTCCCTTACGGCGGCAGGTTGGTTTATAACCCCACCCGCCTTAGCAGACACAAAGACGGCCACCGATGAAGTCATTCGCTTAATTGCAGAAATGAACATTATGACAGAGAGGCTAAACCATTTGATGCTAAAGAACGGTGTTCAAGCACAAAACGAATTACCAGAAGAACAGAAAATTAAGGAGGAATAGAAGTGGGAATACTAGGGACAAGCAATAGCACCGTGTTGGGTGCAGTTCAAGCACAAAGCGATACACAGTTTAAAACAGTGAACAATTTACTTTCATTACAAGAAAATCATGTTGAAGAATTTTTTCAATATCATGGAGAACAATTCTTAATTGCTCTTGAAAAGTTGATGGAAGATGTTGTTGAAAGAGTTGTTTCTCAAATGTTGGCTAAGTTAAGTTTTGATTCTAATGGGAGCAGCCTTACAATAAATAGAGATGCTCTCCGTGAATATGAAAGAATTACTCAAGAAAATATTGACTTAGATATTCAAAAGTTATTACAGTCAGCAATCAATACTGAAGTTGTTATGCAGAGAAAGATGGCTAAACAGCAATATCTTGAATCACAAGGATTTAATGGCGGAGGTATGCAACAGCCATCAGCAGGGATGGCTTTAGCCAATGTTACTGGAAATACTCAACAGTATCAGCAAATGCAAGGAGCCATGAACAATGGAACAGGCTACCCTATTCCTCCAAACGGAACAGATGGATATGGTCGTCCTTATTGGATTGATGCTCAAGGACAAATGAGTTATGAGCCTCCTTCAAGCGGGCTTCATTTAAGTGCAGCAATCCAAAAGGGTGCGGCTTGGGCTAAATGGTTAATGTGAGGTGAAATGAATGTCTGTTAGTTTTAGATGGGGTAATCAAACTCTTTCTCTACCCAAATCTAAAGATTATGTTCAAACTCAAATGAGAGATTATATTACAGAAGGACAAAAATCTTTTCGTAATAAACTAAGGATTGCTAGGGAAAGCGTAGAAGAAAGCGAAGTTAATTTAGAAAAATTAGATGAAGAACTAAAGTCTATATTAGAAACAGTTTTAGATGATTCTTTAGAAGAAGAATTAAAGAAAGAGCCTAGTGGTTGGAACCGATTTTCTCAATTGAGAAGAAAGCAAGGACAAGAACCTAAACCAAATACTGCAAATGTAGAGTTTATTAAAAATAAAAAATTAAAAGACTTGTCTAATAATAGAGTTTTGGGTAGGCTTAGAGGGACAGATGTTTCTTTTATTCAAAGCGGAATTACTAAATTGCCAGATTTTGACTTTGAATCTTGGTATGCTAAAAATAAACTAAAGAAAATAGAACAAACAGAAGAAGGTAAGAAACTAGAAGTAGATGACTTTGATGTTTCTTATGATATTACTATTCGCCAACATAAAGGAGTAGGCCAAGAAGGAAAATATACTTATGGTTTTGATTCAGATATAAGCGGATTAAAAGCACATATGGAAGCCAGATTTCCTTTTTTCGATGAAGGGGCTTTAATTGCTGCAAAAACTGATTTTATCCTAGAAGAGACAGGACAAGAGGCCGCTTTTAGAGAAAGAAATACCAAGTCAAAAATAGGAAAAGAAACCTTTGATTATGCTTTTGATTTACCCGAAAAACACATTGAACAAATTTCAGGCGAATTTGAAAGTAAAAACACTATTACTGAAATGAAATTAGTAGAAGATGAAGATGGTAATAAAATGTTTGAGCAGGTAGGAGAAAAAATGCCTATGCCCACCGGACTTACTGAGGATTTAAACATTGTAGTTATTTCAGCCGCACGAATGGATTTAAATAGGACAGATTTAATGAGAGAAGAAGATATTGTCCAGATAGGTGATAAATATTATTTTTATACTTTTGCAGAATCAACAAGAGAAGTAAGAGTTAAGTTTCCATTTGACGGCAGTTCAGGAACACCCGAAGGATTCTTTATTGATAATGAAGAAGCCATTATGAGAATACTTAACAAATTTTTAGTTGTTCCCGATGCTGTCTTTTCTGTAAAATGTTATGCTACTATTAAAAACTCAAAAAAGACCGAACAGACTTATAAAGATATGGCTCTTGACGCAATGAAAAATATTGAAGATTTTAGTGGTAAGGGTTTAACTCCTGAACAAATTGAAGAACAATCTAAAAAGGCATTCAGTCATAAAACTAAGAAAAATAAAGATGGAAGTAAGATTTTTATTTCCGAAGAAGAATATAAGAATCTTAGCAAAGAAGAAAAGAATAACTATAAATCTGAAATTTCGGTATTTCAGTTTAATGAATCCGAAGACTCGGAAGGTAAAGTTAAAAGAACCTTTCAAACAAGAAGTGCCGCAGATTTTGGAAAAGAAAAGTTTTCAATGGTTCCTATTCCTAAAGATGGGTTAATTGATGCCTTTAAAAACTCTATTGTTGTAGTAGAATTTGAAGTGACTAATCATGGTGAATTTAATTTAAGTGGAGCAAGAAGAAGTCAAAATAAGCCCATGGCTAATTATGTTAATAAACTAAAGAAAAACATTCGGGCTTTAAAGAAAATGATTGGTGCTTGAAATGGGACAAACAATCTCGCCTAGCGATTTTACGGAAATTAATCCGCTATATTCGGATGGAAGAGGACATTATACCAACGCTACTGAGGTTGCGAATCTCTTACAAGTTCCCGCTTTTTCAGCATCTACCTTCCCCACATTGGCTCAAGTCGGGTCAATCATCAAAAGGGTGGAGGGTATTGTTGATGACAAGGTGAAGCGTTCATACCGACCAATTATCACAAAGGATGAACACCATAACTTTGAATTTTCTCGCCTCCCGCATAAGGCGTATTATGGAGGTCATGTCGGTTTTGTGCAATTATCAAAGATGAAGGTAAGAAAGATTGTTTCTCTTCAATTGTGGCAAGGAAGTCAATATATTGAAATTGCTTCGGCTCAAGCAAAAATTACTCTACAAGACAATTATAGAGACTTGCATTCTATTATTCTTCAGTTGCCTAATAGTGGCGTATCTTTTGAAATGAAAAGCGAAGTTGATGTTAGTAGTTTAGGAAATGATGAATTCAATACAACCTTTGGAATAAAAACTACCGCTAATGATATTGTTTCTTTAATAAACGAGTCTTTTCCTTCAATGTCTCAATTTACTAAAGCAACTGCACCAAAAAGTCTTATTTCTTCTAATCTAGCCATTTCTGACTTTTTCTATGGTGCGAAGGCCAAGTCAAACGGGAAACAAATTCTCATCTCATCCCTACTTTCGGGGGATGATGGGGCAGATTGTGTCATCAAGGCCACCATAAAACAGTCATGTTCGGGCAATAACTCAACAAACCTTACTGTTGCTGATTCTAGCAAATTAGCAGTAGGTATGGTGGTTAGCGGAGCAGTTAATATAGTGACTTCAACCACAATTGCTGCTATTGTAGATTCAACAACTATTACTTTGAGTCATTCCTCAACGGGCGGAGCATTTTCAACACCATTAACATTTACCACAGAAAATGAAATACCGACAGTTTGCACAATAGAAGTATTTACAGATAAAGAAGACTTAAGAAGGCTTGGTGATTTCTGGACAATTAATGAAGAGGGGCGTATTTTCTTTTTGAAGGACTATCCCTATCATAGAAATAATTCAGTTATTGTTTCATATATTGCCGGTGATAATAGAGTGCCGTCTGCAATTCACGAAGCAACGACTAAGTTAGTTGCTTCTGAAATTATCCGGCATGACGACCAAAGTATTCTAATTACCGAATCGGGTGGTAATATTTCAACAAAAGAAAAGTATGATATACTTCGTAAAGAGGCTATGGATATTTTGAAAGGCAAGGGAGATTTAGTTTATTTCTTGGATTGATTATTATGTGGAAAAATATAATTAAAAATATGTGTGTTCGCTGTAAGAAACAACCTGCTACATATAGCCAATATGATGAAATGGGTAATAAAATGGCTAGAGAAATGGGCTACGAACCTGAAAATCTTTGTGAAGATTGTAAATTAGACTTATTAAATGATTCGGCAGATGCAAGAGCATATGGAGATTATTATCATGAGGGGTATTAATTGTGGCAATTAAGATTGACCTCTCTGCATTTGACCAGTTATTGACTATTCAAAAAGAAAGACAGTTAGCCATGCAAGCCGTTTCGGAATCATTAGGAATTGATATTGGTTTTAGTGATGATGAAGTAATGAAGTTTGCTTTAGAAGAATATCAAAAATCAATTGAAAAACAAATTAATGCGGAGGTGGAAAATTGGATGAAGTCTCTCTTCTCTTAGATTTGTTATCAAACAATTGGTCGTCTAATGCCACTGCTCTTGTAAGTGCAGGAGAAATTAGTTCAGACCACGCCGTTACGCCAGATTTTATTGATATTAGAACATTGTCTGCCAATAAAGGTGTTCGTGTTGATTTAAGTAGAACACCTGCAACAATTGTTGTTTTTGAAGATTCACAGTCAATTACATACCCAACAATTCATTATGATGTAAGAAATGAAACTTATTCCTTTACCCTTCATATTCGGGTTCTCCACGATGAGCGAGGCGGTGCTGATGCCTCACACGGAAAAGACAGGCTAAGGGCTATATACTTGATTCTTCGTAGGGTTCTTGAGGGTAAGCGCAAGGGCTATACAGCAAGTGATGGCTCAAAGTTCAATCAGTTGTTTGTTGGTTCAAGAAGCGAATCAAATGATAGAGCCAAGCGTTTATTCGGATATAAAGTCAATTTAGAAGCAAAAAGATTCGCATTATCTATTCCCTAGTAAGTTTGTTAGGAAGGGGGAGAAATAACATGAGCGCAGAAGATATATTTTTAGGAAGTCAAGCAAGTTTAACAATGGTTCCCGAAGTGGATTTGTATATTCCACTTGACCATTCAAACAGCACAGGAAGCGGAGATAACGCCGCAAATACAAATACAGTAAAAGTCCATAGTAGTTGGGCAACTCATTTCTTGATGGTTAATAACTTATATGTGGGTTGCATTGTTGAATTATATGCAAATGCCGCACAGACAACTGTTATTTCTACCCATACCATTACTAGTAATACTGACAATGATATTACTTTAAGCCCTGACCCAAGAACAATTATTTCTGGGGATTTTATTCATATTAGAGGATATGGCGCACCTTGCGTTGGTGAAAAGTCTACTAACACAAAGAGGCTTAATGCTGATAATTGGTTAGGTATTCTTGAAAGTGCTACCTTCCCTGATGTTGAGGTAGAGATGAAACAATTAAATTTGTCTCTCGGTGGTTCAAGAAACTATACTTATCAATATAAAGGCATTGAAACCGCAGGTGCAGCAAATCTTAATCTTGTCGCAAATCATGGTGCTTTTCTATATTATGCTTTGGGACGATGCACAGAAATTACTGCTACATTTGGGAACCCTTCGGGTCATTCTCCTGCTGATGTATTAAATGCTCATGGAACTCCTACTGTTGATGATAGACGGCATGTTTATCTTGAATCATCTAATGCTACTGGAGAACACACAATTACTACATTTTTAGAACAAGGCCCAATCTTTTACAAAACAGCGAGAGCATCAGATACTTTACTCCCACCTCTTCTTAACGGATTTGATACTGCGGCAACTACAGAATTAGTCAATAGAACAACTACTACTGCAACTGCTTTAACAAACCCAATTACTTACAAATTTGAAGAAGCAAATGGTGAAAAACTACCTTCTTTTGCTTTAGAACAAACTTTGGCTAAGACTAGCACATTAACTACGAATACTGCATCCGGTTCAGAAGATACTACTTTTGTTCGTATTGCTAGAGGAAACCGAGTCAATACCTTAACAATGACGGCTAACGAAAATGAAGAAATTAAAATGACTCTTGACTTAAATGCAAGAGCAGTTCACAAATTAGAGCAAGATGAAAATTATGAAGCAAGAGGCGGAATTACTGATAATCGTCAATTATTTAATTTTGAGCAAGCCAATGACTCAAGCACAACTGATAAAGATGCTGAATTTTTAGAGCCTTTCTTCTTTTCAAGTGGATTGTTCAGCGTATTTGGACAACAGTTCTTGAAAATTACAAACCTTACTTTGACCATCAACAATAATCTTCAAGACAAGAGATTTGTGGGTATTGGTAATAAATCAATCAAAGACGCTATTCCAGCACAAAGAACCTATGAAGTTTCTTTTACTGCTATGGTGACTGATGATAAATTGTTTGAAGAATTGTTAAATCAAACAGAAGTAGGTAGTGCAACAGATACTCTCTTAACTCTACAATTTGATAAAGCAAATGGAGAACAGATTTTGATGAAGTTCCAAGACTATTTCCTTAGTTCTGCAAACTTTACTATTCCTGATGATAAAGGCCCAATTACCGTTGAAGGAACAGTTATGCCGAGAACATTAAACTCATGCACAGTTAAGACTCATTGGGTTTTGCAGGGGTGATTAAATGGTTTCCAAAGCAGAAAAAGGTCGCTTGATTAGAGAAGCATCTAAGAAAAAGAAGGTTAAGAAAGAGACTACTAAAAAATCTAAGTTAGCAGAATAATATTCCACCAACACCGTTTGTTTGTTTGTTGGTATAAAAGGTGGATAAAATGTTGAACAAAAAAATTGTATCAGATAAGAGTGTGCTATTTGCACTAACCGAGCCAAAACTACACTATATTCGTGTAGCACCTGAGAAAGAAGAATACCTCAAAGTCTGGGTAAAAGAACCCACATGGCTTGAGGTTGATAAGGCCATGAACGCCATGATGAAGATTGATGCAAAGCGTCAAGACATGGAGTTAGACCTAAACGCTATGTTTAGATTCATGGTTGAAAATTTCGTAGTAAAGACTGAACCAAGTCTTTCTGCGATTGACATTTTACGACTCACGCCGTATATCGGCAATCAGTTGAAAGAAATTCTCCCAAACCCGTTTTCGGCGTTAGAGGAGGATGAAGAAAAAAACGAAGACTAAAGGGGGTATTCAAGGGAAGACAAGGTTCCCCTGAAGATATTTCCTTGATTATCGTTTATACTTTAGCGAAAGCATTAGCAATAAGCCCGTTAGAAATCTATAAAATGCCGAGTTCTCTTGTTATAGATTTATTGTCAGTTCATAAAGTTATGATGGAATTAGAAAAAGAAGAGATGGATAAGATAGAAAAACAATCTAAATCTAATATGAAAGGAATGTGATAGATATGAGTAATGTCACCGTTTTGACTCAAGAAACTAATACCTTAACAGATTCATTAAATGAAATGAATAAGGCGTTAGCGTCTATGAAAAAATATTATGATAATTTAAATAAAACTCAAGAGGAAGCATTAAAACTTAAGAAATTAAATAAACAAGAATTAAGAGAAACAGTTCAGGACGAAGAAGGGTTAAAAAAGAGAACTAAAATTCTTAATACAACTTTAAAACTAAATAATGATATGCTAACTTTTGGCATAAAAAGCCTTAGAGATTATAGAAAAGCGGGAGGAACAACCTTAGAATACCTTGCTACTTTTATGACTTCAACAAAAGAAGAGGTTAGATTACTTGGTTTTGAGGCCGCTTCTGCTAGAAGATTTATGTATGGGTTTTTACCGCCTGGAATGTTTAGATTAGTCAATAAAGTGGCAACTGCTTTCAATGGTATGGGAAGTGCAGTAAGAGCCGTTAGAGATAGTGCTTCGGGCGCAAATAAAGAGAGCAGTAGCCTATTTTCTACTCTTGCGGCTGGAATGGTCGGTCTTGCCAAATTACCTAAAATGACTTTAGGTGATTTTAAGAAAGGGTTGGGCGGAATAACAAAAGTAGTAGGTAAAGATTTTGAAAGAACAAGAAAAATAAAACAATCAAAAAAAGATGAAAAAGACCTACTAGTATCAATTAGAAAATTAGAAGCGAAAGGCAAACAACCTGACTACTTAAAAACCCTACTTAAAAAGCAGCAAAAAAGAACCTATGACATGGAAAGAAGAAGAAATAAAATATTAGAAAAAACCAAAATAGGCAGGGCGATTTTAGCGATGAATAATGTATTCACAGCATTACAGCCAAAAAATATTGCTCGTTTCTTTTTGAAGGCTCTTCAATTTTTCTTAAAGGCTACAATATATATGACTCTGACCCTAACCGTCTTTTATATCTTATACAAGACAATTGGAAAAACATTGATAGCGGCATTTAAAGAAGCATTACCAGCAATAAAATTAGCAGGTCAAGTAATAATGGGTTCAATTTCTATGATTTGGTCAGGGATTACTGATATATGGAATGGCTTTTTCGGTGATGGAAACCTATCTGATGTTATAGATGGTATGATTAAAATTGCTGTTGGTATTATCGGTGTAGCAGTTGGAATTATTGGAGCAGGTCTATTATTCATAGGTGGGATATTTGTAGAATTCTTTAAACAAGGATGGATAAGATTTACAGACTACCTTAGAGGTGTAGGAAGTAATTTTTCGGAAAAAATAGGATATATTGCGGGAGTTGCTGGTTTTATTGTTCTAGTGGGTGCTTTCATTATGGGTGCGCCTGTTTGGTTAGCGGGTCTGCTTGGAGTTATAATGTATAGATTTATGAGAACAATTACAGATAAAATACCCTTTATGGCTAACGGAGGTATCGCTCAAGGAGGATTAACTGTTGTTGGCGAAAAAGGCCCAGAATTGGTAAATTTGCCGAGAGGAGCAAGAGTTCATTCCAACCGAGATAGCAAAAAGATGGTTGGAGGAAAATCTGTTGTAAATAACTTCAACATTACTGTTAATGCAAAAGATTCTTCAAAGGCAGAAATGCGTAGAATGGCAGATGAAATTGGTCGCATGATTAATTCCAAAATTAACAGAAGCACTTCTTCAAGCACATTTAGGTGATTAAAATGAGTTATGTATATCTAAAATTACAAAAGCATAGCGGTAGTAGTGCAACAATTGATACTATTCCATTGAAGGTAAATAGCGTAAGTGTTTCGGTTGATAAAACGATTCCTGCTATTCCTGTTCCTTTAAGCGGTTTAGCAACAGGAGAATCTACTACCGTTGCTTTAGATTTAGGAATGTCTAATAAAAGAATTTCATTAAATGGAATTATTGTTGATACAGAAATAAGAAGAAGCCACACTAAATCAGGCGGAAGTGCGACTAACCTAACTTTTACAGCGCAAGAAGTGGCTCAAATGATTGCATCTGGTGTTGATTCAACAGGTCTGGCTTCTTATCAAGCAATTAATCAATTAGTTGTTTTAATAGATTCAAAGGTTGATGAAAATTATGCAGCAAGAGCAAGCACAGTCCAAATTCCTTTAACCTTTAGAGCAAGAGGAAATGCTTTAGAAAAGGATAATACAAATGTAGTTGGTTCATTTTCATTTCCTACCTCTTCCACATCAAAGGGACTAAGCGGGTTTATTCAAAGTTTTTCTTATGAGATGACAGGTGAAAGTATTGATGTTTCGTTTTCTTTAGAATTTGTCGTAGCCAATGTTCTTCCTTGAGGTTTTATTATGTCATATGCTATTTTTACAGGAAAACAACGCTCTCTTGTTTTTCCAATTATGTGTAATGGTTTTTTGACCTTAGATTATACAGATAATATTGCTTCAACTGGAACAGGTATTCCCTATGGTCTTTGGAATTTAGATAATAATTTTACCTTTGAGTGTGTTTTAACACCATATGAAATTAACGGCTACGGGACTTACAGAACAGCAGGTTCTATCAGTAAGCCATCAAATATTAATCAGGCCCCTATTGGTAGTGGTCATTCTTTTGATGCACATAATAAGAAAATAATGCCTGGATTAAGTCAAGCAGTTTTTACTGCTACGGAAGAAAATAATTTTCAAAGTGAATTATATTTACCAAGAGCCAGTAGAATTACACATGAAATGAGAATTTTTCATAGCACCAACTTTCAAGTGAGTTTAGTAAATGATACTTTACACAATGAGAATAATCCAGCAAGATACAAAATTAAAGTAGGAATTAAATTAGGAACTGCTTCAATGGAATACTTTACGAGCGATGCGGTGATTATTCCTAATCTTGGAAACCAATATGATTCTTTTGTAGAAAAGGGCTTTGAAGAAGACGGAAAGGTAAAATATAAATCAATTGGTTCTACTACAAGTGCCTTTTCTAGTAAGGTCGCTAATCTATCAAATGCGAATACATATGTTTTTGATGGTAAAGAAGTATTTATTAGAGATGGATTTAATTTTACTTCTTTTGGTCTTGTGCATTCAGCAAATGGGACTAGCCTAACATTGAAGGCTGACCCTTCTATTTCTGTTCCTTCAGGTAGTGAAATATTTATACATAATGATTTCTTTGAGCCTTCTTACATAAACAATACTTATCATATTGCTTGTTCTTGGGATAATGAAAATAAAGAGGCACTAGTCTTTTTTAACGGAAGAATAGTTAAAACAGGAACGCATACTCAAACGGATTCTTTTACAATGGAAGGAGAAGATTTCTATATTGGTGCGAATGGTGGAGGTGCAACAGGGGCTAATTCGGCCACTACAAATAATCAATTCATGGGAGAATTACATGAGTTAAGTATCATGAATATTAAAAAAACTGAATTTAGTGCAATTAATAACTTGATGCCTAATTTAAATAATACTGTTTTATATTTACGATTTGAGGAGGTGGATGATTAATGGCTTTGACATTAGATGACATTTTTAATGCCCCAACAAATCCTTATTTGAAGGACAGTAGCCCAACAGACGGGCATAGAATATATACTGCAATTACAACAGAAGACACTTCTGTTGCGATTACTGGTTGGGGAGGAACCATTACAGAAAATTCTAATCTAAATACAACGAAGGGATTTAGAATCAAATGCTATGATTCATTGACCACGACAGGGATTAGATTTAACCCTACTGCTACTAACTTAACAGATAATGATTATTTTGTTTTGCTTTATTCGGACACTCCATACCAACATCACTTTGCTAAAATTACTGAGGTTTTAACAGAAGACGAATATGGTGATGCTTTTGAATTTGAACCGAAGTTAGGAAATGAAATCCCAAAAGATACCAAGTTCATTATTTTCCAAATGACCAAGAATGGAAGCATTGTTGCTGTCTCAATGGGCATGCTCCAAGATGATAGTTTAGGTTCTTCATCAAATGATTTTGAAGGAGAATTGTGGAGAAGAATGGCAGTGGCAAGACCGCTATTTTATTTCTATAATGATAGTTTGGATAAGCCCAATGAGTTGAACCATAATCGCAAGTTTTACGCTATGAGGGAAAGCGGCACAGCCAACAGTTATACACTATCAAATGCAGATAATTGTAAAGTTTTTACTACGATGCAAGACTTTGGTAAGTCTGTTGTAGATTACAGCAGATTCTCATACAAGATAAAATTGACTGATAAACTAAGAGATTTGGATGCGGCACAATCCATAAATTGCACCTATAATGAAGGAGGAACAATTGTGGAGGATACAACAAATTATCAGCAAAGCCACATTAATGCAAGAAGAATCGCAGACGATGTTATTTCTACTCCTACATTCACCGGCCCCCTACGATACCTAAGTTATGATTTTTCACCGACTAAATCTAATCTTCTTTACAATATTTATGACCACACAAATACAGAATCAATTGATGGAAAGGGTGGGTTTGCAGAGACATCTATTATTGATAACGGCAGAATTATGCCGAGAAAGGTGAAAGAATTTGACGCATACCGTGTGCGACATAATATTCATCGTGGTGATATGAACGAATTTTTTCCTTTAGCCGCAACATATAGTTCAAAGACTTCTAATGCAGTATTTTCTTTCAATACTCAATATAATTTAGATGATGTTCTAAATGCAGGAGATGAGGTCAAGTTAGGAGATAATATTTTAATTGTTCAGTCTATTGCTGGCTTGTCGGGAACAACCCAAGAGATAACCTTCC
>TARA_R100001460_G_scaffold90765_1_pt1 | contig 14881 bp, 17 predicted proteins | sample TARA_R100001460 | Tara Oceans TARA_R100001460 (sample SAMEA2622190) | marine metagenome | biome: marine biome (ENVO:00000447); feature: surface water layer (ENVO:00002042); material: "saline water (ENVO:00002010), including plankton (ENVO:xxxxxxxx)" | depth 5 m | reverse complement strand
GGTGTAGTTAAAGAAGCTGTTAAGGGTGCTGGTAAGGGTGCTTTAGGTGAGGGTGTAACTGAAGGAACCCAAGCAGTTGTTCAGGATATATCTCCTGCGCTTGTATCTGATAAAGAAATTAAGGGTGCAGAGCTTCTTAAAAATGTTATTGATAGTGCGGCTGTTGGTGGTATAGCTGGTGGTACACTAAGAGGAACACTAAGTGGTGCCTCTGTTGGTGTATCCAGACAGGCCAATCGACAGATACAAGAAGATGAAGAGGTTATAGATAAACTTGTAGAGGCTATTCCTGAAAATGTTCAGAGTCTAGAGAGGTTTGATCCTAATAAACCTTTCATATTAAATGAGGATGGTACTCCAACAAACACTATTCCACGAAGTAAAACTCAGGGGCTATCTGAAACTGAAAGAAAAATTCTTGATGAGCGTGAAGCTATTGAAAGTCGAGATAAAATTATAGACCTTCCACGAACTGCTTTAACGGCTGGCCGTGAGGTTGAAACTGTTTATGATTTTGATAATGACATTGAAGTTTTAAGCAGAGAAAGAGAACAGCTTGTTAGGAAACAAAAACAACAGGGTGATAAGTTTTCTAAAGATGATAAGAAAAGACTTGATGAGGTAACTGTAAGCCTGAGAAACAGAAAGGGCGGAACAAGTAATAATCTTCTTTTAAATTTGGTTGCTAGATCAACAGCACCCTTACAACGATTAGCTAATACAAGTCCTGTTGCTAAAAGAATGGTACAAGATTTAACAAACTTTTTTGTTGAGTCTAATCAAGAGATTGGAAGTCTTTATAAAACAAAAGAACTTATTAACGATAGAATAAGAAAAAATTTTAAATTACCATTTCAATCTTCTATACCTAAAAAAATAAAAACTGAAGTAGCCAACCAACTTAATTATAGAGATTATAATTCTACTAATCCTGAAGTTGTAGAAGTTGCTAGGCAAATACGTGAAGAAATTTTAGACCCTCTTTATGTTAGGCTGCAAGCATCTGGTGTTGATATAGGTAGAGTTGATGAGTATCTTACTCGTATCTTCAAGCTTCGTCCAAAAGGTCTTGGAAGAAAAAAAGATATAAATAAATTTGTTGAAATTTTAAATCGTAATGGTTTAAACGGTAACAGCATCATGGATAATATACTTGAAAATGATGGGGTGTATAATCCTGAAGGTGATATTAATATTTTTGTTCCTAATACTACAAATACTTCTGTGAGTTCTACTAGAATTGATCCTGAAAATCCTAGAAAACTACCTGATGAAGTTATTAAAGAGTTGCAAGATGCTAAACTTCTTGAAACAGACTTTGATAAAATTGTAAATAAATATATTGTTAGTGCTGTTCGTAGAGCAAAGCTAAAAAAATATGCTGATACTTATAATCCTATAATAAACCAACTGGTTAAAGACAGGGTTATGGAAGTTGACGAAGCTTTGCGTATAAAAAATATTGTTGATGCTCTACAACATAGATATAAACCAATTAAAAGTAGAGGGCTTAGAACTTTTCTAAGATTTGCAAATACTGGAACATATATTGCAACGCTACCCTTTGCAGCTATTACAGCTTTATCAGAACCGTTTATTGTTCTTAGTCGTGTTAGTCCGAAGAATGCTTTAATGGGTGCGATGGCTGCTGCTGAATCTACACTAAGACAGGGAGTAAGAACTTTCTCTCCTAAATTTAAAAGAAGTCAGAATGAAGAAGCCTTGATGTCGTTAATGCAGACTGCTGATCTAGCTTTGGCAGACGCTATTCGTGATATTGGAGATATATCTGTTAGTAAAAGAGCAACAGATACTTTCTTTAGAGTTAACCTTCTAGCACAGGTAACGCAATTTAGTCGTAATGTAGCTCTTCAAGCAGCATCAAGACAGATAGCACAAGACCTAAAAACTTTACATAATCAAGAAGTTGAAGGTGGTAAGGTAACTCAAGAATCAAGACGTGCTAGAAAAAGATTAGAGATCGGAGGTCTTCTTAGCGTTGTACCTAGAGTAAATAAAAAAACAGGAGAGTTTAATCCTTTAACACCATCTCAAAGAGAGGCTATGGAGTGGGCAGATCAGTATAGTGGTGCAAAAAAATATGGCGTATCTACTGAGCCTATGACTGCACCTCCTGATATAATAACTCAGGCAATGGGTAAAACTGTAGATGAAGTTATCATGACCCCTAACCCTCTTAACAAACCTCTGTGGATGTCTGATCCTCACTGGTCTTTTGCCGCATTACTTAAAGGATTTATGATAACATTTGGTAATACTGTTGGTATGCGTTTCTACAAAGAAATTGTACAACCAATATTTACTAAAGGTAGATTGCCTGATATAGGTGACGCAGCTAAATGGGCAATGACATGGACTCTTCTTACCGGAGCTATACTTGCAACAATGACATTGAAGAATGGAATTAGATATGGTGAAGAAGAAAGTCCGTATGATGATTTAGATATTTATGAAAAGATACTTCAGGCATTACTTCAAAGTAATATTCTTGGATATGGTAATGTATTTATAGATGCATTAAGGGCAGAAAAGTATGGTCGTGATCCCTTTACATCATTAGGCGGTCCTCTTGTTTCTAAGGCAGCAGATTTAGTTACAGCCGTTGGAAGCGGAAGTCCTAAAAGAATAGCAACAGCTATAGGAAATACTACTCCTATTGGAGCATTGCCTAAAGTAGCAAGACCTGATATTGGTCTTGAAGACCTAATAGAAGACCTTACTGACTAAAAGAAAGGACGAACAGTGACTAACTGGGAACATTTTACTGAAGATGAGATGCGTTGTAAGGGTACTGGAGAGTGCCACATGGACGAAGAGTTTATGGAAAGGCTCATTCGTTTAAGAAAAGACTACGACAATCCAATGATCATATCTTCAGGCTACAGGGACATAGCATATAATACTACAATAGGCGGCTCTCCTAACTCTGCACATATCTATGGCAGGGCTGTTGATATTGTAGTTGGTGGTCACGATGCTTTTAAACTACTACGTCTTGCTATCATACATGAGTTTAAAGGTATAGGTGTGTCTCAACGTGGCATGTATGAACGCCGCTTCTTGCACCTTGATACAATGGAAGATGGGGATCATCATCCTCGTCCGTGGATATGGAGCTATAAATAAAACTAACATTATTGAGGAGGCTAAACTATGGAATGGGCAATAATGACATTCGGTGGAAAGCTATGCTGTATCTTCGCTTCAGGATGTGGCGGTGTAGCAAATGTATTAACACAAAAGAAGTGGAACTTAGGTGCTGCTAAAGATATTTTAGTTGCAGTTCTTGTGGGTTGGATTGCAGCAGAATTTCTAATTCCGGCAGCTATGGGATACTTTAAGTTTAATCATCAGGTTGCAATTGGTTTAGCATTCATTGTTGGGTATTGTGGTATACGTCTTCTTCCTAAACTTGAAGAAGCACTAATGAATAGAATTAAGTAATGCCGGGACGTGTGTGGCTGGCATACTTTGCAGCAGTGATATTAACAGCTATAATTTTTGGTCCTGCTAACGTATAACAGGGAGGTTAGTATGGAAGGTGGAATCGACATACGTTTGGTCGTAACTATTGCTGGTATCTTATTCAGTGTAGCAGGAGCCAGTGCTGTAGCTAAGATGCAGATTAGACAGCTAGTAGAAAAACTAGATGATGTTGAGCAACGACTGCGTAAGATGGATGCTCGTAGTGATAAGCTAATCACTGCAACTGAAACTCAAGAGCAAAGAATAAATATTTTAGCTAAGATGGCAAGTCCTGAAAATCTTAGGCGAGATCATATGCAACTGGCAGAGATTGTTACGCATGTGGGAAGACTACAAAAAGATTGTGATAGGCTATATGCCATGCACAATGGATCACATCCTCCCGTAGCAAGTGAAAGGATAGCAAAATGAGTAAAGATAATATTCCCGATAAAGAAACATATCAAGTTAACAGACGTAGAATGTGTTGGGTTGTTCTTGTAATGATGGCCGCTATGACTGTGGCGATCATTGGATGGCCTGAAAGATATGAGAATGCCAACGTAATGGAGATGGCATATCTAGCATTATCCGGTCTTGTTGCTGCATACTTTGGTGCAACTGCATTTCAGGCTACTAAAAAGAAGGTAAAAAAGTAAAACCTTCTATATCGAGCTAGGAGCGTCATACAGAAGAATCAGTACCTCTGGGCTATATGCCTACCAGAAGGGCTAGAGAAGGCTACTCAGTGGCTCTCCTAGCCCTTCTTTTTTACTCTACCAGTACGGAATTTGTCTCTTCACTGCCTTCAGACGGTTCTTCTGCATAATCGCTATCATTTTCTTCAAACAACGCATCAGCGAAGTCACACTTAGATAGAAGCTGTACAACTTTCTCTTCTCCTAATACATTTAAACATCCAACAATAGCAGTCTCCAGAGTATCCTTATCCATAGAAGAGCTACTATCACTATTAGAACCACGAATACGTGACAATAGTTCAAGTGCTTTGATGGCGCTGTTAGTATGTCCATTTGCTTTGGCAAAGGTGTACTGACTTTCTATTTCTTCTATAACATTAACATCTGTTTCAAGCTCTTGTTCAAGCTCATGTACACGATCTATAACTTCCTGCATCTGCATAAGACGGTAGCCTTGGTTGTTTGCTGATGCAGCAGAGTAACCAGCAGACTTTGCAGCCTCAGTTGCATTACGGTGCAGAACGTAAGCCTCTGCAAACTTCTCCTGTTTTTCATTTAACATAATAAGTTACCAATCCATTTGTTAGTATGGCAAGGGACACAACATTGATAACAATCAAGGCTCTATCGTTCCAGATCATTCCCACAATAAACCATCCAGTGAGTCCGACAATATCAAAGTATAAGTTTAGAGGGTAAATATTATTAGAAGTAAGTATAATACCAACAATAAGAACTAAGGATGCACCCCACTTAATATACCAATCTTTTGTTTTGTGTGGTGTCATCTTCTTCAAACTGTATTCAGGCATTATTTCATATTACTTCTGGCAACGCCCTTCCACTTCTCTGCTGTACGCATACCGCCAAGCCCAAGAAGTGCCATGATCAGACTGATCAATTCATTAGTCTCCAGTACAGGAAGCGTTACCATAGGATACCAAGTAATAATAATCCAAGATAGAATAGGTGCAAGAATAAACTGCCATGCTAGAGCAAAGCAACATACCCACATGATAGCTGGCCTAGCTCCACTGACAAAGATAGAGGGATGTTTTGCCTGTTCTATATTCGCCTGTGCTTGAGCAAGATCAAGTGATACCATCTGTGTCTGAAGCTCATGCTCCAGCTTCTTCTTCAGGTCTTTGTCCTCTACAAACTTGTCAAGAACTTTGCCAGCTACACCAATAACTGAATCTGCAATACCTAATACCATGTTCTATTTCCTTGTACAGAAGGAATATATATTCATTGCCTTCTTTAGTTTAGAAATCTTCTGCAAAGTTGATGCCGCACTCTGGCACGTAACAGATGAATCAAAGTTCTGATAAGTTACATTGATGTCAGAGCCAGCCTTGGTCCACATCAGTGCTACAACAATTAGTACATACATTATTGTTCCTCCTCTTTCTTTAGTTTAACTACACGGGGATACTGATCTATCCTGTAGCCTTCAGTGTAAAAAGTTTTAGTATCTTGATTCTCCATTGTATCAGCAAAGAGATAAATTTTTAGATGTTTAAACTTTCTACTTTTTTCTGCTAACATTTGTATCCAATCATTAGGAGAGAAGACAGAGATATGAGCATTCCTACCATCAGGTAACAGTTTCAATGCTTCAAAGCAAGCTACGTTTAGAAAGACTATCTTCTTTGCATAGGAAAATATTTCTTCTACTACCCAACCCAAGTCTTCTTCTGCAATATGTTCCAGAACATCAGTGCATATCACTGCATCCTTTCTGTGTATAGGAAGCTTACTGTGTTTCTCATAGCCGGGATCAAAGAGTTCGCACTCATCTAACTCCCAATACTCAGGAAGAGGACAGTCAATTTCATTAGTGATCTCTGAGAACTTGTCTGTGTAGAGTACTGCCTTACCACAGCCATAGTCAAGCACAGACTTACAGTTATTGTTTTTCAGGTATAGTTTTATAAGGTCCACAAACTTTAGAAGGCTGCGTCCATTGAACATACCCTCTCCCTGATCGTGTTTCTCCTCATACATCTTAACAAGATTACCATAATCATCTGATGGATTATGTCTACTGTTAGTATTGTCTATATTAATATCAGACATCATAGTATCCTTTAAACTGTGGGCGAACTTCCTGTTCTTCTTTAATCTTCCATAAGTCAGCTACCATTGTATTCTCTCCATGAAAAGACAGAACACCCTCAAGGCCGGGATCGTTAAAGACTTTCTCACAATCCTGTGCCATAGCTAGTAGCTCACCTGTAGTCCAGTAGGACTTGTCCTTGACATTAACCTGTATATACTTAGGCTTGGGAGTTTCACCACCCTCAAGATCACCTGTGGTTTCTGTCTTCTCCTCATCGGTAGGCTCATCTCTGCAACAGTCAAAGCCAAACAGATGTATATCTCTGAAGCCCATTGTGTGTAGCATGCCAATACCACGCATGGCAGCGCATGTACCTCCTGTGATAAGAGTAGCGCCCTGTGGTATGCCAAGCTCCTCACTTAACTTAACCTGTTGTTTCTCAATAACTTTCCCTTGCTCCTCCTCTTCACGAAGCGAGTCAGTGAAAGCGTGCCAGCCCCACATATGGGTATCCTTTTCTTTCAGATACTCTGTAACAGAAGGGTCTGTCATGGATGCAACAAAGAAGTTAATACTAGGATCAGTCTTTTCAAACAAATCTTTTCGTACAATATTATGTGTACTCTTACCTGTGATTGGTCTGGGATCAAGAACAATACAGCCCCACGGTATGATGCCGTTCTTCATCAGCCCCGGCAGAGCATGTTTAACTGACAGAACTTTACAGCCGGGATTATCATGTATAAACTTTTCTAACTTTGCATAGTCTATGTAGGGACCAGCAGAAACAATAACAGCCTTGTCCTTATGTGCAGGATGCTTTGTAACCCACTTGTCTTTATCTATATGTGTAAGATTAGTTACAATGTTATTGCGTATATACTCTTTTGGTACTGAATCTCTGGGATGAACAACAATAGGAACTTGTTTTAGTTCTGGTGGGATATCAGGAAGAGACTCATCCGTTAGAAATACTACAAGGTGTGTACGACCACCACCCAGAACCTTATCATCAGAGGGGAGTACATACTTTCTTACATTAGATTTCTCATCAAAGGTAGTCCAGCCGTCATCCGTAGTTTTTTCTTCGTGTAGCTTTTTAGTAGGGACAGAATCAAAGAGTACTTTCATTCCCTGATACTCATCATCAGGTGTCTTCTCATTGTCTTCCTTAGTAAAGAAGTGATCACCCATAACAACAGGGATAGTTTTAAGTACATCAAACTCATGCTTTACAGTTTTAATACTGTTACCACTTCCCATCAAAGCAAAGTCTACCTCATCCATATAGACAGGCTTTAGAGTATCTCTGACATTACCTTTGTATAACTCATAGGTAAACTCTTTACTCTTCTCTTTCTTCATATGTTCGGCAAACTCGTCAAACCTTTTCTCAACAGCCTTCTTGGTATTGTGTGGCTTGGCGTTGAACTCTTCTTTATCGGTAGCTGTAGTAGCATCTTCAAACAGATCATAACCAATGTAATGAACGGCGTCTGAGTTGTCAAAAGCAGCAAGAGCCATCTCAAGCGCACGACCCCCATTCCATGTCCCCGTCTCTAATATAGTCTTTGGTTTATAGAAACGAATAGTATCAGCAAGCTGCTTGTACCTACCGGGAAGAATGTCAGGAGTTGTTTCATTATCTGATAGCTCAACAATCCTTTGACCATCGCTGTTACGAACATTGACAGAACTCTTATGGTTAATGTTTATTATAAGATTTTCCATACCAACAAACTCATGCACAGTCATGCCATGTGCTGTATAGATAGTGACAAGCCTACTAAGAATAAAAGCAGGGGTCCACTCACGATAATTGATATACTCTCCTGACATATAAGAGCCACGCCAATCACCCATAATATCTACAGCAGTCTGCCGTCCAAGATTAAATGCCATGAGGTAAGATGTTTCAGGTGTGTAAATAAAATCAATGTTATAGGCAGGATCAGGAAAATAATAATCAAGAGTGCTTGTTCGTATGTCTTTAACTGTGAGGCACATAGGATCAACCCAGAGTAGCCAGCATCCCTTGTTCTCAAAGCCACACTCAGTGATAGCAAATACTTCTGGTGCTGCTGACAGCCCATCAAGAAGCTCAGTATACTGTACTGCACCCTCTTCAGTACCGTCATGCTTCTGGTTTTCTTCTACAAATGTAGAGTACTCCGGTATGTTCTCAAGATTATGATATTTAATATTATCTGCTTGAGGCAGGGAATAGTTACTGATGTCTACATTATAATAGTAGCAGTGAAACTCAATGTCTGGTTGCCAGTTTTCTTTAAACTCATTAAGAAGTTTGAAGGCGTTTTTCTTTAACTTCTTTTCGTCAAAGCATGTAACAATTTTATATGTCATAGGGTTCGATTATTCCTTTTCCTGCAAGGTAAGTATAGTCTCCGTTCCATTCAGCAGCATATCTACCATCAATAGCTCTACCGCATTTCCATTCTTTAAACCACGGCCCACCTGTTGTGAAGTGTACGTTCTTGGCTTCTATCTCTTCTGAGGAATGACCATCAAGCCAATTCCATTCCTGATGAATAGTTCCAATGTCAGCTTCTTTATCAGGCAACCATTCAAAGCCGTGTAGCCACCCACCTGTTTGCGTATTAACTTCTAATGGAGTTAATTTTTTATTAAGTGCGTGTCCACAGTTCCAAAGAATAAGACTTGACCAGTTCTTCCTGCGATAGTGTTCCTGCCTCTGGCCGTCCATCTTGAACTCTTCGGTAGGTTCATACTGATGCTTAACACAGTACAGTGGGTAGTAGTCCATGTTATATTCTTCAAACAACTCATTGATGTCAGTGCGAAGATACATGTCACAGTCCATGTACAATGCCCAACCCTGATACATGTTCAGGGCAGGTACAAGAAAACGTGTGAAGCTGAAATCCGTAGAGAATGGCTTACCATCTAGGTCATCTATCATCTGTCCATCTTTAACAGTATGCTTACGGTTAAACAAGCCCATACGCTCTACAATATCTTTGCGAATAGGTTTGACATCCACATTCTCAACTGCAATACGTTCAATGGTAAACTTTAAAACTTCATAGGCCACATCTTCTCTTGGATCATAGCCTATGTAGACTGTGTTAGGTGCTTTTCTCATTATATCTCCTATGTAATTAGGGGGAGCAAACACTACGCACTCCCCCTTAGTTGGTTACAAGTTATAGATTTTTTCTTTCTTGTCTTCAGGTATTACCTGTTGAAGATCGATGGTAATCATACCGTCTCTGAAAGACACATCATCTACAACTACGTCACTGGCAAGGTGGAAAGACTTTGAGAAAGGTCGCTTCGCTATGCCCTTCTGTGCGAACTTCTCATCGTCTTCTTCTTCTTTCTTTCTGCCAGATATGGTTAGTGTACCGTCTTCAGTTTTAATTTCCAACTCTTCTTTACTGAAGCCAGCAGCAGCTAACTCAACTACATATTTACCATTACCATTCTTTATTAGATTGTGCGGTGGATAAGAACTAGCTGTACGGTTAGGCGTCTTCTCTACCATATTTATCATGTCTCTAAATAATCTATCATGTCCAATGGCCCATGTAGAAAACTTAGAAAAGAACGGATCGTTGCTTGAAATATACGCATTCATATCATTTCTCCTTATAGCAAGTTGATATTGTGTGACCCATTATTGGCATCACATATATATTATACTACCTCTTATATGATTTGTCAAGGACTTTTTTGGCGCACTTGGCAGGACTTGAACCTGCAACCTACAGATTAGAAGTCTGTTGTTCTATCCAGTTGAACTACAAGTGCTAATCTACTAACCATATGCATCAAAACTTTTACCTCTTTCTGCAATTTCTTTTATAGTCCTTTTGCAGACTGTGCAAAAAGTTTGTGTTGAATCAATCTTACAAATCTTCTGACACTTCCTGCTTTTCTCCTTTGACTCCTCAGTAGGAAACCAGTTACACTCCACATGATCCACCATGTCCAGTGATGTCACAGATGTCGTGCGTCTCTAGTCCTTCTTCAAACTCCTCACCAAGCTTTTCTACAGCTTCAGAATACGGCACCGAAGAAAGAGGTTGTCCTCCCCTACATCCGTCAGGGTACACCGTGAAACCTCGCAGCCTGTGAGCGTAAGAAGCAAGAGTATCAGTAAACTCAGTAACAGTATCTTCATTGTTAAGCTTACTCCCCCACTTGGGCAGATTGATTGTGCTGCTGATAGACATATCAACATAGTCCTGTACATCTGCCTGAAACTTTATACGCCTCTTATAGTCCTCTGCAAGATCAAGGGCTGACTCAATGCTTTTTGGATCAACACCATACAGATCAATGATCTCCTGTGCTGCACTGTCCACCACGTACTGATAGTGCCAACGATTGCCACCCTTCAGATACCTGCGCTTGTAAGCCACAGCAAAGATAGGCTCTACACCTGTGGATGTTCCTGCAAGAATACCTATTGATCCAGTTGGAGCAATGGCACGATTAGCGACAGGGCGGCTACAGCCAAGAGTATTACTAAAGTCGGTGCTAACGTGATCACTAACTCCCTTATATACCGATAACCACTTGTGAAGTCCTTCGGTAACTTCATACTTCTGTCCTCCCTTGATTAACCATTCATGCATACCCATCAGACCAAGACCAAGCCTACGGTTCTTCTCTCTGGTCTTGTATACCTTATCATAGGGTAGCTTTGCCCTGAGTGTTCCACATAGCAGAAACTTGGTAGCAAGCTCCACTACATCTGCGAACTCTTTCAGATCGTCAATGCGCCCCATATTAACAGACCCAAGATTACAAACATCAGAATCATCTTCAGATGTAACCTCCGTGCAAGCATTACGTAACGTCTCCTTTTCCTTGTCGAAAAAATTAAACGAGAAGCCCGGTTCTGCACTTCTAAGAGCCTGACGTACATTAGTCCTAAAGACATCTCCTGCATCTCCTGTTTTCCAATAGTTAAGCAACCATTCTGTATCGTAGTTCACGCTGATGTTTGTCATATCCAGCGGTGCCACAAAGTTAAAGTCTTGTTCTTTTACCTGACCAATGGAGAAACCTGTCTCACCCACTGGCATATCATACCAGTTTTTACTGGCAAGAAACTTATCTACATCAGCATGTTTCCAGTTAAGACTGGCATAGATAGCAGACCTGCGACTGCCACCCTGCATGACCCTTCGGCCAATCTCATTGATCATCTGCATCTTTGGTATAGGGCCAGAAGCAAGACCACCCGTACCATTGAGGATACGTCCTTCCTCACGGTATACAGAGTAGTCCACTCCAATACCACCGCCTGTCATAAGACAGGACTCAGACTTCCAAGAGATGTCAGCCCAATCTTCTCTACTATCCTCCTCTGCTTTGAGCAGGTAGCAGTTATTAAAAAACTTATTCTCACGCCCTGCATAATAAAGATATCGACCACCGGGAATAAACTTCAGGTCAGTGATCATACGTTTCAGTTCGTCTTTGTCATCCTTACTTAGATAGTCCTGACACACATCGTCTACCAGAGTAGATGACAGTGCATCCCATGTCTCGCACCCATGATGGGCGTACTTGTGTTTAAAGATGTCTTCGCTAAACTTGGAGCGAAACATCGGGTTCTCATTAGATCGAAATTGTGGCATAGCTTTGTTCCCCTTCTAGTTGTCGTATTCCATTTCCAATATGAGTTGGGCATAGTGGATCGCTTTTTCTATATCCTTTCTCCCCTCTCCCTTAGTGCGGTGTCGAGTGATGTATTTTATCACATTACCCTCCAGATAGTCAAGCCCATTTGCATGGATATATTCTACTGGTTGTATCTTGCATCCCTTGTAGTGTTGTCCTCCTACTTGTTGTTGAAGTGCTTTCTCTTCTTTCATACGTCTAGTATAATAATCATAGTTTCTTTCATTGTTTGGGTAGTTACGTTCGTCATAAGAAGCTATTGAGCTTTCGTCTAATTTCATTTACGTTCTCCGATGTTACAGTTTTAACAGCAAAACTTCTCACAGCTTCAGGCTCCAGACCAGCAAGCTCACAGGTTGACTCAAAGTTTTCACAGGTTACTCCAATAGAACAGAAGACCCATGCGCTTGCCTGATCACGGTGAAGCACTGTCTCTAAACTCTCAGTAGGTTCTTTAGGTTTGGATAGGTCTAACAAAGCTTGAAGAACTATAGCTAGATGCAGTGTCTTGTCTGCATCCTTATTAGTTAGGTCGTATAGTGTACCGAAGTCAGGGATGTCATTCATCTTCAGGCCACTCCTGTACTGGACGATAGTACTTACCACCTACATAGTTATTGTAATAGGCAGGTTCATCCGTTCCCTCTATCTTTGCTGTAAGAACTTTATAGATCATCTGAAAATAACACTCATAGTATCGGAGGCTCCTCTTGTTTTTATACTCACCAATAACTTGGAAACGAAAGTTTTTCTTACCAAGTTTCTTGATATCTTCATTAAGATATTTACTAGAGCCTGTATAGATACGCCAGTTTGATTCTACTTTCTTACCCTTACGTGTAACGTAGTATTGCTTACAACCTATGTAGGCTTTCTTAGTCTTCTTGTTTGTAATGCGATATACAAACCCAAAGCTATTCTTCGTATCAAAGTCTTTATCATATTCCCAATGCATTAGAAGTTAGTTACTTCCTCAACGTCAGGCTGCTTTGCTACCTGCGTAAGATACCTCTTACCCTGCGAATACTTGAACGCACGTAGCCCTGCGCCGCCGTTAGCATCAGACCAACAGTCTCTCTTATGCTCGCAATAAACACAACCAACAGCAAGCTTACGGTTGCCAGACTTACCATCAGGTAAATCGGAGTAGCACTTATCAGGTAGAAAAGGCGCAGACACCACGTCTTTAAGATGTTTAATTCTTTCTTTAGCATTGATCATATCCATACTGTGCAGTTGAGAGAGACATACCTCACCAGTAGATTTGTTAATGGCAAGAAAGGCTGCACGATTTAGATCATTGGCTGCTGCATAGGCAGATACCTGTGCAACATAACCAAAGGGATCATCCTCTGTTAGCCTATTGTATTTAAACTTATCAAAACCTATACCACTGGCAGACTTAACATCAACAAGGACACCATCAATAATTGAATCCTGATGTCCAACCACACCTTCAAGTGTAACTTCTTTCTGTTGATCTGTAACGTCATGTCCTGCCACTGTAGCACAGAGCAGTAGAAGCTCCTCAAGAATATACCCATAGAGAAACTTAATCCTTGTAGATGGCGGCAGTGTCTCCGGTGTTAGCTTCTTGTTAACATCGTACCAAAGCTTTCGATCTGGCTTACCAATAGCAGACAGGCGTAGGTTGCCACGATCTCTTGGCTCTTCATATAGAAAACTTTTCAGGTGTACCTTCAACATATCACCAAAGGTATCGATATGTTTATCTACCTCTGCTTCATCCATGTCGATAGGCGTTAGATTAAACAGATCATAGATATCTTCTACAAGAGTTTCTATTGTTTTCATAATAAAAAAAGGGGAGAGGACAATGACGAAACCTCTCCCCCTTCCTTTCTATGCTAGTTAAAAGGGAACAGCTTCCGATGTAGCTTCTTGCACGTAACCACCCTCAACAGGGGTGAAGTCTTCAGTGCCATCGGTGTACTCAATAAAGTCTACGATCTGTACAGCAGCAAGATCAGAAGATACTCCTGACTTACCAGCATAGTTCCAATCAAACGGGATTGCTTTTACATTCACTACGCTACCATTAGCAATTTTCTTTCCATCCCACAGATTATTCTGTGAGTCTTTGACGATGGGTGCCTGACGCTCAGTCCCATCCTTACGCATAACCTTACGCTTAATAGTAACGAAGTCACCACGTTCGTCTCCCTTGTTAGCGATAGGAAGATTAGCAGCTTCGATGGTTGCACGGTTGTCGTCGTTAACCTCAACCTGAATGCTCCACACCGGATCGAACTTGGTGTTCGGCTCAGTGATAGAAGCATAGTGGCACTTACCAGAAATGTAAATCGGATCGTTCATAAATAGTCTCCTTTAAAACGCTGCGCTATTGCAGCCATGATGGGGATCATTCCCCGTTAGGTTGTCTACTACTAACTAAACAACGAGTGCATTATAACATATCGTATATCAGGATGTCAACACCTAATGTGTCTCTGCCCAATTATTTCCAACCTTAAAGTCTGAATCAAGGTCACACTTAAAGTTTAGTATTTCCTGTGTCGTATATATAGCCTCCTTTGTTATCTTGGTAAAGCTTTCTATGTCTGGCTTGGCTACCTCAAACTGATACTCATCATGTACTGAAGCAACAAGCTTGGCATCAAGGCCATGCTCCCAGATCATCCTGTCCATCTCAACAAGCCAACGCTTGCATACCACCGCACCGGCACCCTGAAGCAGAGTGTTAAGTGCAGCATGTTCGTGCCTGATATGTAACATACGTCCATCAAGACCACGTATCAAACCTTCTGAAGCTACTTCACCTATATTTTTACGTAGCTGGTTAAGGGCTGGCATATTCTTCAGAAACTTTGCAATAAGCTTCTGTCCATCAGAGGCTTTGCCTCCAACGACACTGCCAATCTTAGCAGGACCAGCACCGTACAGGAATGCATAGATGAATGTCTTGGCTTGGTCA
>TARA_R100001460_G_scaffold38649_1_pt1 | contig 14895 bp, 22 predicted proteins | sample TARA_R100001460 | Tara Oceans TARA_R100001460 (sample SAMEA2622190) | marine metagenome | biome: marine biome (ENVO:00000447); feature: surface water layer (ENVO:00002042); material: "saline water (ENVO:00002010), including plankton (ENVO:xxxxxxxx)" | depth 5 m | reverse complement strand
TCTCTGTTAAGACGAGGGCCATCAGATACAGTTACAGTTGAAGTGCTACTGGTTATATCTGTCATAGTGGGGAATGTTGCCGTTTCATTGAAATGCAATACTTTATTTTCGTCAGGATGTAATATTGATGACATAGCACTAATGTGACCAAAGGTGTTAGACCCTGCACCTGTTAGTGCTGTGATATTACTTGTAGTGGTATCATAAACAAATAATTTATTCAATGCGGCACTATCACTACTATGACCTGTGTCTAAACCTATTGTAATATACACATTTCCGTTAGGAACAGTTGTCATTGTAGCCTTTTCATATCCATTAGGTGAATTTACCACGTTACCATTAACTGTTGTTGGTATTGCACTTTCTGTTGTTAAAGTTACTGTGGTTCCTGTAGCAGTGGGTTCAAAGTTATCCACAAAGTCATAAAACACATTTGCATTGGGCAAAGCAGGCCAACCAGGATATCCCACAAAGTCACCTGTACCTACTCCTGCTTGTCTATTTCTAAAAAATTTACTACTTCCTATAGGCATGTGTTTACTCCGGCTCAGTGGGCCAAACAACATCTGTTCTGCTGGTCCAACTGCTTAAATTATTAGTTAAATCTCTTAATTGTGTTCTATATGTTTGCCATTCTGCTTTTTTACTGTCACTTAAAGGTGAATCAGCACCTTGTGTCCAATCACATGCAGTTAATTTTATATTTCTTCTTAATCTTAACCAATCTGCTAAAGGCGTAGTGTTATCTACTGCTTCTACTGTTGTGGTATCTAAATTTATTTTGAAATCAGTTGTATTTGCAACTTCACCATTAATATATGCTAAGTTAGGTGCTTTTGCTAAATTTTTATCCAACATATGATCAGGAATATTTCTACAACTTACAATTTTTCCTGTTTGTGAATTATAAATTATCCTTTTCATTATTTTTCGCCCTTTGTAATCCTTTTTATCTGATAACTCATGTTATCAAATTTTCTTGGAGCACTTCCAAGTGATTGTGCATCACTGAATCCTTCTAATACAACATTTGCACTTACAGGTTTGAAATCACTTGGTAAATTGTATGTATTTGCTGTAGGATCAGTACTGAATGTTGTAAAGGATGCCATTATACCTGTAGGAGTTGTAAATCCTTCATGTATCATACCTCCACCACCAATAACATGTGTACTTGTTGTGGTTGCATTTGCAAAAGTTATATTACCATTACTTTTAAATCCTGCATCAAAACCAGCAGATAAATTACTACCACCATGGTCTGCAAATGCATTAAATGTAAAGTCGCCTATATCAACACCTCTGATATCATATTCTGCAGGTGTAGTTAATTCAACAAATGTTTGTGTACCAGGGTCTTGTGGAATAACACCACTATCTAAACCTTGATCTTCTATTTGTGCACCTGCACCAAATGTTTGCATTGTGTCTTTTACAATAACATTACCAAATACATCACCTGGAAGTGCTGTAATATTACCATATTGTTGATTATATAAAGGTCCTATAAATATTGGTCCAATAACTGGTAATTTAGGTATATCTATATTTGCTGGAGGTGTTGTTTCTGTAACAGTTGTTTCCACATAATAACCATCACTGTATTCAATTGCACTGATTTGTGCTGTAACCATACCTGTATCATCTTGTTGTTCTGTGACTCTCATAACGCGGAATAACTTGTCTGTCCAACCATATAAATCGTTTGTAACTTTAATTACATCTCCTACATCACTTTGTATTCCGCTGAAGTCACTTACAAATTGTATAACTGTACCTACTCTACTTTGGTTAAGATCAATGTTTGCAAGACGTTCTGCTCTCATATTATCATTAATCATATCCAATTTGTAATTTAAAATGTTATCAGGTTCATTAGGATTCCTGTCACTACCTGGTGTTTCAACTAATACAGTATTTGTTTGGTCTTTTCTGGTGTTATCTGCAAATTCTACTTCAACACCATTATATAATGCATATAATTCTGTTGAACTAATATCTATTTTACTAACAATATTGTCATCATTATATACTAAACAATTGGCCTTTTCTGCTGTACTTAATTCTCTGTTTGGTATTGCTTTAAATTTACCTTCTTTAACATTAAATGAAAAGAATGTGCCGGCCGCTTGACAAATTTTATCTATGTTTGTTGCACAAGGATCAAATGTACTTAACATGCCATTAATCTCATATCTGTCATGTGTTGTACTAACATTACCAAACGTTCTATATGTTACTTGTTCTGCACTATACCCTTTCATTGCTGTATTGGCTGTGCCTGTAATACTTGTAACATCTATTTGATCGTTTGACAATCCGGCGCCATATCTTGAGGAGGTCAAGTAATCATATAACACATCACCTGGATTACTTAATGTGTTTTTCATTTTGAATGTCATTTGTGGCAATCCTGTTAAACCATTTTCTGCATCATAATCTATTTGCATAACTGCAAACACCATTGCATTTGCTGTATGGTTTACTCCCCAATGAGGCACAATGGCAGATGCGGCTGTTGAACTACCTGTTCCTGATGCCGGAAATATGACATCACTACCACTACTACCACCTTGATATATGTTTACTCTTACATTTCCTGCATATGTAGTTGCTGTACTTTGGTTAGGGTCTATATGACTTACAACAGTATTACCAGAAAATACCAATTGGGTATCGTTCATAAATATTTGACTACAACTAAACGTTCCTGTTTGTGTTTCCTCTGATAATGCAATACAATAAGTCATTGTTTTGTTTTCATTACTAATAGCGGCATCAAATATAGGGCCACTTGTGAACACGTTACCGTATAATATGGGCAATTTGTTGTCTGTTGCGGGAGGTAACTGTATGGTTACACCTGGATCTCTGCCCTGATCCATTGAAGGTGGTTTGAACACACCCAATGCTCTTGCAGTACCATATGCAAGTCCGCCTGCAATGATTGACGTTGCAATAGTGGCTAAAACACCTGTTATTCCTATTGCTCCTACGATTGCTGTTGCTATTGCTGTAAATACTGCCACTGTTTACCCCCTAAATGCCCAATTATAGTCTATGGCTTCCCAACCTCTTTCTTCTAATTTTAAATCTGGTGTAGTTGCTAAAGTTGTAAGTGTAAATGTTGATATATGTCCTAAGTCTTTGGCTTCTATACCAATTGCAATATATCTGTTAAGTAATCTTGCACCTGCACTTGAACCTCTGTATTCGTCCTCTACCCACCATGCAACTTCTGTCATACGTTTGACATGAGGTAACCATAAATCTCCCTGTATGGTTGCGAGAAGCATTCCTACGACCCTATCATTGTGTTCCACAACAAGTGCAACACCTGTTTTTAGTATATGATCAATAACTTTGTTTACATGTACAAAATCATACTTAGGAGCATGTAAATCTTCAATAGGATTGAAGTTGGCAAAGTCTATCATTAAACGTTTGATATCTGAATAATCTTTTACTTGTGCATTTCTTACTTTCATATTACCTCATTTCAGATCTTTGACGTCTTCGGCCGCCGCCTCCGCCGCCGCCATATCCATAACCTTGATATTCTTTACCAAAGTCAAAAGATATATTGTACAACTGAGGTACACGATCAAATACAGCATCTGACGGAAATAATCTGTCTCTGTCATCTGGATTAGTACGTTGTCCATTAATTTTGTTTTCTAAAATTGCATTTATACTTGCACATGTTACTGTAACACTATTTGTTAGTGTACTTCCTGGTGTAAAGTCCTCTTGTATTGCAAAGTTAGTGATAACACCTTGGAAACGTTTATACACTTGTGAAGTATCTAATTCATGCGTAGTTGTATCATAAAAGCCTCTGTAAACACTTATATTACCGCCTTTAACTGGCGTTGTAAGTATAAGACTTAGATAATTTTGTTCAGAAGGTATTCCACTTAATGTGAGACTTATATCACCATTTGTTGTTCTGATGTCTTCTTGAAATTCACTTACTTGTAAAAAGGAACCTAATTCAGTATATGTATTTGAATTATATGTAACAGGTTTATAAGCACCACTAATATAATATGTTGTGCCATCCAGTGTTAAATCCACAAGCAAACAACTGCTTATGTGGTCCTGTTGTACTGGTGTTATTGTGGTTGCCATTAAGTTATCACCTCAACTAATTCAAAATTACTGCTGAATGCTATTCTGTCATGTGGTACAACTGAATATTTGGGTAGATTTGTAATTTTTACTTGCCATCTTACATCATTACCAACTTTTATACCACCACTTGTAAGTGCAACACCACTTTGTGACAGTACAGGTCTATGTACTGGTATAGTTATGTTAGCACCTGTACTAAATGTTACGTCACTTGTTACTTGATATGGATATCTATATGTATCTGTGTTGCCTTTGGGTTGAATATAATCGCCTTTTTTAAATAAATTACCACTACCTGTAGCACTACTGCAATTTATGTACAATTCACTACCATTACTGCCCACCATAGTAATATTATTAATTTGTGCACCTGTTATATTACCCTGATATTCAGTAAGGTAGTTCATACTGCTGTTATTGTTTAAAGTTATGTTTGCTTCTGTTGTAGTACCTGTAGAGTAAATGTCCTGTAGTACACCTCTGTTGGTACTGTAAGTAAGACCCTCATGCATACCCACAGTAAAAGAATAAACATTTACGTTTCTATCTGCTGTTTTATAGTGTCCACTACGTGATAATGTACTACCAGATATTTCTCTGATATCTGTTTCTACAAATGTTGCGTTATCTATAATTGTTTGTAGACTCATTGTTTATCTCCTATCCTGCTGGTGTTCTACGAGCGCCTGCTCTACTTACGTTAAATATGAATTCTGGGTCTCTTGCTACAAGTTGTTGGAAAGAAGGTGCGTCAACAGCCTGTATGTTATATGTAACATTCTGTCCACCGCCAAATCCACCGTTAGGCATAATTGTTCCTGCTCCTGCTGGTACAAATAGTTCTGGTCCTCTTTCTCCTACTACGTAGGGTCTCTGACCCATTACAGGGCCTCCAGAGGCCTTACCAGGTAATCTAATTATATTACCTCCTGTACCAAAACCAAATCCAAATGGTCCTAATATAGCACCCAATATTGGTTGTATAACTGCAAGTCTAAAGACATCTGCTATAATTTGGTCAATTACTGTTGCAAAGAACTTTTTAAATGAACCACTTGCACTTTCACCTTCTCTGAATGCTTGAACAAGATCCTCACTTAATGTTTTTTGTGCTGAACCCAATGTGTCTAAGAATGAATTCAATCCTTCATTTTGTGCAAATTGTTCATCAAGTGTAGCAAGTAAATCTCTAAATTCTTCAATACCAATTTGTCCTGTTTTAAATAATTCATTTAATCTTTCTACAAATGCATTATATTCTTCTATAGTGCCTTTTGATAAATCTAAATCTTCTCTGAATTGTTGTATTGCTGTTTTAACTGTTTCTATTGCATCAGATGTTTCTTCTGAATTACCAATAATGATTTTAAATGATTCGTCTATATTTTTAGCACCTTCTTTAACAGAATCTCCAGCCGCTTTAATTTCTTGTGCACCTTGTCCAACATCAGCAAAGAATTCTCTTACTGCTTCTACTTTATCAAAATCTACTCCTGCAAATTCTAATCCTTTAGTTATTCCTAACCCTATTGATTCTAAAACATCTCCTATTGCTCCTATAGTATCAAAACGTCCACCAATAGTAATAATAGTTAAAAAGCCGTTTTTCAATGCTTCCAAAAGATCTAAAACAAAAGCACCGCCTATAGCAACTGATTGGAAAGAATTAACTAAATTTGTACCTAATTGCTGTGCAAATTCATCTACACGATCTCTGTTATCTCTAAACAGTTCTACAATTTCCAATAAGAATGCTTTGAAAAATGGTGATATTGTGTTACCAACTTCTCTGTTGAATAATGTAAGAGCATCTCCTGCCTGTGATGTAGCACCACTGAATGTTGTGTTTAATGTTTGTGCGGCTCCTTGTATAGTACCACCAAATTCTTTAATTTTTCTTATTGTTTCATCAACACTTACACTTACACCTGCTTCAAATCCAGCCGCCGCTAAAACACCTTTTTCTCTGAATACATCTGCCGCTCCAGCACCTGCACTAAAGGCTCTTTGCAATGAACTTGCCGCTTGATCAAAAGGAATACCAAAGTTAGCACTGATATCAGCCGCTAAATTTATATTTTCTCTTAATTCACCTAAGTCTTTACTAATTGTGGCTAATACTGGTGTGGCACCTGCTAAATCTTCAAAAGCAAAAGGTAATTTTTCTGCTTCTTTGGTAATCATTTCCAATGCAAATGCACCTGCTTCTGCACTACCTGTTAAGTTCTGTAATGTTATTTGAATGTCTTCAAATTGTGCGGCTACTCCTAAAGCACTACGCATTTGTGCAAATATGGCTACAAGACTTCCTAAAACACCTACTGCAAGTGCGGCCTGTGCCGCCATAAATACAAGTCTTCCTGCAAATTTACCTATACTGGCAATACCTCTTCCTACACTTTTACCTAAATTGCCCATTGTGTGACCTAAATCACCTACCATAGGCCTACTATTATCTATTTCTGTAAAGAACTTATTGAATACTTTGCTTGTGTCTCCTGTATCTTTACCCACCTGTAAAATTTGTGCACCACTTTGGTTAACACTTGTGCCAAACCTCTTTAAAGCAAGTGTACCTACACCAACTGTAGCGGCAATAGGAGCCAGAGATGCCGTTGCTGTTGCACCAAATTGAGTGAATGCTCTGGTACCAGTACCTGCTGTTTTGTTTAATGTTTTTAAACGATTATTTGCTCTGTTTATACCTCGTATAAAATCTCTATCGTTTAACTTTAAGGTTACTTCAATACTTTTAGCCATATTACCTACCTATTCTACGCAATTCTTTATCAATAATGTTATCGATTTCGTCTAATGTAGGTTCAGTCATGCCTTTTGGTGCTTGTTTACTCCAACCTTCATCTAACCTACCTGCGTACGGATATCCGCTTTTAATTTGTTTGTTACGCAATTTTGTTTTGTTTCTGGCATTTCCGCTTCTTACAGGTGTTTCATTTTTATAAAATCTAAATGCATCTTTCATTACTGATTTAGGCATTTTTTCTAAATCATTAAACATGCTTTCAACTTGTTGTGTATTCACCTTAATTTTAAACATTACTTCCTTACCTTATCCATAATTGCTTGTAATTCGTCCTGATCATACATACTATGATCTACTTTTTTATTTTGCTTGTCGTGTTGCAATTTTTCCCATGATACTGCAACATCAAAAACCATTATATCAAAAGAATCCGCATCACATAATAATTTACTGGGTAAAGTACCATATCTTTGTGCTATAGTATCTAACATTAATAAAACGTTAGTGCTACTTGACTTCTCATCTATGCGATGCGAAGTTACTTTCCCAAATGTTCGCCTATTAACTTCATTGCTTCTGTCATAACATCTATTGGCAATGATAATTCTTCTGTCATTACAGGATTACCTTCTTCGTTACGAATAATATCTTTCAATATATTGATATATTCACCCACGTTATCTTCTTGAACGTCTGCTAATTTTGTGAAAATATCTAATGGTTGTCTGTCGTAGACGTAGAAATCTAATTCATCACCGTATTTTTCTACCAGTGTTTCATTAGTAATTGTAATTTTTTGTAATTGTGGTTTTTTTGCTAATTCGCTTAACTTCATATCTTTATTCCTTTATATCTCTTCTTTTTAAATTGTGTAATGCACTTAAACAAAATGCAATACGTTTTTGTGCTTTATTGACATCGCCAACAGCACAATTAAGTTCATTCTGAGCCTTCGCTATCTCCGTTTCCATGCTCTTCAGCACTTCCTTCGTCTGATGTTTGTCCCATATCTCCATGATCTTCTTCCTTTATATCTGTATGTGTATTTATGTCTTTTTTGTGACCGGGTAATTCAATACCATGTTTTTTTGCATACTCAAATACATCATGCATTTCACCATTTTGATAAAATTTATAATCCGCTGGACCAGAATAATTGCCTTCTGCATCAAAGTATCTATGTATTTTTGCTATTTTCATAATATTCCTTAAAGTGACACCCCCAAATAATTGAGGGTGTCATGTTTATTACTAAACGGTTTACGTTATCTTAACAATTAAACAGTTGTAGTTGTTATATCACCATTAACGATGATTTCCATTGGCGAAATCCATACTGCTTGTTCAATACTTGCAGTTGGTGCCAATCCACCTATAAATCCTTTACCGCTCATGTAATAGTCTCCGCCTGTGTCTCCTTCAAACGCAACACTGAAGAATACTTCAGTCTTAGTGTTTGATGTTGACCATATTCCTGCAGTTCTAACGGTATTATTACTAACTCCGCTATCACCAAAGAATGCCGCTTCGTCTACTAACATGTTTAGAGAAACACTATTCTCCATAACTGTTGTAAAGGCTGAGGAAGCAGTAGAATCCAATGTTGAATATCTAACTGTTCCTGGTGTTGTATTAACTGTGATGTCTTGCACTAAAGGAATAACGAAACCTGCCGCATTTCCTGGTTGTGCAATAGTCGAACTGTTTCCTAACGTGAGGATTGCCTGTGAACCGCTTGTTACATTAATTACTGCCATTTTATTCTCCTATATGGTTGTAAAATTATACTCGAAAGTATATGTTATCACATCATCTGCTATTGCAGTATCATATGACTTTGATACATCTACTGTATTACTAATCACATCTCCTGCTAAAAGTAGATTTGCAACAACGGTATCAATATCGCTGAATTGTTCTTTAGCATCTGTACTTAGATAAGCATTAATAGTAGTAGTTGTACTCTCAATGTTTCCACTATCAAGTGTAGCATAAAGTGTTTCCTTCTCTATTTGTTGCTCATCCACATAGACGGTATTCATATTATTAACATAAAGTGGGTTACCGCCCTGTACGAACGGTAACTCATTGTTTATACTAATATTGCTGTGTGAGGCAAGATTAGTTGTAATTTGTGTAATTAAATCGCTTCTAACACTCATTATCTAACCTGTACTACACTACTGCGGCTTCTTGTACGCCTTGTTCTCTGTAAAGTTACAGATTTTTCGCTGTCTTCCACAGTACCATCATTATCTGCATCATACCAATCTGCAATTGCCAATAATTCATTAAAGATATCATTGAATTTGTTGTCATAGTATGAAATTTTTGCAACTCCTGGGTCTTCGTCATTACCAAAGTCTGCTATAAGCGGAAATAGGTATTGAGCAAAGCAATAATAAACACACATGTCTGTAAATTGTTGACGTCTACTTAATGTATTACCTGGATCAATAAGATTAGGGTTTACATTAGGTCGATTATTTGGGTCAAACGAATTACCAACATAATAGTTGTATGATTGCCACCAGTTACTTGCTTTAATTTTTAACAGAATACGTTGGGTACTCTTTTTCAACATATCTTCCACAAATTCTGTAGTATCCAAAAAGCCTGACTCAGCAGGAATCTTTAGATTATTTGCTTCAAATATACGTTGATCCTTTTGCACAACGTCCGTGAACTCTGCAAAGGATAATACGTTACCGCCACCGTCTGTTATAAATGCCATAGTTAATCCTCTATTAAGATGCGTCTGGTAAGTTGTTACTTCTGTAAAGAGAAGCACCTGCGGCAATTGCCACTGCGGCATTTCTCAATGCATTGTTACCAAGATCGGATAGTGAACTAATTGTAGTTCCACCAACACCAGCAATTTGCTGATTGATAGAAAGTTCAAATCCTGGATCAATTAAACCAATATACATTCCGTCTGCGCCTACTGGAGCATTTACGGCTCTAAGGTTAGCAACTGATTTTGCGATTGCTTCAATATTTGCTTTTGAAGCCGCAACACCAAATTGGTTACCACTTAAAGATGCTGATCTAATTTTTCTTCCAAAAGTACTTCTTAGTGCTGTAAAGCCGTTTCTGACTGTTGCTCTAAATTCGTGCTTATCACGGTTTGGGTTAAACCATACTTTAACGACTGGCTCTCTTTTACTTGCGTATGCAAGTGCTTCTGGAGAGATTACAAAGTTCTCTGTAAAGTTGACGTTAGCCGCACCTGCAACACCATCATTGTTTGTAAATGATGTTTTACATTGTGCCAAACCAGCGATGTCAGTCGCTTGTGCTAATCCGCCTGAAAGTCTGTTTAAAGTTGCGTTTACAACGTTGTCATATAAACCGTCTTCTACCGCTTCTTGTGTTACGTCAGAGGCTACACCACGTTTTTGGAATGTAATGTTTGCCGCTGTTGGTGTTAAGTTACTATTCGCCGCACCCAAGATATCTCCGCCTTCAGATACTGATGCACCTTCTGTTGGAAGATTGGCTACTGGGAATCTTACTTGTCCACCGCTTTGTCCTTCGACTACTAAAGAGTTCATAATAATATTCTGATTAGGTAATAAAACCGCGTCGAGATAGTAAGGGACTAAGTCCGCTACTATGTCAGAATACATTTGAGCAATAGTGTCTGAACCTGTTGAGTATGACATATTATTCTCCTATTTTTAAATATGTATTTCTATTTGTTTCCTGCCCTTTTCATTTCTGCTTTTACCATTGCATCGGTAATAGTGCTTCTTTGAATATTAGGCTGATACCTGCGTATATTTCTATACGCCGCTCTGTATTCAGCATCGGATACAATTTTATCTTCATTAAGTGGTGTACTTTTAGTACTGTTACTTTCAGAAGATGTTTCTCCGTACTGTACATCAACACCTTTTTTGCCAAATGAAAGTCCCAATCTCTCTTTGCCAACTATTTCTACTGCTTTAGCATAGTCTGGTGTTTCTCCATCTACTGTTAAGAAGTCGTTTCCGTTTCTTATTGCAAATGTATCACCTTCCACTGCTAACATACCGTCTGCTTTCATCAATTTTACAACTGACTCTTTCTGTGTCGGTGTCCAATTACTTGGCATAGCACTTTGTAGTTGACCCATATGGTCTTTCAACAACAAATCTGTTTTAAGAGAAGTTACCTGTGCTTTAAGTTCTTCTACAGTTGCTTCACGTTTTCTAACTGCATCACGCAATGAGTCAACATTTAGGCTACTGCCTTCCTGAGGATTAACCTCTTGAAGTGTAGATACAACTTTCTTCACTTGGTCTATGCTATCCACATTTAAGTCGTTAAGAATATTCTTTTCAACTTCGTTTTTAGCACTTGCGGCTATTCTGTTAGTGTCGTCGCGAGTATATACTCTAACTCCATCAACAAATAACTTACCATCTCTGTTTTCAACTTGTGGTGTTGTATTATTATCAGATTTAGTCTCAGTAGATACTGATTCCTCAGTATTTTCTACAGGATTTGCGGAATCTGTTACCGGTTGAATATTATCGGTTTCAACTGCCGTGTCTATGGTATTATCCATTTTATCTCCTTTTAGTCGTAGAAGTAAACGTATTACTTCGGGTGTATGCTACTCCCTACCTTAGCCTTATAGGCTATTACTACTGTAAGTTGAATCAATTAATTGACTCAATCTTTCCTGTAATTTGTTCTTTAATTCTTCTTTAAATTTTGGTGCTTCTTGCATATCCACACCACTCATCATTTCCATTTTCAACTCATATTCATCATGTGTTGTAAATGGCATATAAATTATTGTTCCATCTTCTTGTTCGTGACTGTGAGTACCCGTTCCGCCCAATCTCTGGGCCTCTGCTTCTGCTTCTGCTTCAGTACTATAACTTTTAGCAGTGAACTCTTCTGTGTCACCTACGAATACACTATTGTATCTTTCATATGCATCTAATAGTGTATTCATCTCTTTTATTTCGTTTTCTAAACCTTTTTGACTGTATAGTCTGTTATAACTTATAGTTAAATCATCTGGCATTGGCATATCCATCCAGTCAAACCATATTTGCCATAAATTAAATTCTGCATTCTCTAATGCAGTTGCTTTCTTACGTATGAATGCTTCTAACTTGCTGTCATACATTTCTATTTGCACACCGCTTCTACTTGCTTTAATTAATTCATCACTACGAATCATTGCAACTTGGTTCATCTTTTCTATCTTCTGATCCATTAGATCTCTGATTTGTGTAAGACTGCCCATATCAGGTGCAACAAATTCGTAAACATAATTAGGTTGCCCGTCGAGACTTTGGCCTGTAATGATTATGGCTCCTGGCTCGGCTCCTACACTATTTCCATTACGATTAAGTGTTTCTTCATCAACGATGTTCACTGGATGTGCTCCATATGACACGGCAGAGTATATTTCGCCCATATCACTATATACACTTCGTTGAATCTGAGCAATATCAAAAATAGGGGTATGCCCTATGCCCTGTTTTATTGGCGTACTTTGATATACGGGTCTTACAGGAATGTATCCCAATTCATTCTCTTGGAAAATTCTGTAAAACGTTTCTGATTCTTCCGTTATAAATGCTTCTGCATTTTCCGGTATTTCAAATTCTAATTCTGCTTCATCTACAAGTGGTCTAAATATGATATGGAATTCTTCTGGTGTGTAGTAATGGTATATTTCCATATCAGGTTCACTTGCAACTCTGATTAATATTCTTTTAAGTTCTAAATCGCCTGATGCATTGTAACCATATTGCCAATTTGTAACATCTGTTGGTTTATGCATACGCCATTTTGCGTAAGACGATTCCATTGGTTTCATGCAACTAATCCAAACAACTCCAAATACTGTTGTAAATGTATCAACAGCACTCATAAATTCGTTTAGACTGTTACCCTGTCCGTCTGCATCTTTTTGAAATGCATCTACTTCTGGTGTGTCTGGTAAGTTCCTTTGTGGTGGTGATCTAAATAATATTGCATTATATTCACTGGTATATAGTCTTGTGTAAGGAAAAACAGGAACGTTTGCTAACTTTTCCTGATAAAAATTACTGGTATAACCGTCACCACTGTTCGCGTCTTGTCTTGAATTGGCCCTTGATGCATACGATTGCAGTACGCCTGTTTGATTGCCTTCATCGTCCATAGTGTAAGTGTTTATAACTTCACTTGGTGTACTAAAGTCGTTTGAGTATGCTTTTAGATATTCGCCATCTCTGTATTCTACACCACCATATAGACTTCTTTCACATAAAAGCCAATCGTGTAGGTATTTTCTATAACTTGGGTGAGTGCTGTAAACGAAATCCAGATAGTTGAATGGTTTAGCCAAAATAATCTCCGCGGTTAGTTGTTCTGTAATTACAGAATATATTTATCAATTAACAAGGATTTATTAAGTAATTTTGTAATAAACGGTTGACAACTCGCTTTTTTATGCTATAATAACAGTATGTTTAAGATAATACAAGAACAACCAAGGATAAAAAAGAAGTTATGGAAACATAAACAATGTGCTGATGCCATGGTTAGGATAGTAAGCAATATGTTTCCAAACGAAGAGATACGTGTGGAGCCTGTTGTCATAAATAATTCTAAAGGAGACAACAATGACAAAAAGAACTGATTACTTACAGCCTTCTAATGAACAAATAGACTTCAAACAAATAAAAGAAAAGGCCAGAAAAATAGTTGCTATAGGACCCAAACACACTATGTATAATGTAGCAAAAGGCATTTTAAAAAATGAGGTACAAGATGATAAAGGATAAAATAAATCAATTACCTAACGAAAAGATTAAAACACAAATGAAGTTAATGTATGAATGGTTACCTGAAATGACTATGTATGAATACAATGAACTTGTATGTACTTTTTATTTGTGTGGTATATTTGGTGCAAAACATTGGACCAAAGCAGACAGATGGCATAAAAAAGAAACATATGGTGATGCTGGAACAACACAAAAAGGTTGGATAACTTGGGCAAACCATGATAAAGATCCATTAAGACAAATACCCAGAGACATAGCATTGGATATAATTAATCTCAATGTACCCAAACAAAATGCAGACAATGTTTTACTATCATAATGACACCTGGGTCTGCAATTTGTATTTTATACAGTCTAACGTGTGAATGTTAGTGTAACTCATACTGTATAGAATAAGAACCCCCTTAATTGGGGGTTCGTTTTGATTAATTTATTAATCGGTGTAGCAAGTTAGGACAAGCCACTTTTACTTAGTACAACATAAAAAAAGCCTTGTGCAGAATCGGTACACAAGGCTTTTGACTTTCAAATTAATGGTTTCCAGACCTATTATTTGCGGCGTTAATAGGACACACTTTCCTTTTGTGCCGCGTAATTAATTTGTAATATTATTTATATCTTAAGGGTTGCCTACGGTCCCTGGACTGAACATATGGCGTATGATTGAGACGGAACCGTAGGACTTTGTTATAGTGTTATACTGTTTTCGTCAGTAAGTACTTCTACTGAGTCTTTTGAATAATCCACATTGTCTATTTCAATACCAGCACGATACAGTAATTTAATCATGTCAGGCATATCATATATGGAATATTTGTATCCATAACTTTGTGCTATGCGTCTTTGTGCTTCTTTGTTGCCCTGTTTTGCGGCATGTTTATACTTATGATATGCTTTCACCTGTAATCTCCTCGTATTCTTCTGGTTTAATTGTTTCTACACTTAATAGTCCATATTTTTTTGCATAATTTAATATTGCAAAATCCATTTGTTCTTGTGTTGGTGTTATAAATTTTTTATATACAACTGCTTCTTGAACTTGGTTTTCAAACCTATTAATAAATGTGCATTTACAATATGCTACTATTAATCTATTTGGTATCTGTGTTGTTGCCATTTTTAATTTCCTTGTTTCGTGTGTTTATGTTGGGACGTGGTTTTCCAAATATCTTTTCCCAATTATCCTGATACTGTTTACTATGTGTATCTGTTCTT
>TARA_R100001460_G_scaffold108416_1_pt1 | contig 15098 bp, 7 predicted proteins | sample TARA_R100001460 | Tara Oceans TARA_R100001460 (sample SAMEA2622190) | marine metagenome | biome: marine biome (ENVO:00000447); feature: surface water layer (ENVO:00002042); material: "saline water (ENVO:00002010), including plankton (ENVO:xxxxxxxx)" | depth 5 m | reverse complement strand
TGGTGATGCAGTTAGACTAGAAGCTGGAGAAACAAGAGAGTTTCCTGACTACATAGCGTATGCCTGCATACAAGCTGGGTGCACTGAAGTAAAAGAAGCACCTAAGAAAATGGAAGAAATTATCGAAGAGACTAAGGAGAAACCTAAAAAAACTACAAAGAGTAAAAAAGTAGAAGAGTGATAAATGGCAGGAACACTACAAGGGCAACATATTCTTTCGAGAGTCCAGAACATCTTACAAGATAATACAAATGTACGATGGACGGAAGGCGAACTTTTGGATTATTTAAATGACGGTCAAAGAGAAATTGTTAATATTCGTCCTGATGCTACCGCTACTCATTCTAATGTATCTTTATCCGCAGGAACTGAACAATCTATCCCAACTGACGGGTTACGTTTAATTAAAGTTGTAAGAAATATGTCTGGAACAGGCACTGATGCAACTGGTGCTAGGACTATAAGGCTTGTTGATTTTGATGCTATAAATACTTTCGAGCCTAGTTGGCATGATCCTACAGTAACAGGAGATGCGGCTCATGGTACACAAGTAAAACACTATATGTTTGACGTGAGAGATCCACGTAAATTTTATGTTTACCCTGGAGTTTCTGGCAGTGCATATGTAGAAGTCGTGTACTCTAAGAATCCAACTAATTTAAGTGCGGGTACAGATGTAATTCAAGTAGACGATATTTTTGCAAACGCATTAATTAACTTTGTTTTATACAGAGCCTTTTTAAAAGAATCAGAATATGCTTCTAATTTAGCAACAGCAGGATCGTATTATCAGTTGTTTGCACAGAGTTTAGGAGTAGGACAACAAGCTGGAGATATTAATGAACCTAAAGCGGGGGTAGCTAGTGGCTAGTTTTGAATCGTTAGTAAAAGAAGTATTACCGTATGCACCGGGGTGTCCTGATAGTTTAATTCAAACTAATATACGTTCGGCAGCTATCGAACTGTGTGAAAAAAGTAAGGCGTTTACATTTGACCTAGACCCTATTACAACTATATCAGGAGAGTATGAGTATGAATTTGATCAGCCTAGTGGCACAGAAGTACATCAAATTTTATGGGCGACTTATGATGGTAATGATTTAGATCCAATCAGTCCAAGAAGTTTAGAACTGAATTATCCTGACTGGAGGGATAAGACAGGCACTCCTACTGTATACCTGCAAAAAACTGCAAGTAGTTTTTGGTTAGTTCCTGTGCCTAATACAAATAAAGAATTGTTATTAAATGTTGCTTTAAAACCTACTAGGACTACTAACAACATTGACACTGAGTTTAGTAATACTTATAGAGACGGTATTATTTACGGTACCATTTATAGATTATTAAGAATTCCTGCAAAGCAGTGGACTGATCCAATAGCTGCTGCTGATTATTTTAATTTGTTCCAAGCTGAGGTATCTGATGCTGAGTTAAGAGGCAGAGGAGGAAATATTGGTGTTAAAAGAACAGTAAAATACAAAAGCGCAGGACTATCGCCAAGGAAAAGATATGGCAGATATGGAAGAGAGGTAGACTACTAGATGTACTTTAAAGAACCCCAATTGACTGATATTAGAACAGTTTGGGAGGACATTAGAGGGCCTATAAGTTTTATACTCCGTGAGATACCTTTTTGTAAAGTAGTACCAGAAGATATCTATAGCGAATGTGTAAATGATAGAGCCCAACTTTATGTTTCTTCAAGGGGGTTTATGGTGTTATCTATTGATGTTGAACCTTTTTCAAAAACACGAAGTTTGTTAATTTGGATAGCGCACGTGCATGAAACGGGTAAACATAACTGGAAGAAGCATGTAGAATGGCTTAATCAAATTGCAAAGGCGGCTGGTTGTGAATATATAAAAGCTCAATCAGTAGTGCCAGAAATGGAACCATATGCTTTAGCAAATGGTTGGAGTTTAACTGAACGAGTATATATGAGAGAGGTGTAGTATGGGTGGAAGAAGTCAAAGACCGAATCCTGCAGATTACGAAGCAGGACCCGTAGAAAAAATGAATGCAGCTATAGCTAAGCGTAGTAATGAGTATTTTACTACCAAGTTACAACCGTTGATAAAACAACAAATAGAGGACGCTTCTGAATTTCAAATGGAAGAAACAGTTAGAGGATTTGCAAATGCAAATACACAACAAGCCCTTAACAATCAATTAGATTATAATATAAGTCAAGATTTTCAAGCCTCTGCTAACAAAACTTTAGGTTCCGTTAGTGCTTTAGTGGACGCAAATACTGCCGCTTTAGACGCAAAAAGAAAAGAAGAGTTTGCTGCTTTAAACACTGGTGCTGGCAACCAAAGACTAGCTGCAGGTGCTTTATCTGCAGCAGCAAAAGGCGAAACTTCAACTGGGTTGCAGGATGCACAGTCTGATTTACTAGTTAGAAAGGCTAGGTTTGACGCAAAGTCTAAAGTCCTTTTAGCGGGTGTAAAAGCAGCTACTGGTAATCTTGCTAGTTTTAATGCTGTTAAAGATGCGGGTATGGATCCTGGTAACTTCAATCCTTTTATGCGATATGACACTGGTCCAAAAGACTCAGGTAATGAAGGAAAATTAATAACAAGGTTTCTTGGGTTTGGCCCAACGAATATTTCTACGCCTCCTAAACTTGGATAATTATGCCTAGCCATTACAACAATCCTTATTTAGATACAATGTCCGGCATTGCTGATTCTTTTGCCGAAGGGGGACGTATAACTCCTAATTCTGATAGACCTTTAGGGGAAGTAAATGATCCTGAACAACTATTTGCTGACATTGCAGAAGACAGAGCTAGTTTTGTTGAGGACGTAGTTAGACCCTACCAAGATCAGTTAATAGAACAATTAGGTAGCACTGATTTAATAGATCAAGCCGCGGAGGATGCAACCTCACGTTCTAGACTGCAGCAAGAGATAGATCAAAGGAATTTAAGTAGGTATGGGATTAGAGAAGCGGGAGCTGCCAGAAGAGCAAGAAGAACTAGTGCCCAATTAACAGGCAGTTTAGCTCAGACAGACGCTTTAAATAATGCCCGTTTACAACAACGTACCGCTAATCAAAATTTATTGGGACAGTTGGTGGGCTTGTCGTTAGGTGTAGACCAATCTACTTTATCTCAATTAGGACAAGCTGCTAGTTTACAAGGAGCAAGAGAATCTGCTTATACCAGAGCAAAAGCACAACAAACAGCTCAAAGGTATAGTTTTATAAGTCAATTATTTAGTATGATATAGAGTTATGGCTACTTTACTTGACACTTACCAAAGAACCTATGCTAATACTTTAAGTAATGTAGAGAGGTCTTCTGACCTTGCTACAAAACTTACTGAGAGAAGTTATCAAAGTGCCTATGATAACTTAACTAATATGCAACAAGCGGCATTTAGAAATCTAAAAACTGCAGACCTTGGACCTGAACCTAACGTAATTAGTTTGGACTCTGCAATACAGGCTTTTTCTCCAGAAATATGGAAAGCGGCTGGCAATAAAGTTAATAAAGCTGGCTTAGAGTCTATGATAGACATAGTAAACGGCATGGGACTTGTGCAGTATGCAACTGGTAATTCAACTTTTGTAACTGGCATTGAAGAAGAGGTTAATCCACAAGGTGACACTGTGTATAGGTTTGATTTGGGGGAGCTAGAAAGCACTGACTCTGGGCCTAATGTACGTTTTAGAACACTATCTCCAGAAGACTTAGATGAGAAAGGGGACTTAGTGCTTTCCGCAGACCAATTAGGCAAAATATTTGAAGATTATCAATATAATGTTAGGCAAAAAGTATCTCCAACTTTTGGACTTTCTACAACTTACAGCTATATATCTGATCCTGCAGGTCTTAACCCCGCTGTAACTACTAGGGAAATACCACCGGATCAGACTGACCCTAACGGCACTAATTATGGTGGTGAATCTGGCGATCCTGATCTAGATAACCAAGCGTACACTGGGTCAAGTAAATTTACAGGAGATGTTTTTCAATATTTAGAAGAAATTGGTTTAAATCCTCAAGCAAGAGCAAAACAAATACTTGAGGGCGGAGCAGATGAATTAATTAAACTAACCGATAGCGAGATTACAGCCTTAGAAAATGAATACGGCATTCCTATGCAGAACGCTGATCTTACGAACCGTAGAGATAAACTACTAGAAGTAAGGGCGGACAAAAGGGCAGCTATTAATAAGTTAAACGACCCTGATTTAAATCTTTCTGATAAAGAACGACAAGAGTTGGAACAAACTGTAAAAAATTCTGACAGAATAGAAGAGAGGATTATGGGGGATGCGGACAGATTCGCTCGCGGAGGAGTTAATCCAGCAATAAGTCGAGCAGTCAGTGATGATGAAAAAGAAATATTAAGAATTGAAAATAAATTAAAAAGTGACAACCAATTGCTAAGGTTAAGAAGGGAGTTAGAAAAAGTACAAGGACGTTATGAAAATATTGAAAGAGAAGGACCTTTAAAGGAAGCTCAGCTTCGCCAAATAGATAAGTTAACTAAGAAGATTGAAGAAAGAGAAAATGAGATTGATCCTAGATTAGTAGCTGCTGCTAGTAAAGACAAAGTAAATCAAGAGATTGCTAGTATTATAGAAAACCCGACTAAGTTTTATGCACCTGTAAAAAAAATAGCTAAATTGTTAGAAGACTCAGACTATGAGCTTAGTGAATATACCAAATCAAGATTAGATGAATACATTAATGCTAATTTAGTTACAAACACAAAAACCGGAGGCGGGTCTTTAAAATTACACCCAGAGACTGAGTTAGACGAAAATGGTAACTTTGCGAGTTCTCCAGGATTAGGAAAAAATGCAGCTAAGGCTAGAACTGAAATTGATAATAGAGTTTTTACCATTTTAACTGCTTTAGAAGCTCAGAAAAAACTTGATGGCAAACAAATTCTTGATCTTATGGAAGTTGCGAGATACACAGGCACTTTAGACACTGGCATGTACCAAGCTATGCTTAACGAAAAGGCTACTTTATCAAGAGCAGAAATTGATAGACTTAATAACATTCAGACTGATTTTATGGACTTAGCTAAAAAAGAAGAAAAAGGAGCATTTGCCTTAATAAGAAAAATGGATCAGTATTCCATTGACCGAGAGGAGGAAGGGCTAGGCTTATTATTTACCGATTACAATGAAATTTATTCCAACCCTGTAGTATATGATATTCTAAGTTCTGCTGACCCTGCCACTGGTGAACTAAATCCTAGGTTTAAACCTCTTGGACATATTTTACACCAACTAAACGTAAAATTTCTGGGCCTTATCTCAAAACTAGCTAATAGTCCAACATGGGCAGAGTGGTTTGGAAGTGGGGGGCAACCAGGCGAAGATTCAGCTTTTGACCCTCTTAATCCTACTCAAATAAGAATAAAAGCTAATTATGCACGTGGTCAGACTCCTAAGTACAAAGATTTGTTTGACAGAAGAGGTGTGCGTAAACTAGGTCAACCCCCTGTAGAATCATTTCAATTAGAAACACTTAGCGGTGAGCCTGTTGGGGGAACTATAACTCGACAAGATCTTGAACAAGCTTTACGCGAGTTAAAAGAAGCAGGAGTGGCCCCTGGTACAGATCCTAGAACACTTATGTCTAAATTTGAACAACAAAGTTTCCTATACTAATGGCCAATGAACTTGAAAAAATACTTCTACGAGATAGCCAAGACCCTGAACAAAGACCAGGTAAATTTAAAGTAGAAGCAGAAAGACAACGGCAAGCTGTAGAGGCTAGTCGTTTTATTGGTCTTACAGATCCTCAAAGCCCTAGAAATGATACTGAAATGGTTTTCGGTAGCAGGGAGTACTTACGAAGAGGAGTGCTTGCAGGTGCAGAACAAGTCAAAGGATCTTTTGATGGGTTAGCTGCAATTGGTAACTTAATAGCGGGAGACAAAGATGCTGCACAAATAAATCTTAATCGTATGCAACAGCACGATGAATATATTCAAGCAGCTCTTGCGCCTTTAGAACCTTTTGAAAATTTCTTAGAAGAACCAACTTTAGGTGGGGCGTTTAATCAAATTTTACGTGCTGGTGGACAGTTTGCTTATCCCGCTGCTTTAACTGTTGGAGAAGCACTCGCAGGGGGTTTAATTGCCACTGCAGGTAGAACTGCTTTTACTAGTGCTGGTAGAGCGGCATTAAAAGACACTTTAACCAAAACCACTCGAAAAATAGGTAACTTAAGGAATAACAGAAGGTTAGAACCTGTAGCTTTATTACCAGGCACTGTAGACGAAGGAGCAGAGGCTGCTGTAGGCGCTAATGCTTTTGAAGAACTTTGGTTTAAAACTCTACGTAATAAAGGTATTGATAATTTAACACCAGAAGAAAAAGTAGTTATGGACGTCTCTAGAAAGTATCTAAGAGACGCAAAAATAGGAGGAGCGTTAGGTGCTTTCGCTGCTGCTGAGACAATGATTGCCCCAGAGATTTTAAGAGAATACCAAGAAGCTGGTATGGAATTGACTGGCGATGAAGCTGCGATGGCTTTGCTTGTAGGAGTTCCTGCTGCAGGTATAGAAGTATTAGGAGAAGCAGTATTTTTTGGCTCTCTATTTAAATTAGCTGCTGGTACTACTAGGTTAAACAAGGCCAGGGCACGTGCAGCACGTGGTGAAAAATTAAGTAAAAGAGACGTGTTGGCTCTTAATTTAGCTAATTTAGCTAGGGCAAAAGGACTTGATTCTATTGGTAGGTTAGGTCAAAACTATTTAAGAAAATATGAAAAAAGATCAGCTTTAGAGTTGATGAGAGACATAGGTAGGGTCACTTTGGCTAGTAAACTTAGCGAAGGTTCTACTGAACTCTTACAAGAAGAGTTGATTATGTCTCAAGCTCAGCTTAATAATCCTACTTTTGATATACAAGGGGCTGAAGCTAAGTTACGTAGGTCGCAAGCTTTTTTTGATGGGGCAGCCGCTGGTGGAGCTCGTGGTGTTCTTGGTGGAGTTAGTGCGTCTGTATTTAGACAAGCTAGGGATTTTATTATTCAGAAAAAAGCAGATTTAGAATGGCAAAGCATACAAGACGAGACGTATGCAAATCTTCAAGATTTAGGTTTACCTGAAGCTAAAGAAGACATTTTTGCACAGCTAAACAGTATGGTAGACCCTGATTACAAAAGAGAAGCTGTTTGGATTCCTATAGATGCTCTAAGAGCTAACGGATTACTTGATGAAGATGGCACCACTATCAATAGAACTGCTTTACAGGAGTTTTTACTTGAAGCTTATGAAAGCCAAGGTAAAGATGAAAGTAATGTCCCAGAGATACATTTATCTATTGATAAAGATGGGAACGGTATTTTACTTTCTGTTAATCCAAACTTAAATACTTATTACAACAACCAAAGGTTTCAAGATGTTTCTGTTAGGGATGTATTGACTGATATTTTAGATTTTGTTGCTACTCCAGATTCTTCTACTGGGAATGAAGTAGTTGTTCAATTATTAGAAAACGACAAAGTCGTTTGGGAACAAACTACTCCTCCTGAACAAGTTCAAGAGGTAGTTATAAAAGCAGATGAACAATATAAACCAGAAGAAAAATACAGTGTCATGAAAGATCAAATTCTTGACGTTGAACCTGAAGTTGAGCCTACTCAGTTAGACTTACCTTTGCCTGAGACAGAACAACCTCAAAGCATAGATGCTTTAGAAGAAGCAGTGCTTGAAAAGATGGCAAACAATGAAGATTTTTCTAGTGACCTAGCAGAGCTACAAAACCTAAGAAGCACTAAAAAGAAAAGACAAGTTGTTATAAAGTCTATTGAAGAAGTAGCAGAAGACAGAGTTGAAGCTAATATAAGAGATGAAGAGACTGTATCTGCAGAAGATAAAAAATTAATTGAAGGCAAAGTAGATAGAGATGTAGGGTCCAAAAAACAAATGTTTACTAGAGATGGTGAAGCTGATGTAACTACTATACAAAAGAATATGGGAGACGCAGCAGCGGCACTTTATATTAATTTAGCGCACGATAGGTTTATAGCTAACATTAATGCTGACCCTAATCTATCAGCTGAAGAAAAACAACAAAGGATCGAAGCGGTCGAAGCTTCAAGACAACGTAACTTAACTGATGCAGGATTAAACAATGTTGAACCTACAGAGAACCCTATTATTAGGGATATGGCAGAGGAAGAAGATTTAACTACCTCTGACATTGAACAGGAACTAAAACAGGCTTTTATTGATGCTGGAATATCTGAAACTGAAGCTACTGAATTTATAAGTCTTGGTATTAGACCAGAGGACATAACAAATGTGCCTAATATTGGACAAACTACTCTAGTATCTGGTAGACAACAAGACGCTTTTAAACCAGTAGATTCTGCTACTTATGAAAAGTTAAACGAAAAAGATGCAACAACATTAAGAACGTTAAGAGCAAAAGCCCAAAGCTTTTTAGTAAGAGCTGAGTTAAACAATACTGATATTTTTATTGACGATACTTCAGGAGAGTTATCAGAAGTTAACGAAGCCATAATTGTTTTAAATCAAGAAGTTGATAAGAAACAAGATTTATTTGAGAATTTAACTTCTAGAGATAATACAACTCTAAGAAAAATAAACGCAGCAATAAAAGACGCAAAGACTGCAGAAGAAGCTAAAAAAATAATTAGACTTAATAACTCTCTAAACGTAGAAGCTACTGAATATTATGCTTTTAAAACTAAATTACAAAACAGATTAATTGAGTTAGACAAACGAAGACAAGAGCTAGAAGCTAAAAGATCAGACATACTTTCAAAAGGTAGTCTTGCTGGGCCTAAAGAAGTAAGTCAATTAACAGTAGAAAGTTTATTATTGCAAGATTTAGGGGTAGGCAAGCAAAGGCGTGAAAATCTACTACAGGGTTCAGCTGTAGGCTTCTTACGTGAAGTGGACATTTTACTAGATCAATTGGAAGACAGAGTTATAAGTGACGATAATGGTTTTGTTTTAGGGGAGGACGCTAAAGAAAAAATTAGGTCGGCAATGCAAAAAGAGGCTTTGGAGTTAGCAATGAAATCTTCAGATCTAACACCCGATGAAGCTAAACAATTAGCAAGAGAAAGTATTTTACAACGAGCGGAAGTAGACGGTATTCCTTTAAGACAATTTGGATTAAACAGCGGGCCTTCTGTAAGTTCGGTATTAGCTGACTATATTGATGGGGCTGAGTTTTCTTTAGTAGATCCTGAGATAAACAAAGCAAATGCTGCTATTTTAAAAAATTATATTCGAGCTTCCGAGGCAGACCCAAATTCTGTTTTTCGTATAGCTACTAGTGCTGTAATTATACCTACTGTCGATAACATATTTAAAAAAGATTCTATTTCTTTAGCTAATTTAGTTGGGTTAGCTTCTCCTGATGCGACAGTCGGACCTAATTTTATTATGAGTTCTGACGAGTTTGACTTAGTTAAAGCACAAGACTACATAAGCAATTTAAAAAGCTTGTTTAAAAAACCAAAAGAACAAGGAGCAAGACAAAAAACTATACCTACTATTGTATTAGAACAACGTTTTGGTGCTTCTACAGCAAAAGAACTTTTAGCTTTTGTAAGAACTAATAGTGATGCGTTAGGTTTAAAGATAGAAGATAACTACCAAGTTATTTTGAAAGAAAGAACTGCAGAGTCTTTACCTGAATTGTATAACGATAAGTTCTCAGGTATGACCCCAGAGAAAGCTGTGCAAACTGCTATGAGCACTGCTACTGAAAAAGCTTTTTTAAACAATCAAGTTCTTTATGGAAGTTATTATAAAACTCCAGGTAAGAATGCTATGCAGTTTAGTTGGGTAAAAAGAACTTATACAAACGGACAAGAGGTAGACCAAGTTTTATCTTTTAATGATGTTTTATCTGCAGGAACTGCAATTTTTGATTCTAAATTAGACAGCATAGAAAAAGAAACAATACCATACACTTATAGAGTAGCCATGGGCTTTGCTACTTTATTAGAACAAAAATACTTAACTAGTTTTAAAGATCAAAATGACAAAGAAGCTGAAATTCTTTTTCAATATAAAACGCTAACTCCCGATGGTTTTGCTTACCAAACAATCCCTATAAAAAGCATAGCACAAGAATTGGGAAAAGATCTTTTTGCTCTTGAGCCTACGGTCCTTAATAATCATAAAAATCTTCATACTTTTAACGCTCCAATTTTAAAAAAACTTTCTTTACCTAAGATTATAAAAGAATTAAGCGAAGTAGGTTCGGTAGAATTTATGAGAAAGAAAGGGGTAGGAAAAACACAGTTCGATTTACTTAATTTGCCTATATATTATGATAGCGCGAGTAAATCATTTAAGTCGGCAAAAGAATTAGTTGAAAACTTTAATCAAACTCCTTATTACAGAAAAAGACAAAAACTAAGAAAACTTAATTTAGTTAAACAAATAGTCGGTTTACAAAGAAAAATTACAGACCCTCAATTAGAAGATATAAACAGCGACTACTACAAAGAAGGAATTCCTGACCCTGATTATACGTTAGAAGAGCTTGACCTAGCGGTAACTTCTGCTTTTTTACAACAAAATAATTTAAAAGCGGGAGACCGTGCTATTAGTGAGCGTTTAAATTTAAATGATTTACAGAAAGATATACAAATTACTAGCGGTATGCAGATTGGAGTTGATGCGGCTGGGGCTAAATTAGCTTTAAAACATAATATACCTTTATACGGTGTATTCGCTGGTACTACCAAAGGTAGAGGTAAAAAGAAAATAAGTGTACCAAGAACACAGGCTAAAGAAATTAAAATGTTGTTCCCTGAATTAGTTGGCACAGAAGAGTTTAAGTCTTTACAAGAAGAAGTAGAATTTTTAAACACCACATTAAAAACAAACATTAATCCAACAAGCCGCGCAGTGGTATTAAAGCTCGGCTACAAAGAAAGAACAGAGCTTGTAGTAAAAAGTTCGGATGGAGTTATTTTATTTTCTGATGTTGGCCCTGATGGTGGATTAAGTCCTGGAACTGCTTTAACTAAAAGAATAGCAGATAGGGTTAATATTCCAGTATTGCTCAATCCTAAATCAGAGCAAGAAATAATTCAGTTTTTAACTGATAATAAAATAAAAAGACTAAACATTGCTGGATCTGGTGAGGCAGCTCCTGCTTTAAGTAAAACCGTAGATTACGAAAAAATATTGGACGATGCGTTACGAACTGTAGCTAATCTTACACAGCTCGACAGGCGTACTTCTGACTACAGACAAGCTAAACAAGAATATGTAGAAGCAGCTATTAAGAATCCAGGGCTTTATTTTTTCCCTAGTTTAGAAGAAAAACTAGAGATACTTGAGTCAATAGCTAGGCAAAATAAATTTTTAATCCAAGAAGATTATGCACAAGAGGTCATGAACATTAGTGACTTATTTGGGGATGAAGAGGGTAAGCTAGATAATTTTAATGATGATGTGCGCGGTGCGTTCGGCGATGAAGAAATGCAGGAGTTTGACTTTATAAGAGAAAAAACTGCATCTACTTACAACCCTAAAATAACTTTACAACAAATAAACGGTGAACGAGTTGTAGGTAGAGTAGGAGTTTCAGATGGCCCTGGCGTTTTTGTAGAAGACAGAGTTAGTTCTCAATATAAAGATATTAGTAATGTAGATGGTCAAGGTATTTCTAGACAAATATTAGATCTGTTACGAAAAAATAATTTAGAAGCTGACGAAGTAAATCTTTTAAATAGATTGAAAAGAAATGCAAAAACCGCTTTTCCAGACGCTACCGATTTATATAACTTAAGAACAGAGATAGCCCAGAACCAAGGGTTTAACTTAAGTAAAGTAGGGCAACTTGTAGACCCTATTAATATATTAAGTAATGTAGCAGTGCAAACACTAGGGTTAGGTAATAGAAGAATCTATGTAATGTTCGAAGACAAACCTATTATCTTTGACGACCCGCATCTAAATGTAAAAGTAGATGAGTTAATTAACGGTGTTAGAGAGGGAGAGGAAAAATCATTCAGAGACGATTTATTTAGACCAGAAACTATGCTGTTGTATAAAGGTTTAGATATTATTGTTTTAAAAAACCCTCAAAAATATACTTCTCAATTAAATGAAGCTTTAGCTAGAGATCCAAAAAGCACAGCTTCAGTAGAACTTTCTGAGGTAGAGGGTGTGGTATTAGCTGGATTATTCCATTCTTTTGGACATTCTTTTTTCCATGAATACCATGAAACTAGAATTACTCCTGACACTTCTTTTGGAAAAGCTTTACTTGATGAGTTTAAACAAGAAAGAGATAAAGAAGACGCTCCTAAACAGTACAAAGAAAAATATGGCTTTGAAGAAAAAATTGCTGATAACGTAGCTAGTGTGGTTCTTAAACAAGCGCCTAAAGTTGCAACAGTATCTGCACGAGAAAAAGCTTATGTAGCTGGTTTAGTTAGAAGAATGAAAAGATATTCTAACGAATCTAAAATGAAATTTATTAGGAATATTTTAAGACGAACAACAAAACCAACTACTGACAATATAAATAATTTAATTGTGTCTGTAGCTGAAGATTTTGCTGGTACTTACAAAGATAGAGGTAGCGGAAGGCAAGCTACTTTTGAGATTTTTGAAGATTTAAAAAACCAAGATCCAATTATTAGAGATATGTCTGGAGAAGAGATACAAACTAAAGTGGATAAAATTTTTAATAGCTCTTTATCTAGTAATCAAATAATAAAAGAATTTAACAGACTACTTAAAAAAGTATTTGGTTCAAATATTAGATATTTGCAAACAGTGGGTTTTACTCAGGCTTTCATTGATGCTGTGTATAAAGAAACTCAACAAAAAGGACAAGGGCTCGGTTTTATTCAAGAAAAAGATCAAAAGTTTAACAGGGTTTTAAACAATTTATTTGAACCTTTAATACAAGCACTTAACATTCCTTTAGGCGATAAAAAGTTTGGAATTAATTTCGATGATAACGAGATTAGTCCTAAAGGTAGAAGACAGCTTAAAAAAGCTTTTACTCATTATTCTGAAGACATGGACGCTTTAGGAGAGGTAGAGCTACAAAAACAATTAGAAGACCCTGAATATCGTTCCGGGTTGCCTAATGCTGGAAATGGGGTAAGGAAAGCAAGGCTGACAACTTTAGCTTTATGGCCTATTTTTAGGAGAGTGAAACTTGACATGCAAGAAGCTCAATTGTCTACCATGGATAATTTTGACTTAAGTAGGAACTATGACATTGATAAGTTAAGTAACTCTTCTTTTCATCGTAACAGTCTTATTGCTTTAGTTATGCAATATAACAACAATATTAATAAAAGTGAGGCGACAAAAACTGTTGATGAGATGATTCAAAATAGAGAAACAGGGGCTTATTTAGCTAAGGAAGAAGTTGAAATAAACCCTATGGTTTCTTCAGTAGCAGTCGGTATGTCGCCTAGTAGACAAAGGGTATTGAAAAATATACCTACTCATAGATTGCTAGAAAATGAGTTGTTAACTGATATTGTAGACTCGCAAATTTTTGCCCTAAGAAGTATTACTAACAAAATTGTTTTTAATGAAAAAGTACGACATCTTTTAACTGATAAAGAAATAGAAAGAGCGCGTGGCCTAGTTAGCCAAAAAACTTTTACTTCTAAAACTCAAGAAGTAAAAACAGATTTTTTACAAACTTTTGCAGACATGGAAACGCGTGCAGAACAAAGAGAGCGTTTAAAAAATAATAATGAAGGATTACCTGCAGAAGAAAAACTAAAATTTGATGAAGACAAATACGACATGCGAGGTTGGAGAGCTGCGACAGCAGAGGCTTGGCTTAACCCGAAAGTGCCTGATCCTATTGAAGCTACATATGCTTTGAGTGCGATACTAGGAAAAGCGGGAATGAATATAAACAATATGCCTGTACTTAGAAATTTCCAAGCTGGTGCTGCTTTACTTAATCAAGTTACTTTTCTTACTTTCAGTTCTTTATCTACTCTTCCAGAATTTGTTGGACCAATAATACAACGAGGTAATTTAGAAGGGTTTGGATTAACCACAAAAGCTATTATAAGAAACCTTAGAAACAAAGATGAAGTTAACAACATGATGAGAGCTGTTGGGCAAATGGGGATTAGCCAAGCAATTGAAGCAAGTATCTACGCAGGAGATTTAGGATGGATGACTGATACTACTGCTAGATATTCTAAATTATTCTTTAAGAGTATTTTTATTACAAAGATGATGAACCATTTGAATAGAAATGCAGGGTTGGTAGCGTTGTATGCAATAGAAGCTGATACTAAAAGAGCTCTAGCCGGCGACAAAAAGTCTATAGAACGTTTAGATAATATTGGATTGACTGCTAGAGAAGCTAAATATGCGATGGACAAAATTGGATTTTTTCAAGGAGCGCCTAAAAGTTTTGTAGAGTACGATAAAGCATTTAGAACAGATGCTACTACTGTTAAATTTAGAGATGCAATTAACATGTTGGTTGGAGAAATGATGTTAAAACCTAACGCAGCCCAGAGGACTATTTGGATGAACAATCCTTTTTTCGCTTTGTTAGCACAACTTAAACCTTTTTATTATTCATTTGGAAAAGTTTTTGGAGAAAATGTATATAACAACATGAAAAGAGAAGCTAAGTATACTGGCACTATAGGAGCCATGACTCCTTTACTTATTATGTTAGCTACAATGCTACCTTTAGCAATGTTAGGGTTAGAATTAAGAGAGCTTTTAAAATACGTGTTACAAGGAGGGAATCCAAAAGTATTTAGATCTGATGATATGACTTGGCCTACTTACATGTTTGATATTGTAGACAGGTCGGGTGTTACTGGTAGATATGGATTACTTATACCTGCAATGGAAGCTGATTTGTATGGAGATACTTTCTTTACACCTTTACTTGGCCCTACTCCTGAAAGAGTTATAGATATTATAGAAGGTAGGGGTAATGTATGGGATTATGTGCCGTATTTTGGAGCTGCTGGTTATGACTAATAAATACTATATAATGAGGTAACTATGGCATATTCGAATACAATAAAACTAGTGGTTGGGGACACTTTACCTCAACTTAATTTTACGTTGAAAGACAGTAACTCTGCGGCTAGTGGTAAAACTTTA
>TARA_R100001460_G_scaffold78214_2_pt1 | contig 15114 bp, 23 predicted proteins | sample TARA_R100001460 | Tara Oceans TARA_R100001460 (sample SAMEA2622190) | marine metagenome | biome: marine biome (ENVO:00000447); feature: surface water layer (ENVO:00002042); material: "saline water (ENVO:00002010), including plankton (ENVO:xxxxxxxx)" | depth 5 m | reverse complement strand
AGCTTGGGCAAAGAGAACATTTGACAGATACCCAAGTGCGTATGCAAACATGGCAGCTAGTAAGTACTGCAAGGATCCAAACTACGCCAAGGGTGCTAAAAAGAAAAAATAATTATGGACGCAAAAAAACTTAGAACAATATCCGCAGAGCTAAAAAAGGCATCTGCGATGCATAAAGGTCAGGCTGCTAAGATTGACAGAATGTTAAAATCTATGAAGCCAAAGAAAAAGGTAACTCGTAAAAAATAAATAATATGCCAACAGTAACATACAAATGTCCTGATACGGGCAAGAAGATGAAAAAGGTATTTCCATACAATGCAGTGGGCAAAGCTCAAGCAGACTCATTTTCAAAGTTGATGGGTGGTAAGAAAAAGAATAATCCTGGCTACTCTGTAGACATGAAAAAGAAAGGTTATTAATGGGAGAGCTTAAAAAATGGCGAGAAGAGAAATGGGTTCGTATAGGTACAGATGGATCTATAAAGGGTGCTTGCGGTACGAGTAAGAACAAAAAAAATCCCGACCGTTGTTTGCCATTAAAGAAAGCTCGCAGTATGAGTAAAGCAGATAGAGCGGCTACAGCTAGACGCAAGAAAAGTAAGGGTGGTAGTAAGAAGCAATTTGTTAGCAACACTAAAAAAGGTCGTGTAACTAAAAAATATACTAAGCGTGGCAAATAAAAGTAAGATGAAGTGCAACAAGGTTGTATCTTCAGACAGAGCTGGTAAAAAGAAGATGGTAAAGGCATGTTCTGGTGGCAAAGAGAAGTTAATTCACTTTGGTGCTAAGGGCTATGGTCATAACTACTCTGCTGCGGCACGTAAAAGTTTTAGAGCTAGGCACAAGTGTGGGCAAGCAAAGAATAAGCTAACAGCCAAGTATTGGGCATGTAAGCATTTATGGGCAGGTAAAGGTGGCTCTACGAAGAGTTCACCAAAAAGTAGACAAGGAAAATATTAAATTATGGGTAAGGTATTAGTTTGGTTAGGTAAAAAAATAATTTCTTTTAATAATAAATTGAAGTGTTGGTGGAACAAGTTAATTATAAAGTTGACTTTTGTTATAGAGGACTGCAATGCTTGCGATTTATGTAAATGTGATAAGTAATGAGTAAATCAAAAGGCTTAGGCGATACAATTGACAAGCTAACAACAAAGACAGGGATCAAGAAGGTTGTTAAGGTGGTTAGTAAAAAATTAGGTGTTGAGGACTGCGGGTGCGATGGTCGAAAGGACACATTAAACAGAATATTTCCATATAAAAAATAAAAATAATGGCATATCAAAAATTACAGGTAAGTACGGCATTGGCTGTTATTCCTTCAAACTTTATTAATATCCCAAATCCATCGGACGCTACATTGTCTGGGACAACCAGTGGTACTACTGGTTTAACTGATGCTTCAGCAACATTTACTGATGGCAGTGTAAAGATTGGAGACATTGTTTATGATACATCAAATTCAGTAGTTGGTAGAGTAACTGCTATTGCTGCTACTGTATTAACATTAGATAATGGAAATGGAGTTGCTGTAAATCTAGCTACAAGTGCTTCTTATGTAATATATAAAGACACGAACCATGCAGCTGTTTTATATGTTGGTGTTTCAGGAAATTTAGATGTTGAAATGGCTAACTCTGGAACGGACATTACATTTACTAATATGCCTATAGGCTTTGTTCCTGTTCAGGTCAATAAAGTTTTAGCTTCATCAACAGCTGCAAGCATAATAGCACTTTGGTAGTATGGGATTATCTATAGGCATATCGAACTCTTTTGGTTCTTCTGTATTTGATGGAGCAGGTGATATTATATCTTCAGGTCTATTGATGTATGTAGATGCTGCTAATTCTAGCTCATATCCAGGTACAGGTACTGTTCTAACAGACCTAACAGGAAACCACAACGCTACATTAGTAAATGGTGTGGGATTCACATCTACCGATGGCGGTGCTTTAGTTTTTGATGGCGTAGATGACTATGCTACGTTTGGCAATGTTCTAAACTTTGATGATAGTTCTACTTTTAGTATTAGTATTTGGTTCAATAATTCACAGACACTAGCAGCATCAAGTGACATATACGGACTGATAAGTAAGCGTGACACGAATACTGTAGGTGGATGGACTATTGGATTGAGAGGGGGTAGTACATACAAAGGTTTAATTGTTAGGGCTTCTACATCTGGCAACTTTGGAGATTTTTTTTCTGGGTTAGATTTTAGAAGTACATTTTCTGATGGTAGTTGGAATAATATAGTTGCAACGTATGATAGTTTAGATAATCTTTCTGTATATGTAAATGGTGCTTTTTTAGGTGCTAGTGGATTAGAAGAATATAATTTCACAAATACCAGTGAGTTGATGCTTGGATCATTTGAGGATAATGTAAACTTTCCTGTTGGTCAGTTTCCTTTAAATGGAAAAATATCACAAGCAGCAATCTATGGTAAGGCTCTTTCAGCTGCTGAAGTTTTAAGGAATTATAATGCTATTAAAGTCAGATACGGCATTATTAGATAAATTTTAAAATATAAGTATGTCGCATAATAATGAACATAGAAGTTATACAATATTTAATATTTCCGAGATAGGTCTAATTGATTTTAGTCAGGTACTAGAAGACTCTGCTGAAACTCTTAGAAAGTCAAATGACAATACTAAAACATTAGTAAAGTGGGACACTGAATCTATTCCTGCATCCGTTCAAGCATTAACTACATCGGAAGGAGTTTATAATAATGAAGAGATATTTCAGATAATGAACACTGCTGGTTGGAAAAGCCCTGAACCTTCAATGGAATGAATTATTATAAGATATATAAAGACAACTGGAGTTGCACAAAAAAGTTTGCAACAGAGGAAGATGCTCAAGCATTTGCTGACACTTTAGGTGAAGGTTATGCTGTTGAGTATATTGGACCTGTGCAACCTATAAGTGTAGACGAGAGGCTTTCAATGGATATAGAGTTTTGCTTGCAACTAATACAAACGTTCTTATTAGATAACAGGAATGCAGGTGTTACAGTTGAGCAGGGTGAAGCCTTGATGACTAAGTTTGTAAATGTATTACAGTTTGCACAAACAGGTGCAGTGGGATCTGTTAATGATTTATTATCAGGTATATCTGTAGATGATGTATTTACACAAGAGAGAAAAGACAAGTACCTACAAATGATTACTAACTATTTAGCACAATTTTAATCATGAATATAAGTGAAAAGACACGGATCAATCTAACAACAAAGGACATGGTATCAGTTATTATGGTCTTAGGATTTGTTATTGGTATGTACTTTTCATTAAAAGCACAGATTGAAGAGGCTAAAGAGTTACCTATTATGGATGAGCAGTTAAAAAGAGCGATTGTAAAAACAAGTGCAGAGCTTGAGTACATAAAGACTGAAATTAGAGAAATAAAATCTAAACTAAACACAATGGAGCAAAGGCTTTATGAAATTAATAACAATGAATAGAAAGATTAAAAAAATTATTGTACACTGTGCTGCTACACCACCATCTATGGATATTGGTGTGGATACTATTAGAAAATGGCACGTTGAGGATCGTAAGTGGTCAGATATTGGATACCATTACGTTATAAGACTAGATGGGTCGATTGAGATAGGTAGACCTATAAGTAGACAAGGGGCGCATACTAAAGGGTACAATAAAGAGAGTGTAGGCATATGCTATGTAGGTGGTGTTAATGAGAAAGGAGATGCTGAGGACACTCGCACTGATGAGCAAAAGAAGTCGTTAAAAATACTTTTAGAGTTTTTGAAATTGACATTTCCTGATTCGGTAATACATGGACACAGGGACTTTGCTAATAAGGCGTGTCCAAGTTTTGACGCTACTGAAGAATATAAACATATATGAAAGATATACTACCAAATACAATAGCTGAAACGACAGGTACTGTTGTTGATAAGTTGGGCGGTCTTGTAGATCGCTTTGTTCGTACTAAGGACGAGAAGGCTGAGTTTGAGAAGGAGATGACTGAAATCTTAATCGAGATGGAGGCAGAGATGGAGAAGAATGTAACAGAAAGGTGGAATGCTGACATGTCTAGTGACTCTTGGTTAAGTAAGAATGTTCGACCATTAGTGCTAATATTTTTGATAGTTAACACAATGATTCTTATATTCATCGAAGCTGGAGTTGTAACATTCAATGTAAAGCAAGAATGGATATCGCTTTTGCAGTTAATTTTAACTACTGTAATTGCATCATATTTTGGGGGTCGCTCGTATGAGAAGGTAAAGATATTTTCTGAGCCTAGACCACCTCAAAAAAAGAAGGGATTATTCAGAAGAAAAAATAGAACAAAATGAAATTAGAAGAAACGGAATTAAATTTTATAAAAGAGTCTACTGCTAAATTAAATTCTGCAAAGGCAATGCTTGGTGACATTGAGATCAAAAAGCATGAGCTACTGCTAGAGGTTGACGGATTAAAGGTACAGTTCCAGTTAAAAGAGAAGGAACTAATTGAAAAATATGGACTAAACTCGGTTATAAACATGCAGACGGGTGAGGTCAAACAAAAAGAAGAGTAATGGCAAAAATAAGTACGTATGATGCTGCGGGAACGCCAGCATTAGTAGATAAGGTAATCGGCACAGAGATTGGGGCTACTCCTGAGAATGCTACTAAAAATTATTCACTTTTGCAATTGTTAACATTGTTTAATGCGAACTCTGTTCCGCCTTCTACTAGTAGTGCTGGAACAAAGGGTCAAATAGCTGTCGATGCTGGATATTTGTATATATGCACAGATAAAGACACTTGGGCTAGAGTTGCTTTATCATCTTGGGTTTAAAATGCATATAAGAAAAATAGCAATAGGTCCAGACTATAAGTCTAGTATGAATTACGTGATAGGGCAAAAAGTCCTTGGCGGTAGTTATAGCATTCACTTGATACAGCAAGATGACAAGGATGGGTCTATAAAGATTTGGATAGAGCAAGGTGATGAGATTCTTCTATGGAAACAGTTTAATGTCGCTATGCCTTCCTCAATAGAATATAATATAAACTTTTAGTATGAAATCACCGTATAGCTTTATAGTAAGAGCATCGGGAGGTAATCGTTATGTGGGCAGTAAAGATATTGAGGGTGTTGACTTTATAGTTAATACTTCTGAGGAGAATCATAAGGCATCCAATAGGATTGCTGTAGTTGTTTCGACACCTGTTAATTATAATGGAGACATTCAAGTTGGAGACTCATTGGTTGTACATCACAATGTATTTAAGTTTTACAATGATATGTACGGCAGAAAGAAGAGTGGAAGAAGTTTTTTAAAAGACGATTTATTTTTTGTAGACAATAGTCAGTTCTACATGTATGGTCGAGATGGCAAGTGGTTCGCTCACGATAGGTATTGTTTTATAAAGCCTATTAATAAAATTAAAAAGAGCATAGACACTAATGATAAGGAAGAGCCTTTGATGGGCGAGATGCTATATCCAAATGCATACATGTTGAGTAAGGGTGTAGACAAAGGGAGTATAGTAGGTTATAAGCCGAACTGTAACTATGAGTTTGTTATTGATGGAGAGAGGATGTATAGACTTTTTGATAATCAAATATCTATGGTCCTATGAAAGACAAAAAGAAAAGAATAATTGAAGCTGGTTATAAAGCTGTTGATCATCTAATAAAGGTGGCAGAGGAAGAGATTATCAAGCCAGATCCAGAGGATGAATTAGCAGCGGACCGGCTAAAGAACGCAGCAGCTACAAAGAAGTTGGCAATATTTGATGCATTTGCTATATTGGATAAGATAGACGAAGAGAAAGAGAAAATTGAATCAACTAAAACAATTGCTGAAAACATAAATACAAAGCAAGGGTTTGCAGAACGAAGATCAAAATAGGTTATATAGTGTGTTGGTTGACTACATACCATCCACAGTGATCAAGAAGAAAAATCGAGGTCAAGGATGGACGTATGGGTATAACAAAGAGTTTGATGTAGTTGTAATTTCTAAGAATGGTAAGATTGGAGAAGTTTATGATATAAACGGTTTAAAAATTGCTTTACCCCCAGAGCCTATGAGGGTTAATAGTAGAAGCAAGTATTCTGAAGACCAATATTGGGAGAGGATAGAAGAGCCTAAAGCATTAAAACGTATTAAGTCTATATTTCAATGGAATCAAATGCCTAACGAATTTAAGGCTCAATGGGTTTCGTATATAGAGAAAGAATTTGATAAGAGAGAGTATGGGCATTGGTTTATGAACAATGGTAAGCCTACATACATTACAGGCTCTCATTACATGTACATACAGTGGTCAAGTATAGATATTGGATATCCTGACTTTAGAGAGGCTAATAGAATATTTCATATATTCTGGGAGGCTTGCAAAGCTGACCCTAGAGCATTTGGAATGGTGTATTTAAAGATTAGACGTTCAGGGTTTTCTTTTATGTCATCATCAGAGTGTGTAAACATAGGAACATTAGCTAGAGATTCTCGTCTTGGTATATTATCTAAAACAGGTGCTGATGCCAAGAAGATGTTTACTGATAAAGTTGTTCCTATAGCTAATAAGTTACCTTTCTTTTTTAAGCCTGTTCAAGATGGTATGGATAGACCAAAAACAGAGCTAGCATTTAGAGTTCCTGCATCTAAAATAACTCGTAAGAATATGTACGAGGAAAGCAAGGATCATATAGATGGATTAGATACTACAATTGATTGGAAGAATACTGACGATAACTCATATGATGGTGAGAAGATATTATTTTTAGCTCACGATGAGAGTGGTAAATGGTTAAGACCTAATAATATTTTAAACAACTGGAAGGTAACAAAGACATGTCTAAGATTAGGGCGTAAAATTATTGGTAAGTGCATGATGGGTTCTACTTGTAATGCGTTAGACAAAGGTGGTGGAAACTTTAAGAAGTTATATCAAGAATCAAATGTCAAGAAAAGGAATGGTAATGGACAGACAAAAACAGGTCTGTATAGTTTATTTATTCCAATGGAATGGAACTTAGAAGGGTTTATAGACAAGTATGGTATGCCTGTATTTAGAACTCCTGATAATCCTGTTTATGGAATTGATGGCGAGTTAATAGATCAAGGAGCTGTTGATTATTGGGAGGCAGAAGTTGAGTCATTGAAAGGAGACGCTGATGCATTAAATGAGTACTATCGACAGTTTCCTAGAACAGAATCACATGCATTTAGAGATGAGAGTAAGGCATCTATATTTAATCTTACAAAGATATATCAGCAGATAGACTTTAATGATGCAATGATAAAAGGGCATTATATAACAAGAGGTGGATTTCATTGGCAAAATGGAGTGAAAGACACAAAGGTGATATGGACTCCTAATAAAAAAGGTAGATTCTCGGTCAGTTGGATTCCTAATGTTGGATTGCAAAATAGAATAATTAATAAAAACGGAATAAAATATCCTGGTAACGACCATATGGGGGCGTTTGGATGCGACAGTTACGACATATCAGGTGTTGTAGGTGGTGGAGGGTCTAATGGTGCATTACATGGTATGACTAAGTTCCATATGGACGAAGGACCTACCAATCAGTTTTTCTTGCAGTATGTTGCACGACCACAGACCGCAGAGATATTTTTTGAAGAAGTATTAATGGCTTGTATATTCTATGGAATGCCGGTGCTAGTAGAAAACAATAAACCAAGATTGTTGTATCATTTTAAAAATAGAGGGTATAGAGGATTTAGTGTAAATAGACCCGATAAGCAATATAGCAAGCTATCAAAAGCAGAACGTGAGCTTGGGGGAATACCAAACTCATCGGAAGCGGTAAAGCAAGCGCATGCATCAGCTATTGAATCATACATTGAGAAATATGTGGGGTTTGACATGGAGGGTATTGAAAGAGATTCTGATGTAATTGGTGACATGCATTTTAATAGAACTCTTGAGGATTGGGCAAAGTTTGATATAAATAATCGTACAAAATTTGATGCTACGATTAGCTCAGGTTTGGCTATAATGGCAAATCAAAAACACTTATATACCCCTCAAAAAAAGCAATCAAAAATAAGTATTAACTTTGCAAGGTATAATAATAAAGGAATAAGTAGCGAAATAATAAGATAATGAAGGAAGTAGTAGTCAATATATCCCCGCAAGGGTTTCCTAGTCAATTTGTTTCAGATGCAGAAAAGGCAACTGAAGAATTTGGATTGCAGATTGGTCAGGCGATACAATATGAATGGTTTAAGAAAGATGGTGGTGGATGTAGATTCTACGACCAACGTAGGCAATTCCATAATCTTAGATTGTATGCTAGGGGAGAGCAATCTATACGAAAGTATAAAGATGAGCTTGCTGTTGATGGTGATTTGTCTTACTTAAATCTAGATTGGACACCAGTTCCTATTCTTCCTAAGTTTGTAGATATTGTGGTTAACGGAATGTCTGATCGTTTGTTTAAAGTTAAAGCTAATGCTCAAGATGCATTGTCTCAAGCAAGAAGAAACAAGTATCAAGATATGATTGAGGGGCAAATGGTTGCCAAGCCTGTTTTAAATATAATAAAAGAAAAATCAGGCTTTGATCCTTTTGTTATGTCACCAGATGAACTCCCTAATGACGATGAAGAGCTTTCATTATACATGAACCTTCATTACAAACCGGCTATTGAAATCGCAGAGGAGGAAGCTATAGATACAATATTTGAAGAAAACCACTACTATGATTTAAGAAAAAGAATAGACTATGACTTAACAGTTTTAGGAATTAGTGTAACAAAGCATGAGTTTCTACCCGGGGCAGGTGTTGAGCTTTCATATGTAGATCCTGCTAATGTTATTTATAGCTATACTGAAGACCCACACTTTAAAGACTGTTTCTATTGGGGAGAAGTTAAGACAGTTCCTCTTACGGAGCTTATGAAGATTGATCAGTCTTTAACTAGTGACGATTTAGAGAAGATATCTCAGTACAGTCAAAGCTGGTATGACTACTATAATGTATCACAGTTTTATGATAACGACATTTTTTATAAAGATACTTGTACTTTATTGTATTTCAACTATAAGACCACAAAGAAGTTTGTATACAAAAAGAAAAACTTAGAAGGTGGTGGGTCACGAGTAATAGAGAAAGATGATCAGTTCAATCCACCAAAGGAGATGATGGAAGAAGGTGGATTTGAAAAAATATCTAAGACCATTGATGTATGGTATGAAGGTATCATGGTAATGGGTACAAATATTATCTTAAAGTGGGAGATGGCAGAGAACATGGTTCGACCTAAGTCATCATCTCAGCATGCAATGCCAAACTATGTAGCATCAGCTCCAAGGATGTATAAGGGTGTTATAGAGTCTTTAGTTCGCAGGATGATACCATTTGCTGACTTGATACAGGTTACGCATTTAAAACTACAGCAGGTAATTGCTAAGGTCGTTCCCGATGGTGTGTTTATTGATGCAGACGGTTTGAATGAAGTAGACTTAGGTACAGGGGCTGCATATAATCCTGAAGATGCTTTAAGGTTATACTTCCAAACGGGTAGTGTTATTGGTAGGAGCTATACTCAAGATGGTGAATTTAATAACGCTAGAGTTCCGATTCAGCAGTTGACATCTAGTTCGGGTGCTGGTAAAACTCAGATGCTTATTGCCAACTACAACCATTACCTTAATCAAATACGCAACGTAACGGGTCTAAATGAGGCGAGAGACGGCTCAACGCCAGATCCTAACGCTTTAGTTGGAGTACAAAAGTTAGCGGCTCTAAACTCAAATACAGCAACCAGGCATATACTTGACGGAAGTTTATATATGTATCGCACATTAGCAGAAGCTATTTCTTGTAGAGTTGCTGATATATTGGAGTATGCTGATTTCAAAGATGACTTTGCAAATAAGATTGGAAAGTACAACGTAAGTATATTGAATGAGATATCTGACTTATACATATACGACTTTGGTATATTCATCGAAGTGTCTCCTGATGAAGAGCAGAAGGCTCAGTTAGAACAAAATATTCAAATGGCATTATCTAAAGGTGACATAAATTTAGAAGATGCTATTGATATTAGAGAGATAAAAAATATAAAACTAGCTAATCAGTTATTGAAGGTTAAGAGAGTTGCAAAGCAAGAGAAAGAACAACAGATGCAGATGCAACAACAGCAAGCAAATGCACAAACACAGTTACAGTCTCAGCAGATGGCTGCGCAAACTGCAATGCAAAAGATTGAAATGGAAGCTCGTGCTAAGATGCAAATCAAACAAGCTGAAATAGCTTTTGAAATTGAAAAGATGAAAGCTGAGGCTCAGATGAAATCACAATTAATGGCTCAAGAGTTCCAATACAATCAACAGATAAATCAGATGGCTAATCAATCATTATCTGACAGAGAGAGTGCTAGAGAAAAAGCTAAATCAGACCGGATTAGTCAACAGAATACTGAGCAGTCTAAATTAATAAATCAACGTAAAAATAATTTACCTCCGCAAAAGTTTGAGTCTAACGAGGACAGTCTAGATGGCTTTGATCTTGCTGAGTTCAATCCGAGATAAAAAAAATTTATTAACTTTGTATAAAATTATAATATAATGGAATTTAAAGTACGTGAAGTAGACGGTAACGAAGAAAAGTCATTAGCTGAAAAAGAACAAGAAATTCTTGACCAGCATGAAGATAAAGAACAGGTTACAGAAGAAACAGTAGAACAAGAAGAAGTTGTAAATACTAAATTAAGTGAAGAAAAAGTTCTTAAATTTTTAGGGGATAGATACGGTAGGGAGATTACATCATTTGATGATTTGGTTACAGAGAAAGAAGTAACGCCAGAATTACCAGAAGATGTAGTTGCTTACTTAAAGTATAAAAAAGAAACGGGTCGAGGTATTGATGATTACGTGCGTTTGAATCGAGACTTTGGCTCTATGAATGAGAACTCTTTGCTAAGAGAGTATTATAAAGCTACCGAAGATGGGCTTGATAATGATGACATCGACATTATGATGGAAGATTTTTCATATGATGAAGAGTTAGATGACGAGTCCGAGGTAAAAAAGAAAAAGTTAGCAAAGAAGAAAATATTATCGAAAGCTAAGAAATATTTCGAAAAGCAGAAGGAGTATTACAAGCAACCACTTGAGTCAAGTGGCGGTTTAACTGCGGAGCAAGAGGAAGAATTAGGAGCTTATCGGAAATATATAGAATCTGCTAAAACCCATAAAGAGGAGACAGAAAGACGGCAAACATGGTTTACCGAAAAGACAGATCAGTTATTCAATAGCGAGTTCAAAGGTTTTGAATTCAAGCTAGATGACAAAAATGTCACTTTCAATCCTGGTTCTGCTGATGAACTGAAAAAGATACAGTCGAATCCTATGAACTTCATATCGAAGTATTTGGATGACACTGGACTTTTAAAAGATTCAGTTGGATACCATAAGGCGTTAGCAGTTGCAATGAATCCTGAAAAGTTTGCCAAGTTCTTTTATGAGCAAGGTAAATCAGAGGCTACTGAAGATGTGATGCGTAAGACCAAGAATGTAAACATGGGAGAACGTAGAACGCCAGAGGTAACATCTAAGGGGGGCATGAAGATTCGAGCTATGAGTGAACCATCATCTCGTGGCTTAAAAATTAAAAGTAAACGAAAATAACAAACATTTTAAAAAGATAAAAAATGGCAGGAAATTTTAACGCATTGCCCACATTTGGGCTGCAACCGTCGGCATCGAAAATTGCGTTGTCTACGAATTATATTCAAAACTTTGACTTCTTGAGTCAGTATCTTCCTGATACTTACGAGAAGGAGTTTGAGAGATACGGAAACCGTTCAGTAGCATCATTTATGAGAATGGTAGGTGCTGAGATGCCTTGTGAGTCTGACCTTATTAAGTGGGCAGAGCAAGGTAGATTACATGTGTCATACACACAAGTTGGTACAGCTGCTGCCGCTGGTGTAAATTTTGCTACTTTCCAAGTAAACGATGACCTTGCTACTCCAGGTGCATACCCAGCAGGTGTTGTTGCTGCTAAAAACATCTCTTCTACAGCAGGGAGTTTAGCTGCTGCTACTATCGCTATTAGAGCAGGACAAACTGTTTTGATTTCATTTAATGATGGTTCAGGAATAAATAAAGGTATTGTTAGAGCAACAGGTCAAACTGCAGGATCGGGATTAGGTGCTACTCAGTTTATTGTAGATTTCTATGAAGCTGCTGGTCTTGTTGGTACAGGTGTTGGTGTTGCAGCTGCTGATTGTACAGTATTTGTTTACGGTTCTGAGTTTGCAAAAGGGACTGTAGGAATGGATGGTTCTTTAGAAGGTGATTCTGTTATCTTCGAAAACAAGCCAATTATTCTTAAAGACAAGTACCAAGTTACTGGTTCTGACATGACTCAAATCGGTTGGATTGAAGTATCCACTGAGAATGGTGCTACAGGTTACCTTTGGTACTTGAAGTCAGAGCATGAGACAAGACTTCGTTTTGATGATTACCTTGAGACAGCAATGATTGAAGCTGTTCCTTCTGGTGCTGGTTCTGGAGCTTTGGCACAAGGATTTTTAGGTACTGAAGGTATCTTTGATGCTGTTCAGACTAGAGGTAATGTATGGGCTGGTGGTATTCCATCAAGTCTTCAAGATTTTGATACAATCATCGCACGTCTTGATAACCAAGGAGCAATCGAAGAGAATGTGTTGTTTGTAAATAGAGAAATGGGATTTGCTATCGATGATATGTTAGCTGCTCAAAACTCTTACGGTGTTGGTGGAACGTCTTACGGTCTATTTGACAACGATGAGCAAATGGCTCTAAATCTTGGATTCTCAGGATTCCGTAGATCTTACGATTTCTACAAGACTGATTGGAAATACCTTAATGATCCTACAATGCGTGGTGGTTTAGCTGCGGGTGCAGGAGCTGTTAACGGTCTTTTAGTACCAGCAGGTACGACAACTGTTTACGATCAGATTCTTGGTAAGAACGCTAAGAGACCATTCTTACACGTAAGATACCGTGCTTCTCAATCTGAGGACAGACGCTACAAAACTTGGATGACAGGTTCTGCTGGCGGTGCTATGACTAGCGATCTTGATGCAATGGAAGTACATTTCCTTTCTGAGAGAGCTGTTTGTGTAATGGGAGCAAATAACTTCGTAATTTTCGAGGGGTAATTAATTGATACGTAGGGTGGCTTTCGAGTCACCCTATTTTTTAAAATTTAATATAATGAAACAAAAACCTTTAGAGGACAAGCTGTATCGTCTAAAAAGAAACAATGCACCTTTATCCTACATTATTCAGACTAGAAGTTCAAATAGGTCACCTTTACTTTATTTTGATGAAGACAAGGGGATTAATAGACCACTGCGATACGCAAGAAATCAAAAGACACCATTTGAAGATGAGCAAGATGGCAATGCAATTGTAGAGCCTATTATCTTTGAAGATGGATTTTTGAGAGTACCAAGAACAAATCCTGTGCTTCAACAGTTCTTAGAATATCATCCAATGAACGGTAAAAAGTTTGAGGTGGTTGACAATAAGAAAGAGGCTCAAGAAGAACTTGACGAAATGAATGTGCAGGTAGATGCCTTGATAGAGGCGAAGTCTATGTCACTTGAACAGTTAGAGGTTGTAGCTAGAATCATCTTAAACAAAGATATTTCACGCATATCAACTGCTGAGTTAAAAAGAGATATTCTTGTATATGCAAGAAACTATCCAGAAGAGTTTTTAGATATGATCAACGACTCTGATTTGACATTAAAATCAAAATGTCAATTGTTTATGTCTGAGGGTCTTTTAACTACTCGTAATAAAGGAAAAGAACTTTGGTTTAATACTAAAGGAAACAAAAAGAAGCTAATGAACGTACCTTATGGTGAAGATTTGATTCATGTTTTATTTTCATATTTCAAAACGGATGAAGGTATTGGCGTTCTAGAATATTTAGAAAAGCAAGTTTAACTCCATCTTTGATTTACTGTTTTGGAAAGAGGGGTATATTTATATCTCTCTTTTTTTATTTATCTTTGTATAAAAAGTTGCTAAATGATAAACGATGTATATAAAACTGTTCTTTCAATTCTTAATAAGAACAACTATGGCTATATAACGCCACAAGACTTTAACTTATATGCAAAGCAGGCACAGTTAGACATACTTGATGATTATTTTACTAATTATAACTATCAAGTAAATAAAGAGAATGCTAGGCAGTCAGGCACTGGATATGCTGATTTAAAGAAGGGGTATGAGGAGGTTATTGATGGACTTTCAGAAACTAAGAACCTAACGCAAAACGCAACCAATACATACTTCTTACCATCGCAGGTTACAACATCTGATGATTACTACTTGATAAACAAGGTACTCTGTTCTAGGGGTGTTACGTTTTTAGGAGAGGCAGAGAGAGTTAGTCATAGTAAGATAACTATGCTTAATAACTCATCTCTTACTGCACCTACCGAGAAGTTTCCGGTATACGTTCAGAATGGTTCAGCGATTACTGTATTCCCTGCTACAATTAATGGTGCGAATGATGTACAGGCACAGTATATAAGGTATCCTAAAGACCCTAAGTGGACGTTTACTACTATAACGGGTGGAACGCCTATCTTCGACCAAACACAAGCAGACTATCAAGATTTTGAGTTAGCTATTGACGATCAGGTGGATTTAGTAATGAAAATACTACACATGGCGGGTATGTCAATAAGAGAGATACAAGCGGTTCAGTTTGCGAAAGCAGAAGACCAAATTAACATACAAGAGAAAAAATAATGGCATATATAACACAGTTTCAATATTACGATAACGCAGGAGCTACACCGACAAATAAGAACTGGGGATCCTATCAATATGTCAGTCTATATGACATTGTAAACAACTATCAGTTGATGTATATGGGTAACCATTCATTAGTCAACAACGAGAGCAGATACAAGGTGTTATTTCATGCTAAGAGAGCGATACAAGAACTCAACTACGATGCATTTAAGGAGATAAAAGTCCTTGAGCTTCCAATAGATGAGAACCTAAGATTTATATTACCTTCTGACTATGTAAACTGGGTAAGGATATCTTTATATAAAGATGGAGTGCTTAGACCATTGACAGAGAA
>TARA_R100001460_G_scaffold44048_1_pt1 | contig 15132 bp, 17 predicted proteins | sample TARA_R100001460 | Tara Oceans TARA_R100001460 (sample SAMEA2622190) | marine metagenome | biome: marine biome (ENVO:00000447); feature: surface water layer (ENVO:00002042); material: "saline water (ENVO:00002010), including plankton (ENVO:xxxxxxxx)" | depth 5 m | reverse complement strand
TAGAGTTTCAAGAAACTCTAAAGTTTGACCCGGTAAGACTTTTGAGACTCTTGAGTCTCAAGGGTCGGGCAGGAGGCCGGGGGGGTACACCCATATATATACTAAATCATATACATTTTAGAGGTTTTGAAGTGTAAAGTAGTTTAGGCGGGAGTCTTTTGTCGGACGGAATCAGGTAGGTAATAAGACTTTCAAGTCTCTAAAGTTCTTTTTGGGGCCATACAGTCTTTAAAGACTCAATCCGCTAGGATTGTCAGGTCTATATAACTATGAACCCGGAGGGTACAAAGTATATTATACAGTCTACAGAGCATTTTGTCAAGTTATTTAGTATAATATTAAATATTACTTGACAAAACCTCTATATAGCACTATAATATTATAAGATGAATAAAGAATTAACTGTAAAACAAAAAGATTTCTTGGACTATCTAGTTGAAACTGGAGGTGATCCTAAGAAAGCTGCTGAGTTAGCGGGGTATTCCGCGAATGGACATTGGCAAGTTGTCAAAGCACTCAAACATGAAATCATCGATATAGCCTCTAACATTCTTGCTCAGTCAGCACCCCAAGCCGCTATGAAACTTGTAGAAGTTATGCACTCTGATCAGCCTATACCACAGGCAAACATGAGACTTCAGGCTGCACAGACTATACTAGATCGTACAGGACTTGGAAAACAAGAAAGACTAGAAGTAAATAATAATATGACAGGGGGTTTATTTATACTACCCGCAAAAGCTAATGAGGCGAACTAGCAGCACAATACCTTTTGGATATAAACTTTCTGAAGATGAAAAGAATCTCGAACCTATACATCAGGAACTAGAATCTTTAGATAAAATAAAAGAACTTGTGTCCTCTGATATGATGTCGTTGCGTGAGGGTGCTGATTGGTTATCTCATATGACAGGCCGCAGTATAAGCCATGTCGGATTAAAGAATATTATTAATGGAAGATTGGGAGAAAAATCCTGAGAACTACCTCAAAGACTTGGAGGGTAATTTCGTTCTAAAGAAGGACGGAACTCCTAGACGAAAAAGTGGTAGACCAAAGGGGGCAAAAGGTAGAGGCTATAATTACCACTCAGAAACGAAAGCAAAGATACAGGCGCGGAGAACTGTACGCAAAAAAGAAAAAGAAGCAGAGCGTACAAGAGTTAAATTATCTCAACAGCGAGAAAAACTAAAAGCCTCTAAAGAAACTTTAACTAAGTTAGATAATAATAATAATAAAATAATTACAGATGATATTCTGTCAAAGGTTCCAAAAGCCTTAAGGGAAGAAGCTAACGACAATGTTATCTTCAAACCAAATGCAGGGCCACAGACAGACTTCTTAGCTGCTCCTGAGAGGGACGTATTGTACGGTGGAGCAGCAGGGGGCGGTAAGTCCTATGCTATGTTGATAGATCCTCTCAGATACGCTCATAGACCCGCACATAGGGCGTTAATACTTAGACGTTCTATGCCAGAACTTAGAGAGTTAATAGATAAGTCTAGAGAGCTTTACCCAAGGGCTTTCCCCGGTTGTAAGTATCGGGAGGTCGAAAAACTTTGGAACTTCCCTAGCGGAGCTAAAGTTGAATTTGGATTCTTGGAGCGAGATGCAGATGTCTATCGCTATCAAGGACAAGCATACAGTTGGATAGGTTTTGATGAGATTACTCACCTACCCACAGAGTTTGGTTGGAATTATCTGGCTTCACGACTTCGTACTACTGACCCAGATATTGTTCCTTATATGCGGTGTACCGCTAACCCCGGTGGTGTTGGCGCGAATTGGGTAAAGAAAAGATATATATTACCATATCCTCCTAATGAATCTTTTACAGGTGAGGATGGTCTAACTAGAAAGTTTATACCTGCAAGGCTAGATGATAACCCCTACCTTGCAGCAGATGGTCGTTATGAAGAGATGCTTAAAGCTCTTCCAGCCATTCAAAGAAGGCAATTACTAGAAGGTAATTGGGAGATAGCAGAGGGTGCTGCTTTCACAGAGTTTGAAACAGCTACCCATGTAGTTACACCATTTGAAATTCCTATAGGATGGGAAAGAGTAAAAGGTATTGACTACGGATATGCATCAGAAAGTGCTTGTATCTGGGGAGCAGTTGATCCTTCAGATGGTACATTAATAATATATAGAGAGTTGTACCGTAAAGGACTTACGGGTGAAGATCTAGGACAAATGATATTAGAAATGGAAGTACAAGATCCATTTTCTATACCCGGAGTTCTTGATACAGCTGCTTGGGCTAAAACAGGTTCTACAGGACCGACAGTCGGTGAAGCCCTTATGAGAGCAGGACACAAGCTAAGAAGAGCCGATAAGAACCGTATACAAGGAAAAATACAGATTCACGAATACTTAAAGTTGCAGCAAAGCGGAAGGCCACGATTGCAGATATTTAATAATTGCCCTAATCTGATACGCGAACTTCAAAGTATTCCCTTAGACAGAAGTAATCCAGAGGATGTGGATACTCATGCTTCGGATCATGCTTACGATGCACTTAGGTACTTGATAATGTCAAGGCCAAGAATAGCAGATCCTTTATCAAGAATTAGGCATATGCATCGGGAACAAGCATTTACACCATTAGATTCAGAATTTGGTTATTAACAGGAGAAGTCAAAATGTCAGCATTACCCGGAGTCATAGATATACGAGATAATGTAGGATCTCCTCGCGTTGGAGATGTTCGTGATCTTGCAACAAGAGTTGGTTCACAAGCTACAACAACTACAGGCACAATCGCTGTAACAGCGGATGCAACTTATGATGTAAGTTTTACTCAGCCAGCAGGTACATCAATTAAAAATATTATTATGATTGCAGCAGGTAACTTAGTTACTGCGGGTGCATCTGGTGATGATATAGACTTTGATTTAGGAACCTCCGCAGGTGGTGGTCAGATCATTGATGAAAAAGCAATCGCTGATGATGGCGGTAGCGCAGTAACTATTGCTGCTAATACACCTTTATTTATTGTTGAGAATGGTATTCCAGCAGCAGCTAATAAGTTTGCAAACATGAGCGGTGGTCCAGCAACATCAGAGGCTATGACTCTCGCAGCATCTCTTGCTAGTACAACTGAAAGAACTTTGCACATTCGTTTGAAACCTCTTGCAAATAATCTAGCAACAGCTGCAACTACTGTTACATTCGTAATTGATTTTATAACACTACCATAATATGTCTGAAGAAAACTCTTTGATAGGTGACGCTAATAGTGCCTACTTTCAGGATGTAGAAGGCGAACAAGGTAAAAATATAGACCTTGAAAATGCTATTCACAATCAGTTTGTAGGCGTTATTTATGATCGTTATACATCTGCTAAACTCGCTAGAGATTATGATGAAAAAAGATGGATAACAGGTTATCACAATTACAGAGGACTTTATCCAAAACACTATAAATTTAGAGAGTCTGAGAAATCTAGAGTCTTTGTAAAAGTAACTAAAACTAAAGTATTAGCCGCTTTTGGTCAGCTAGTAGATGTTGTTTTTGGTTCTAATAAACTCCCTATTGGAATATCAGAAACTAAACAACCGGAGGGTGTAGCAGAGTATGCCCACCTTAATACTAATAATCCGGTTCCCAGCATAGAGACTAGCTCACCAGCCCCGGAGCCTAGCAACGATAATCCTTTTAATGTGGGGTTTGCAGGTGATGATAAAGTCTTAAATGCCGGGGCAACCTATAATAAAGGCGAAACTGAAGATATAGATGCTGTATTAGAAGATTCTTTGGTAGATGGATCTTCAGCTATACCTGAGTTTTTTGAAACTAAACCTGCTCAAGAGTCTGCTAGACGCATGGAAAAAATAATCCATGATCAGATTGAAGAGTCTAAAGGTTCTAGTGAAATTCGTAACGCTCTATTTGAGTGTGCATTGTTTGGTACAGGTATTATAAAAGGCCCGTTTAATTTTAATAAAACTTTAAATCGTTGGTCTGAAACTGCTACAGGAGAAAGAGAATACAATCCTGTTCAGGTACGTGTACCAAGAATAGAATTTGTAAGTATTTGGGATTTTTATCCAGATCCCAATGCTACTAACATGGATGAGTGTGAATATGCATTCCACCGCCATAGAATGAATAAGTCTCAAGTTAGAGCATTAGCTAATATGCCTTATTTTAATAAGGATGCTATTCGAGACACTCTAAGAATGGGGCCAAATTACGAACCTGATAATTATGAGCATGAGCTAAAAGACGATCAAAGGTCTGATGATTATGGTTCCGGTCAATATGAAGTCTTAGAATATTGGGGAATAATGGATGCTGAGTATGCTAAAGAAGCTGGTATAGAACTCCCCGCAGAAGTAGATGATTTAGATGAAGTTCAGGTAAATGCTTGGCTTTGTAATGGAAATATACTTAGGGCTGTCATTAATCCTTTTACTCCTCATCGTATTCCATATAACTCTTTTCCATATGAAAGAAACCCCTATAGTTTTTTTGGTATAGGCGTATCTGAAAATATGGATGACTCTCAGAAAATTATGAATGGTCATGCACGTATGGCTATTGATAATCTTGCTTTATCAGGATCATTAGTATTTGATGTTGATGAGTCTGCTTTAGTTGGCGGTCAGAGTATGGAAATATACCCCGGAAAAATGTTTAAACGCCAAGCTGGTGTACCCGGAATGGCTATAAATGGATTGAAGTTTCCTAATACATCTAACGAAAATATGATGATGTTTGATAGGTTTAGACAGCTTGCTGATGAGCAAACAGGCATACCTAGTTATTCACATGGTCAGACAGGTGTACAAAGTATGACTCGCACCGCATCAGGCATGTCAATGCTTTTAGGTGCAGCATCTCTAAATATAAAAACAGTTATAAAAAATCTAGATGACTTTTTACTTAGACCTCTTGGTGAGGCTTATTATCAATGGAACATGCAGTTCTTGGATAAGAAGCTAAATATAGAGGGAGACTTAGAAGTAAAAGCTACAGGCACTAATAGCCTAATGCAAAAAGAAGTTCGCAGTCAGCGACTCACTATGTTTTTACAAACAGCACAGAATCCTTCAATAGCCCCTTTTATTAAGATAAATAAGCTAATCAGCGAACTGGCGTACTCTTTGGAACTTGATCCAGATGAGATATTAAATGACCCAGAAGAAGCAGCTGTGATGGCTAGAATTATAGGATTACAAAATAATGCTGGACAAGCAACTAGTCAGGAAGCTCAAGCCGATAGTGAACAACCCGGAAACATGGGAAGCCCTGATGGAGTATCTCCAGAAGGTCAAGATGTTGGAGCTACGGGTACTGGCGGTGGCACAATCGGAACGGGAAGTGTACCGCAGTCAGGGGAGAGTGAGTTCTCTGGAACGCCTAGAGAAGTTACGTGATAACGTAAATGGGTATGAAGGATGACAGTAACTATACTAGAGGCTTTATCCAGTCAGTACATAGCAGATTTAAAAAGACTTGCAGTAAATATAGAAAATTATACAAGTAACTCAGTTGGTGTAGCTCAACATCCTGACATAGTAACCGAAGTTGATAAGTTAATAGAACAAGTAGCTTCAACAGAAGAGAAGCTCAAAATTGTTCAAGAGATGTTACAAGTAGAGTTAGAGAGATCTGATGGCTAAAAAGAAATCTAGAGTTAATGAGGCTGGTAATTATACTAAGCCAACGATGCGAAAAAATCTTTTTAATAAAATTAAAGCTGGTGGGAAAGGCGGTAGTCCGGGGCAGTGGTCAGCCCGTAAAGCCCAGATGTTAGCAAAAGAATACAAAGCTAAAGGAGGAGGATACAAGTAATGGCTAAAGCTAAACCAAAAAAGGCTGCTAAAAAAACTTTAACAAAAAGACAAGAAGAAACTATGAAGCGTCACTCTGAGCATCATACTAAAAAACATATGGATATGATGCGAAGAGAAATGTTGAATGGTAGTACTTTTACAGATGCTCATAAAAAAGCACAGAAAAAAGTAGGTAGATAGTGGCTAGAAAAAAAGATCCTAAAGTTGGTACAGGTAAAAAGCCAAAAGGTTCTGGAAGAAGACTATATACTGACGAGAATCCAAAAGATACCGTTAGTATTAAGTTTGCTACTGTTCAAGATGCAAGAGATACTGTTAAGAAAGTAAAGAATATAAATAAACCTTTTGCTAGAAAAATACAAATATTAACAGTATTAGAACAAAGAGCAAAGGTAGCAGGAAAGTCCAAACAAGCTGAGATTGCATCAAGAGGTAAAGAAGCAATCAGAAGAGCAAGGAACACAGCGTAAATGAAAAAGTCTCAAAAGTCTTTAAAAGATTGGACAGACCAAGACTGGACTACTAAGAGTGGTAAGCCATCTACGCAAGGTCCAAAAGCTACAGGTGAAAGATATTTACCAAAGAAAGCTATAGAGGCTATGTCTGACTCTGAGTATGCCGCAAGCTCTAGAAAGAAAAGAGAAGATACAAAAAAAGGTAAACAATTTTCTAAGCAGCCTAAGAAAGCTGCAAAGACTGCACGTAGATTTAGAAATAAGGGTGGTATTATGAACGAACAATCTTCTATGTTAGTGCCACCAGAGCGGCAACCATATGTAGGAGGTGCATTAGTAAAAACACTACTAAAACTCATAAAACCTCTAACAAAAGATCAACAAGCAACGAGGGCAGCTAGTGCTGCTCAAGCTAGTGTTATAAAAGATAAAGCTGCGGTGGGGGCAGGATCAGCCGTAGTAGCAGGGGGTATTGGATACAATCTTAGTTCGCCAGAGGGTGAAAGGTTAATTGAAGCTGCTAACGCTGGTGAAATAGAAGTAGAAATAAAAAATATAGATCAAAGAATTAATCCAAAAGATTTTCCTACTTATGCTAGGAATACTGACTCTGCAAAAGCATTTCAAGAAGCATTTAAAAATGCAAGAGAAGCAAGAGCAGATACCTTTGAGTTTGAGGGTAGAACTTATTTAGCTGATTTACCAGTGAATAGAGAGGCTAAAGCAGAAGGTGGTAAGTTTGATAAAGTAATGAAAGAGTTTTCAGATGGTGATTTAAAGTCAAGTTCTGGAGACAAAGTTACTAATAGAAATCAAGCATTAGCTATTGCCTATGCATCTTCTAGAAATAAGAAACAAGTAGGCGGTTTAATGGAAGCCGCACGTAATGTAAGACCCATGCTAAGAATGGCAGAGGGCGGTGAAACTAAATTTCCAGACCTTACAGGTGATGGAAAAGTAACACAGGCCGATGTATTAAAAGGCCGTGGAGTATTCCAAGAAGGCGGTGAAGTGCCTGAAGATACCTATCCTAATATTCCACCAGATCAAATGGAAGCTGTAATAGCATCACAGGCATCTGATGAAGAAATGGAGATAGGTTACTTAAACTTTATAATAACAGAAACGCTTTCTGATTCAGAACAAACATATTTAAAGAATGCTTTAGCAGCAGATCCAGAACTGAGTTCAATTATGGACAAAGTTTTGTTAACTGCTGCTGAGTTTTCTGGGGCTGGAGAAGTTGATGGCCCCGGAACTGGTGTATCAGACTCAATACCTGCTAGATTATCTGACGGTGAGTTTGTTATAACCAAGAAGGCCACTGACCAAATAGGTGCTGAGAATCTCCAACGAATGATGGATGATGCTGAACGTGCCTTTGACGGTGGTATGATGAGTGGGCAAAACTTGAGTAAGACATCAATGAGTAATGAAGACATTATTCAGCGACAGATGGCTGGCTCAAGTAAAATGCCTAGTATTCGTTAATACGGCTACCTTGACGTAACAAGCCCCATTGTGAATTATCCGTACAAATAATTCATTATAATGGCTACCTTGTAGACAACAAGCCCCGTTTGGAGAAGTAACATGACTGTTGCAGAAAAAATTGAGGAACAAGAAGCAAATCCTTATAACATGAAGAAAGATTGGCATGATGGAATAGAAGATAAAAAATTCGATAGTGCTGATGGACTCTTTTTTGAACCTAAGACTAAGAAGGCCACCTCCAGCAATGAAGCTGAAGCCCCCGAAGAGAAAGAGGTAAATTATAAAAAGCGTTATGATGATTTAAAGAAACATTATGATAATAAAGTCTCTGAGTTTAAACAACGAGAAGAAGAGTTAGTAGCGGAAGTAAAATCAAATTTTCCAGCCTATGAAGCTCCCAAAACCGTTGAGGAAATAGAGGCTTTTCGGAAGAAAAATCCAGATTTATATGACACAGTTGAGACTGTAGCTCATCTTCAAAATGAACAACAATTGGCTGATATACGTCAAGAGTTAGTTTCTTTGAAGCAACGTGAGTCTGATATAGCTAAGAAAGAAGCTGAAGTTGAGTTGCGTCAAAGGCATCCCGACTTTGAGGACATTCGAGGCGATGAAAGATTTCATGAGTGGGCTAAGGAACAACCTGAACAAATACAAAACTGGGTATACAATAATCCAAATAATGCTTCTTTAGCGAGTAAAGCTATTGATTTGTTTAAACTTGAACTTGGTATTTCTACAAAGTCAACTAAAAGGAAGTCTGCATCTAAGGGAAGCGCAGCAGATATGGTTTCAACTAAAACAAAAACTATAGATACTAAGCAACCTAAGATATGGACTGAACGGGAAATCGCTCAAATGTCCGTTGCTGATTTTGATAAATATGAAAATGAAATAGATCAAGCTATCAGTGAGGGGCGAGTAGTTAAATAATTTGTCTTTTATTGAGGTAATTAAAAATGGCTTATAACCAATCAGATCAATATTTTGAGCCAAGTACGGATACAAATGCTAACTTTGCTAACTCCGTAAGTGGTCAAACTAACTCATACTTCTTACCTGCTATTTATAGTAGGAAAGTACTTAATTTCTTTCGTAAGTCCTCTGTGGCTGAAGCAATCACTAATACTGATTATGCGGGAGAAATTTCAGCTTATGGTGATTCAGTTCGTATTATTAAAGAACCTGAAATTACTGTTGTTCAGTATGAAAGAGGTCAAGATACAACTGCAACTAAACTGACAGACCAAGAAGTAAACTTGGTTGTCGATACTGCAAATGCTTTCAAGTTTATCGTAGATGATATTGAAAGTAATATGTCTCATGTCAACTTCCGCGAAGTAGCTGCTTCTTCGGCTGCATATGCTTTGCGAGATGCTTTTGATGAAGGCGTAATTGCTGCTATGTTTGCTGGTGTATCAGCTTCTAGCCCTAATCATATTTTGGGTTCAGATAATGCTACTGACCTAGCTGGCGGTACTTTTGATGGTACTGGTAATCTTGATATTGGTTTTGCCTCTGGCGAGCATGACCCTATCGATGTTCTTTCACACATGGCCCGTCTGCTTGACGAGCAAAATGTCCCTGAAGAGGGTCGCTGGTTCCTAGCTAATCCAGAGTTTTATGAGCAGCTTGTACAGACTTCATCAAAACTGATGAGTACTGATTTCAATGCTGGTCAGGGATCAATCCGTAATGGTTTGGTATCCTCTGGCAAACTACGTGGATTTGATATGTATAAGACCAACAACATTGCAGCTACTTCTAATGCGGCTGGTAAATGTATTGCAGGTCACATATCTTCTACATGTACTGCTCAGACTATTGTTAATACTGAAGTAATTCGTGATCCAAGCAGCTTTGGTGACATAGTGCGTGGACTCCATGTTTATGGAGCTAAAGTGCTACGTGGCGAAGCATTGGTATCTGCATTCTACGGTATCGACTAATATTATTGGGGGTCTGAAATATGGCCCCCTTTATTTAAACTAAGAGGATATAAATATGAAATGGTCTAAACCTACTTATGAAAAAATAAGACTTGGATTTGAAGTTACAATGTATTTCAAAAATAGTTAAGGTAAGTTAGATGTCACAGCTAGGAAGTGAAAAAAATCCAATTAGATTTAATGTTAAAGATAAACGTAAAATTCGTGCTAAATATTATAGGCATGAAGACAAACAAAAAGCTGATGAAAATTATGACAGAATTTTTAGGAATCCTAATAATCCTGTAAATCATAAAGAGGAAAATTAAAATGTACGGAAGTTCTGACAAAAAGAAAATGATGATGGGTAGTCAGGCAAAGAAAGAAAAAAATATGATGAATCCACGAATGGGCAAAATGGTAGGTGGTGCAGTTTCTAAAGGAACTCAGCCTACATATGGTGGTGATATAGCTTCTGCGATGCCTCGCGCAACGCCAAATTAAAATGACTACCGTTGTTGCTAGTGCCAGTTACAAATCTATTCAAGAGAAAGAAAGGGTTTGTGCTGAAAAGACGGAAAATCAATTTCCTTATCAAAAACAAAATGACTTAAAATATCCAAAAGTTCGCAATGAACAAGATAGCCCTGATCCAAGTAAAGGAACAGCTATCTAAAAAAGGTTTAAGTAATGGCTAAAACATATCTACAATTAACAAATGAACTATTACGAGAGTTAAATGAAGTTGTTTTAACTTCTTCTAATTTTAGTTCTGCTATTGGAATACAAGCTCATGCCCAAGATTGTATCAACAGAGCATATTTAGATATAGTTACTGAAGAACCTAAATGGCCTTTTTTGGCAACGGGGGCTAGTGGTAGTCCAGATCCTATGTATGGCAATGTATCTGTGGATACTGTAGCTGGTACAAGATGGTATGAATTAAAAGCATCTAGTAGCAATCTAACTACTGACTATGGTGCGATAGAATGGGAAAATTTCTATCTGACTACTGTAGGCGTCAGTGGTGAATCAGCCCCCTTTGTTTCTAAAAATTTACAATACCTACCTATTGATGCATGGCGAGATTTTAGAAGGACTAGAGAAAATTCTGATGATGCTGATCAAGCAGTAGGAGGCGTTCCAAATGTAGTTATACGAAGCAGTGATGCCCGTATGTTTGGATTAAGTCCTATACCTGATAAAGTATATAAAGTTTTCTTTTTTGCTTATGACTTGCCAACAGAGTTATCTGCTCATGATGACACCTTAGTATTTCCTGATGTATATAGTAGTACACTCATAGCTAAAGCTAGATATTATATACATCAATTTAAAGAAAATTCTCAAGCTGCTGCATTTGCTTTGGATGATTATAAGAAAGGTCTTAGAAGCATGAGAGAAAATCTTATAGATCCAAGCACCTCTTTCATTAGAGATGACAGAGTGGTGTTTGTGTAATGTCTTTAGCATTTGGTTTATCTTGCAGAGGAGGACTAAATACTAATCTAAACTCATTAGAGCTTTTAGGTCAGCCGGGATTTGCCACATCTTTAGAAAATTTTGAAGTAGATCCTGATGGTGGATATAGGAGAATAAATGGTTTTACTGCTTTTGGCGGTAGTAGTGCTGCTAGACCTAATAGCACAAATAGAATATTAGGCACTTTTCCGTATGCAGATGGAGTAATAGTTTGTTCTGGAACAAGTATTTACTTTAGTAATACAGGAACATCTTGGTTAGAAATAAATCGAAGTAGTGTTTCCGCAAGTGGAGATAATCATTCCACTTTTACTGGCAGGTCTGTTCTAACTAGATCAAATCAAGGCCAAGCTAGTTTTGTTTTGTTTGAAGGTGCAACTTTTGACTATGGTAAAGTTATAATAGCTGATGGAGCTAATAAACTTTACTCATTTAGAATGGAAGGTACTGGCGCGTTAAGCACCCGTACTTTTTTTGCATCTGAAATAACTGTAACAGGAACTAAGTTTGTAAAATTTATAACTATTCATGATCATCATTTAATAGCTGCTGGGGTAGAGGATAATTTAAATACTGTATTTTTTAGTGTTTATAATGATCCTTCCGATTTTTCAAGTAGTGGATCAGGGTCAGTAACTCTATCAGATCAAGTACAAGGTATACGAGGATTTAGAACAGATTTAATTATATTTAATAAAAATAGTATACAGAAACTTGTAAATATAAATGATACATCTAGTGTAAGAATTGATCCTATTGCAGAAAATGTAGGATGTCTTTCAGGCTATTCAATTCAAGAGATTGGTGGTGACTTAGTATTCTTAGCTCCTGATGGAATAAGAACTATCGCAGGTACAGCAAGAATCGGAGATACAGAGTTAAGTTCAGTATCTAGACAGATACAAAGTATTATCACATCTCTTGCTAGAAATATAAATGATTTTGTTATAAACAGTGCTGTAATTAGATCTAAATCACAGTACAGACTTTTTTATGCAGGAGCATCTGCATCACCTACAACCTCTAAAGGTATTATAGGAACTTTTACAGGACAAGGTTTTGAATGGTCAGAAACTAAAGGGATACAAGCCTTTGGTTTAAGTTCTGGTTTTGATAAAGATGGAATAGAAAAATTTTATCATGGTGATAAAGATGGCTATGTCTATAACCATGATACAGGTGTTTCATTTTTAATAGATGGATCTGAAGCAAACATATTATCTACATATGAAACTCCCGATTTAGATTTTGGAGATATTGGAACACTAAAGACTTTAAAATATGTAAAGACATCAATATCTCCAGAGGGAGATGTGTCTCCAGTTTTAAGAGTTAGATACGATTACAAAAGTTTAGATATACCGCAGCCTGAAGACATAACTTTATCAGGTATTCCACTACCTGCTATTTTTGGACAAACTAGCACAACATTTGGTTCTGCTACATTTGGAGCTAGTAATGAACCAATGGTTAGAACAACTTTAACAGGAAGTGGACATACAGCAAGCCTTAGAGTAAGAACAAATGACAAAAATCGTTCATATGGAATAAATGGCTTTTACATAGATTATATGCCATCAGGTAGGAGATAACAATGGCACAAAGTTATACAAGACAAAGCACATTCGCAGATGGAGATACTATAACTGCTGCATTATTTAATAATGAGTTTAATCAACTATTAAATGCTTTTAGTTATTCTTCTTCTAGTGCTTCTTCAACTGGGCATAGACATGATGGCACTGCTGGAGAAGGTGGTAACATCCACACTATTGGCGATTTAGACTTTTTAAATAAAGTAGTAGTTGATGGAAGTAATAATCGCATAGGTTTTTTTGTAGAAGTATCTAGTGCTGCTGTAGAGCAAATTAGAGTACAGGATGGAGCTATAGTACCTGTAACAGATAATGACATTGACTTAGGTACAAGTTCTTTAGAATTTAAAGATTTATTTTTAGATGGGACAGCAACAGTAGATGCCTTAGTTGCTGATACGGCAGATATAAATGGTGGAACTATTGATGGTGCTACAGTTGGTGCTACTTCTGCAAGTACCGGAGCGTTTACAACCCTTAGTGCTTCTGGTGCTGTTACACTTAGCAGTACTTTATCTGTACAAGGTAATACCACTCTTGGAAACGCAGCATCAGACACAGTTACCGTCACCGCCGACATTGCGTCAGATCTTATACCCAGTGCTAACAATACTCACAGTCTTGGCGATAGCTCTAATAATTGGTCGAATGCATTTATAAATACACTTACTTTAAGTGGAACGGCAGTTACTTCTACGGCTGCTGAGTTAAATATTTTGGATGGAGTTACAGCAACAGCCGCAGAACTGAATATCCTTGATGGAGTAACATCAACAGCGTCTGAGCTTAATATCTTAGATGGCGTTACATCGACAGCAGCAGAGTTGAATATACTTGATGGAGTTACTAGTACAGCTGCTGAATTAAATATCCTAGATGGAGTTACATCCACCGCAAGTGAGTTAAATCTTGTTGATGGTTCTTCCGCAGGAACAGTCGTTAATAGTAAAGCGGTTATTTATGGCTCATCTGGAGAAGTAAAAGGTACTACCTTTCAAACTGCTACAAATACTTCTGGTAATTTACTAGTTGCAGATGGAACTGGCTTTGCTTCTACAGCAGTTGGTGATCTTTCAGAAATATCTACAGTTGCAAACGATGATGTATTAATTGCAATAGATACTTCTGGTGGTGGGCTAAAAAGAATTACTAGAAGCTCATTAGTTTCAGGACTAGCAACATCTAGTGGTTTGTCTAATGTAGTAGAAGATACTACACCCCAGCTAGGTGGAGACTTAGATGTTAATGGTAATGGTTTAGTATCCACATCTAATGGAAATATTGCTCTTACTCCTAATGGAACAGGAGTTGTTAGAATAGATGGCTCTAATGGTGTAGATATACAATCTGGTGCTGTGTCTATTAAAAACTCTGGCTCAGAATCGTATGTTAGATTTTATTGTGAGGTAAGTAACGCTCACTACGCACAGTTACAAGCTCCTGCACATTCTGATTTTAGCGGTAATGTAACTATTACTTTACCTGCTACAACAGATACGTTAGTTGGTAGAGCAACCACAGATACTCTTACTAACAAAACTTTAACTTCTCCTGATATAAATGGTGGCACGATTGATAATGCAGTTGTAGGAGGATCAACGGCAGCAGCAGGATCTTTTACTACACTATCGGCCTCTAGCACATTTACTTTGGGTGGCACTGCTATAACATCCACAGCAGCAGAGTTAAATATACTGGACGGTGTTACAGCCACAGCCACAGAACTAAACATTCTTGATGGCGTTACAAGTACTACGGCAGAACTAAATATACTTGATGGTGTTACAAGCACCACATCAGAATTAAACATTCTTGATGGAGTAACTAGTACTACAGCAGAATTAAATTTAGTAGATGGTTCTAGTGCAGGAACTATTGTAAATAGTAAAGCTGTTATATATGGATCATCTGGCGAGGTTAATGCAACAACACTTCAGATTGCAGGAACGTCTATAACTTCAACAGCTGCTGAACTTAATATACTCGATGGAGTAACTGCTACAGCTACAGAGTTAAATATTTTAGATGGTGTAACTAGTAGTACCACAGAACTAAACATTCTAGATGGTGTTACAGCAACTACTGCTGAACTCAACATACTTGACGGTGTTACAAGCACCGCAGCGGAACTTAATATTCTTGACGGTGTTACAAGCACTGCTGCTGAGTTAAATTTATTAGACGCTCTAAGCCGTGGCAGTATTATTTACGGTAACGCATCTGCTGCCACCGCAATTTTAACAAAAGGTGCGGCTGATACCGTATTAACATCAGATGGCACTGACATTTCTTGGGCCTCTCCAGCACCTGCTGGGAATGTCCACTCATTCACGGCAAGCGGTTCGGTAGCTTCTGGCAAGCCTGTAGTTCTAAACTCA
>TARA_R100001460_G_scaffold26242_4_pt1 | contig 15163 bp, 11 predicted proteins | sample TARA_R100001460 | Tara Oceans TARA_R100001460 (sample SAMEA2622190) | marine metagenome | biome: marine biome (ENVO:00000447); feature: surface water layer (ENVO:00002042); material: "saline water (ENVO:00002010), including plankton (ENVO:xxxxxxxx)" | depth 5 m | reverse complement strand
AAGATACAAAAATTTCGCAAAGAGTTTGGTAAGTTACAAGCAGCGACAAAGCAAGGTTTTCGCTACAATGGTTGGATTGCTGATGGTGGTACACCGTTGCTGGTTGCCCTGGCAAACGCACAAGAAGCGGACGAAGAAATAGCCATACGCGATTACAACGCAAGAGTTGGTCGACAAGAATTAAAAGAAGAAGGTGTAGCACTGCGTATGGAAGCCGAACTCAACAGAATGTATGGCGACCAGGCACGAACAGCGGGTGTTATGAGGGCGGGACAATCGCTGCTTAGTGGCGCATCAGACATGTATAATATTTATAGAAACGCATAATGAAAGTACCTACATACACAGCACAGTCCGACGTGACCAATCGTACGGGGCAAACACCACTGCGTGTCCAGGCAAATGTCGGAGCAGCTACGCAAGCAATATCGGCACAAGGTGATTTATTTCAACAAGCGCAGCGGACAAGTATGACGTTTCTGGAGCAAGAAACAAAGCTGCAACGTGCCACAGAATTAGCAGCGTTGGAAAACCAGTTTGCTGCGCGATTACAAGAACACAGTCTTGCAGCGATCGACGACCGTAACCCAAGGTCCATGATGACCAACTGGAACGAGAATGTAAAAAGAACACTCAATGATTTGGGTCGTGATATTGATGATCCAGTAGTGCGTCGTCGTTTCATTGCGAGTGCATCGAACGATATACTTGCTGGTCGTTTAAATATTATGAAGCAAGCACGGGCAAACCGTATCGATCAGTCTTTAGCGACGCATCTTGAAAAAGTAAATACACTTAAAAAGCAAGCGTACAACGGAAACTCTCTTGAGCGTATGAAGGCACTGCGTGAGTTGTATGGTTCACCAGGTGTTGATACTGGGGACGCAGCATTTCGATCGCCCGCAGTGGTTGGTGTGTTTCAACAGATGGAAAACCTTGGCTTAATTTCTGCTGCTAAACGTGTTGAATTAGAAAACGACACAAGAATAGAAGTAGAAAGCGGTGAGATATACCAGGATCTTAGTGCAGCTGCGGTGTCGGGCAATCCCGATCATGCCGATCAGATAGTCAACAATCTAGCCAACCCCGACCAGTATCCAAATATAACGGGATCTGCGCGAAACACATTGATAAACAAAGCAATAACGCTTCGTGATAGTTTGACTGATGACGAACTAGCAAAAAAAAAGAAACAGCTTGATTATAACAAAGCACAGCGAACTCTAAAACAAGAAGAAAATTATGCTGATTTCACGCTACGCTTGAGCCAGGAAAACGACAATCCAAACTTTGAAGGTGAGCCAGTAACACTGATAGAACTGCAAGAAGCACTTGATGACAATGAACTTACAGTCGCCCAATATGAAGCGTTAAAATCAACACGCTTAGAAACTGGTCTTACAAAATCAGATGCGTCGACATTATTTGAATTAAATCAAAAAATAGATCTAGCTGACAGCAAAGAAGATCTTGACGAAATACGCGAGGATATTCCGACATTTATGCGAAATAAGCAGCTTACGGCTGGCGATGCAACCGTTCTGCTAAACCGTATGAAAACACAGCTGTCAAACACACCAAAATCTATCGCAATCAAACGCGAAAGACGTAATCTTCTCAGAACGCTTGGTGTCGATGTCAACGGTCGTTTCGATGATCCAGATCTAGTGGTGTCCCAAAAATTAGCCGTGACAGACGCTATCCGATCTTTTGATGATTTGGTTGAAAAGCATAACGTCAATCCAAGAGAAGCAGCAGATTACATTGGGTCGAATTTTTTAAAACAAGCAATATTTAATGAAAGCTTTGAAAACATTGGAATACTTGCACCAAATCAATTTATTTTTAATGACATCAATGACTTGCCCAAGGGTCCGATGTCTACTGAAAACTACAACATGATAAAACAAAAAATAAACACAAGCGGTCTAGGTCCAAACATGCAAGTCATGGAGTTAGAAACCTTAGACCTTATCAAAAAATTTAAAAGCAATGAACAAGCTGCGCCACCAGTTAACACCAACGACAATCAACCCACTTTTTTACAACGCATATTCGGGGGCTAATTTATGACTGAAATGAGAGTAGTTGACCCATTCACGGATTACTTTGAGCAACTTGGACAAGAGTTTCAAGTCAATGGTAATCGTACCCGATACAAGCGCATGAAAACGGACTTTCTAAAAGAACAAGGATATGATCCACAACTGATTGACCTGGACTATGCGTATGATGCGGGTAACGAGCAGAATACAGACATACTGCCAGCGATCAGCAAAAAAGAGGACGGCAGCGTCACGGAAGATATTTTGCTGGATACGAACACCAGGGAAGGCATGGCATGGGCAGCAGCAAGCAAGGCTTTATACGATGCGTACGACATAAAAGAGAAACGAGAACAGCAGCTAAATAAATTGCCTACAGCTGGTCAAAGTTATCGAACTAGGCTTTATGAAAAATTAAAGAACAAAAAAGCACCAGAAACACCACAAGAGTTTGGGCAATGGGGCATCGAGCATATTGGCTGGCTAAACTACAACTTGCCAGCATTTGGTTATGCGTCAATGAAATTGCCTGGAGTGGTGAAGCAAAACCCAAAAGCAGCCTATGCGTTTTTACATCTTCTCGACACTTACGGTAAATTACCAATGTTTACCTGGAACGGGACAAAGCGTTTTTTTAATGGTGTGTTAAAAGATCCATCGACCTACGCTGGATTGACGACTTTGGGTATTGGTCTATCGGGTAAAAAATTTACTTCAGAAGCGGGTAAGGGTGGCTTGAAAAAAGCGTTAAGACTAGCTTTAGATCCCGCAGCACTTACTATGTATGAGGGTGCATTATACGCAGCATCTGATGATTTCTTTCGACAAAAGGTAGCTATTGAAGCGGGTCCAGAGGTAAAAGGCGGTCAAGAAAGTTATGATCCCGTACGAGGTCTGACAGCTGCGGGTGGTGGCGCATTGTTCGGCGGTGCGTTGTACGGCACTGCAAAGGTTGGTGCGGATGTTGCACCCTTGGCAATAGATGCGGTCAAAGGTGTTGTCAACAAAGGTGCTGAAAGTGCAAAGGCACGGATTAAAGAAAGAGCATCGGGAACGACGCTGTATTCTAATCCTATTGGTCCGATCGCTGATGAAGTTATTAGTCGAATGGGTGGCGGTGGCGAAGGTCCACCACCAGGTCGAAACTTGGACGAGTTTGGTTTCTACAGCAAAGCCGAAGAAGCACTTACCAAAGTCAAGCAAGAAAAAGGCACGGGCAAACAGTTCATCAATCAGATCAAAAACCAGTTTAATGTCAAAGAAAAAGAACTGTACTGGCTGGGACTAGATAAGTTTGACAATGATGAAAAGGTCGACAAGAAAACACTTATAGACACGGTAAAGCAAAACTACGTCAAGATCCGTGAAAACAAGTATAGCTACAAACAATCGCCAACTGGTGATAACGCTGATATTACAGATGTAAACGAGCTTAGTTTTAATTTAACAGATGATACGACATACGATAATTATGCTTCTGATGTAAATACTGCGATCGAAGAATTTGAACTGGGTCGGGCTGCTTCAGGAATAGAAGATAGTGTTTACGACGGTTTAGCAAATCTTATTGGCTATCACACACGATCACAAGTTGAAGCGTTTGAAAATAACCAGTTAGACGATTTTATAGTAGCGTCTATGACAGAAAAAGATGTGTTTAATTCAAAGGCTTTGTATCAAGCGTATGAAGAAGGGTACACAAACTTCAGGGATTTTGACGGTGAACTAATAGATTTTCAGTCTGAACGTAACGATTTCTTTGACGACTTGGCGCGAAATGAATACTTAAATAATCCAAATAGAAGTGGGTTTGATACGTTAGGTCTGAATTACAAGATTGAATATGACAGATATGACGATCGCTTTACAGTGTATGATCCGCGTGGATTTGCACTTACGGCACATCCCAGTTCGCTTAACGAAGCACAAGTTTTGGCAACGCAAGATGCGTATGACCAGGGATATTTGTTAATGACAGATCCCGACGAAGCAGATGCAATTGCGGGTGCTGTAGAGCAACAACCTGGTGATCCAGCAAAGGACGCTGGGCAGCCATTACATGCGTCTTACAAGCTGGATGGTGGATCAAACTATAGAGAATTAGTGCTGGAAAATACGTCATTCCAGGGCGATCCCGACATGATCCCGATACTTGAAGAAGTGGGCGATGTTATTACGCAAGCAGAAAATACGGTGCTACAAAGGGACCAAGCCGACAATATGATTAGTAGATACGAAATCTTACCAGAAAGCGAGAAGCCAGAGTTTTTGAGAACAAACAACACCAGCGAAGCAACCATGAAAAGTGAGCGTGTAAATTTGCAACTTGCAGTAAACGCAGCTTTACAGAAGAAAAAAGAAGTGCTTGTAAAATATAATATGGACAATAATGCTTTAAAAAATCCATACAACGCATCAAATAGGGTTGCTGCCCTAGAAGCGGGACCACGCACACATTACGGTTCTATAAAGAATGACATTGGACACATGCGTATAACGGACAGACGGACAAATGATGGCGAAAAAATTATGTTTGTCGAGGAGTTGCAATCCGATTGGTCACAGAAACGTGCTGCTATGCCGTCACCACAAAACATAGAACGTGCAGCAGATTTGCAAAGAACGGGTGAAATAGTTGGAGAAGCAGTAGCAGCTGCGGATAATTTATTGACGGGTTTTCTCGGTGGGACATTGCCAGGCGCAATCACTGAAAACACGGTACAGCTTTTTGATAACGTAAAAAATTCTATGAAACTGATGCTAGATAATGACAGTAGGCTAAATCAATTTATCACTGATTTAAATGATGGTAGAAAAAATTCCCCCGATCTGGCGCAAATGGAGCAGCAACCTATTGTTGATGTATTGGATGATATTGAAATTAACGATTTCTATCAATTTATGGAAGATTATACACGGCAAATACTACAACCGCTTCAGTATCGTAAAAACATGTTGGAAGTTTTTGATGAGCAAACCGTCAGCGATGACATTTTTGAAAAGATAACAAATCCAATGATTGAAGCGTTTACAAATGCTTATGTAGAAAAAGCACAAGGCAAAGTAGTGGGCGATAATTTACTATCTGAAAGCAACATTCGTCCATTTATTAAAAGAAATCTCATACAAGAAAGAGAAAAACTACGTCCCTTTGCTGATCTAATATCAAATTTTATGAAAGGTAACATGCAAGACGTAACTGCGGAACGTGCCAAGCTACAGCAAAACCAGAATTTTTTAGAAGCAAGGAAAAGATATGGGTTGGTTGCAAGAGGACCGTTTGTGCAAAAAAGTGATGATATTGTCGAACTACAACTAAAATCACTGATCCGTCGAGCAGTTGAGGAGGACCACAAGTTTATAGTTGTTGCGGGTGCAGATGTGCATATAGATCGCTGGGGTGATAGTTACACAGACGCTTTTAACACGCATTACGGTACAGTAGTGCCGAACGCAGCAGAAAAAGTGCTGAAGCAATTCGATAAGAAAGCAAAGGTTTTTTACAAACCAGTCGAAGAAATAAGCGACGAGTTAGATAACGCAGTGAAAGAAGTGTATGGCGTTGATCTACAAGAGCGAAACGATATGCTCATAATACCTATATCAGACGAAATGCGTAAAAGCGTTAAGCAAGGCATGTCGTTGTTTGAACTGGGTTCACTTGCTGGAGGTGGCGCAGCGGTCATGGGATCACAAATGACACAACAAGAAAATACAGAACCTGGGATATAATTTTGTTCCCAATGTAACAAAAATAACATAAGATATTATATAATTGCAGCCATCCGCGCTGCTTTTTTTTTGGATAAATCATGGCATTAACGGACGCAGAAAACACTGCGATCTCATCAATATTGACTGGTGGGGTCGAAGAACCATTGACTGAACAACCAGGTGCAGAAGAAAAACCCGTGGAACTAGCGATGTTTGGTAAAGCTGGTGGTAAGGCTGGTACATGGCTTACAAGGATGTTGTTTGGCAAAGACTTATTTAAAAGCAGACAAATATTAGAGGATCTTAAAAAGGGTCGGAGAGAACCACTTAAATTAGAAGATATGTTTCTCGATCCCGAAGCAGACGCAGAAGATGCTGTCACCATACCAAAATTTTTAAGGGGTGTTGAAGATAAAGATGCTGGCGGTAAAGCAGATCTAGCAAAGCCAACAGAAGAACAATTCCAACAGTTTCAAGAAGAACGTCTATCAGATGCGAAGCCTATAAAAGGTTTACTAACAGATTTTCGTGTCCAGGGTTCGAAGGGCGACGATAAAATACCAGACGAGCAGTCGGTTCTAAATAGTATTGAAGCTATATCTAAGACACAAAGTGCGGAAATAGAACGCATAAAACGTGGCAAGATGGACGATGATGTGGTGGGTGAGCTTGCGGATCTTGTCGGACTTGCCCCTAACGCACTAAAAAAAAGAATTTTAGGTAGAAAAAAAGGCGAAGCGATTACGGTTAAAGGGTTCGGAATGTCAGAAGTTATGCTGGCATCGCGTACACTTATGGTTGAAGAAATTAGAAAATTAGATGAATTAGCGGAACTAACATCGAGTGGCGGGGATCAAGCGTTAATATCGTTTCGCCAGCAGTTTGAGTTGGTAGGGCAGCTGCAAGCACAAATTAAGGGATCGCAAACAGAAATAGCTAGGGCATTAGCGCAGTTCCGTATACCAACACGAAACGAGCAGTTTAATAGATTACGCAATCAAGATGCGTCGCTGCTACTTGATGAGTTTGGCGGTAGTGACGCTATCAAAGATATTGCAAAAAATTATCTTAAATTGGGCAAAGATAATCTATCAGCAAAAGCACAGTTTACCAGGGGTCGTAAAGGTGTGTTTGGCAAAGTAGCAGACATGGCATACGAAGTGTGGATCAATGCGCTTCTAAGTTCGCCAGTTACACACACAAAGAATATGGTTGGTGCTTTTTTACAAACATTTGGTCATGTACCCGAAGTGTATGTCGCTGCGGGTATGGGTGCTATGCGCCGTAAGCTGCGTGGGCAAACGGGTGGTGTAGAGTTTGGCGAAGCAAACGCAGCTTTGTTTGGTGCGGTGATGGCATATAAAGAAGCATGGACCATAGCAAGGCTTGCTTACAAAACTGGTGAAAAACCTATATTGGGTTCTAAAATGGAAATGACAAAAGGGCAGCGTCATTCTAGTGCGTTTTCCCAGGATGTAACTGGTGCAAGTGGCACTATGGGCAACGCGGTTGCTGCATTAGGTAAGTTTGCAACATTAGGTGGTGTCCCAACAAGTATGCTGGAGTTTGAAGATACATACTTTAAAGTCGTTGCCCAGCGTATGTCGTTATATCAACAAGCCTATCGACAGTCTAAACAGCGCGGTCTAGGTATCGACGACAGTGCGGAGTTCATAGCTAATTATGTTCATAACCCGCCAGAAAATGCAGAAATGATAGCAAATGCCCACGCACAATATGTAACACTACAACAAGAAGTAGACGTTGTTGGAAAGCAGCTGAAGGGTATACGCAACGTGCCATCGCTACGTTACTTCATACCGTTCTTTAAGACCCCGTACAACGCTTTCAAATATGCGTTTGCGGAACGTACACCGTTAGGTGTTTTAAGTGCAAACATGCGTGAAACATTAGCTGCTGGTACACGACCCAATGCTACGCCCGAACAAAAAGCAGCAAGAGATATGGCAGTCGCAAGAATGTCTATGGGATCTATGACGCTAATGGTTGTTGCTGCGTATACCATGCAAGGACGGATAACTGGCGCGGGTCCAGCGGACAGAGAACATAACAAAACATTAAGACGACAAAATTGGGAACCCTATAGTGTACGGATCGGGGACGAATACGTTAGCTATCTTGGTTTTGAGCCGTTTGCGTCGGTAATATCAATGGCTGCTGATATGTCAGAAACACTAATGGTTTACGGAAAAGGCAACGCAAAAACTGAAGAAATGGTTTCTGCGGCTATTCTAGCTTTTTCAAATCAATTAACTGACAAAACATTTATGCAAGGGTTCAGCAATTTCGTGTCGCTTATGCAAGACCCTATACGTTATCAAAAAGGTGTAATTGCTAATTTTGCCCGTAGTTTAGTTCCTCGCGCCGTATCGCAAGTTGAAAGGATTGTCGATCCTACAGTGCGTCAAACAAATTCTATAATAGATGAAATAAAAAGTCAGATCCCAGGGTTATCGTCAACGCTGCCACCAGAAAGAAATATATATGGACAATCAGAGTTTCTTTCAGGTGCATTAGGTCCAGACATTATTAGCCCAATGTATTCTAATACAGTCGGTCCAAACACAGCGTCGATAGATCCAGAAACATTAAAAATTGGAGGTCGAAAATTCGATCTTAATACAGAAGAAGATATTAACGATGCCTATGAATTCGATAAAGAATTTGCAACGATTGGGTACGGACCACGCGAGTTACCAACGGAAATTCACGAAGAAGTATCTTTGACACACGAAGAACGTGATCTGTTGCACCGATTGATGGGCGACATGACGCTGACACGTTTACGTAAATACTTTAATAAAAAATCAACGATGCGCCGATACCAGGAAAGAAAAAAACTTTATTTAGAAACAGGCAACAAGATTGCTTATGAAAGAATGGAGCGTGAGTTGAATTACGAAATCAACGCTGCCAGGGACACGATCCTCGACATACAAGGTTTTGGGTACGGGGGTTTGTTTTTTAGAACAGAGTTAGGCAAGCAATTCAAACAACGATTAGACGATTTTAACGAGAAATCAAAAGCAGCGATGAAAGAAGTGAGATAGGGACACACCATGACAGTATCAAGTAGCACAACAAAAAACAGCCGATCGGCAAATGGTACGCAGCACAGTTTTGCTTATGACTTCAAAATATTTGCAGCATCTGACCTAGAAGTCATTGTTAGAACAACTGCGGGTACAGAAACAATCCAAACTCTTGACACAAACTACATTGTAACGGGTGCGGGTAACGCGAACGGTGGTAATGTTTTATTTAAATTTACAACAACGGACGCAAGTAACGCTCACCATGACGCATCGACAGATCACAGACCAGCTAACACAACCACTGTAATTATGCGACGTAAGCTTACGCTGACACAAGGCACAGACTACGTTGAGAACGACCCTTTTCCAGCAGCAGCACACGAAGATGCACTAGATCGTTTGACGATGGTAACGCAGCAGATCCAGGAAGAAGTGGATCGCTCAATAAAAGCATCGACGGGTAACACGTTTTCGGGTGCAACATTTACACTGTCAGCAACAGATCGTGCAAATAAGATCTTTGCTTTTGATAGTTCTGGTAATCTAGCAGTCACGCAAGAACTGGGTACATTTCGTGGCAACTTTGCAGCAAGCACAGCGTATGCCGTCCGTGACCTGGTAAAAGATACCAGCACAAACAACATCTTCATCGTCAATGAAGCGCATACAAGTTCTGGTTCACAACCACTTACCACCAACGCGAATAGCGCAAAGTATACACTTATTGTCGACGCAGCGTCAGCAACGACAAGTGCTACAAATGCAGCTGCTAGTGCTGCAACGGCTACAACAAAAGCAAGTGAAGCTGCTACAAGTGCTACCCAAGCTGCAAACTCACTAACAACATTTCAAAATCAATATCATGGTGCATCCAGTTCTGATCCGACATCAAATTTAGACGCTGGTGATCTGTACTTCAATACGTCATCGGGCATAAAAGTTTATAATGGATCTGCTTTTGAGGATGTAAAGCCAACGAGTACAGAGCAAACAAACATAAACACCGTAGCTGGCATATCTAGTGACGTGACAACAGTTGCTGGACTTAATACCACGCATCTGGCAAATGTATCAGGTCAAGCGTCTAACATAGGATCATTAGGACCAATATCATCTGACATTACGACGCTTGCAAATATATCAAGTGATGTAACGTCCCTGGCAAATTCTCTTGAGAAAACATATACAGTCACAGTGGCAAATGTTGGTGGCGTAAATGTATTTCTGCTCGATGGTGTAAACTATCCAGCCATAGAAATGTTTCGCGGTAATACATACATATTCAATCTAAACGATAGTACTGTTGATGGACACCCATTAGTGTTTAAGAATGGTAGTGCTGAATATGATGTTGGCGTTACTTATTTTTTAAATGGAGCATCAGCAACAAAATCAAATTTTGTCAATGTCACCACCTTTAACGCTGGTCGATCATCTGGTGATAGAAAAGTCCAGATCGAAGTAGCATCATCTGCACCAAGTAGCGGATTGCGGTATTATTGTTATATCCACGGCAACGCTATGGGTAACACGATTACTGTTAAAGATAGTAACGTATCTTTGGTGGCTGGATCTATCGCAAATGTCAATCTTACTGGTGCATCAATTGCAAACGTAAATACAACGGCAGCATCTATTGCAAATGTAAATTCGGTAGCAACAAATATCGATACTGTAAATTCGTTTGCTGCTAGGTATCGTGTCGAAACTGCACTTCCAAGTAGCAATAATGATGCTGGTGATTTGGTATTCAACACATCTAATAATACTTTAAATTTTTTTGATGGGTCTAGTTTTAATCCTTTTGTTGCTGGTGCGATGACATCACTGGTTGTTGATAGTTCTCCGCAATTGGGTGGCAACTTGGATGTAAATGGCAACTCAATTATATCGGCATCGAATGGCAACATAGCAATCACACCAAATGGATCTGGTAAAGTTATACTTGATGGTTTATCGCATCCAACTGCCGACGGGTCTGCTGGTCAGTTTTTAAAGACGGATGGATCTGGAACATTATCTTTTGCAACTGTAAATACAGATTTATCTAATGATAGTTCTCCACAATTAGGTGGAGATTTAGATGCAAACAGTAATGATATATTAATGGGTAGCCAATCTGTTAAGTTTGGCACAAGCGCATGGGAAATAGTTCTTGATGGAACTGATTTAGATTTTAAGTACAACGGCACAACAGTATTTAAGCTTGCATCGAATGGTGCAGTAACGTCAGCAGATAACGTAACAGCCTTTGGGAGTCCATAATGGTTTTACCGTCTTCAGGAAATTCAATCAGTTTAGATCAGATGCACGTCGAAGTCGGTGGTACAACTGGAACTACATGCTCACTTAATGATAGTGATATTAGAAGCATTATTGATAAAGGAGATGGAGCATCATCATCTTTTCAAGAGTTCTTAGGACAAGCATTTCTAAAGTATATACAAGCAACTGGAGGAACTCCAACAGTATCAGGTAACTATACTTATCGTTACTTCACATCATCAGGAACGCTTCAGATTACACAAACACCAGCTGGCTCAGCTTCAGCAACAGTGGACTATATTGTTATAGGCGGTGGCGGTGCTGGAGGATGGGGAGGCCCTGAAAGTGGCACATGGGTTACTGGAGGTGGCGGTGGCGGTGCTGGTGGTTATATAACTGGCTCATTCAATGTAAGTTCTACTGGAAGTTTAACTGTTACAGTTGGTGGTGGTGCATCAAGCAATAACAACGCTGGAAACAAAAGTGGCACACAATCTCGATTAGGTGCTGGGGCTGGAAACTCTTCAAACCGAAACGCTACTGGCGGTGGTGGAGGAGGAGGCGGTGGTGGAAGTGTTAGCCAAAGCGCACAACCCGCTAACAGCACTTTCCAACAAGGTAGTAATGGAGGATCTGGCGGTGGTGGCGCAGCACAAGCTTTTGGAGGAGAAAGAACATCATCGTCACAAGGTAAAGATGGTGGTAGAGGCAATGTAAGCCCAAACATGTATCAAAGAGGCGGTGGCGGAGGCGGTGGAAAAGGCTCTGTTGGTGCAAGTGCTAAAGATAATAATAGTCATGGCCTGAATGGAGGCACAGGCTCAAGTACTGGAAATGCAAATTACAATAACCAAGTAAGAGGTGCTGGTGGCGGTGGCGGTATGTGGAACCAAAATGGTGGGTATGGTGGTCGCGCTGGATCTAGCAATGCCACAAGTAATGCTGGTGGTGCTGGCAGAGGTGGTAGAGGTAATGGAAGCGCAGCAACGACTGGTGCTGCAAATAGAGGAAGTGGAGGCGGTGGCGGTGGCTCTGGAAAATTTGGGGAACAACCAGCTTCGCGTCGTCGTGGTGCTGCTGGCGGTTCTGGTATTGTCATGGTTAGGTATCAAACATCAGGAGCGTAAATTTGGGACACTATGCAAAAATTGATAGCAATAATATTGTTACTGAAGTAATTGTCGCAAAATCTGATTTTATAAATTCATTACCAGATAAAGATAGTTATATCAAAACAAGTTATAACACGAATGATGGAAAACATTATGTGCCTAAAGATTATCAAGATTTTTCTGAAGAAAGCGTAGATCAATCGAAAGCTTTACGAGGTAGATACGCTGGCGTAGGTATGGTTTATGACGCAACACATAATATCTTTTATGATCCTGACGATCAATATTTTCCTAGCTGGACGCTTAACACAACTACTGCAACATTTGATCCTCCTATTCCTAGACCTAATCTTACCGCAGAACAACGAGCAAAGAATGATAATGAAGAAAAATTAATAGCGTATCATTGGGATGAGGATTTATATCAATCTGACAACACAAAGGGATGGGTGCTTACTGAAGAAGATTTTCCAGATGCATCATAAAACGTAGGTAAATAATGGAACAATACAAATTTGATGAAAGTAGTTTCATGGGTGGTTGGTTTATGCCAGGAGATTTGTGTGATAGCTTGATTGAGTATTATCATAGCAAAGAAGATCAACATACTGATGGAATATCTGGTGGTGGAGTAGACCACAAAGTACGAAAAAATACAGACTTAGTAATTTATCCAGAAAACTTTGTAGATTTAGATAGATACTTATTTTTTCTTCAAGAGTGCTTAGATAAATATAAAGAAAAATATGAATGGTGCGATAATGTAAATGCTTACAGCATTATTGAGCCTATAAAAATACAGCATTATGCACCAACTGAAGGTTATTATACGATGCACATGGAAAACTCTGGTCATCCAGATCCGTTTATCTTAAGGCATTTAGTTTTTATGACTTACTTAAATACATTAGATAATGCTGGAACAGAGTTTTATTATCAAAAGTTGACTACAGAATGTAAGAAAGGATTAACGCTTATATGGCCAGCTGGTTGGACGCATGTTCATAGAGGGGTGACAAACAACGTCAGTGATAAATATATAACAACAGGGTGGTATAGCTTTGTAATGCCAGAAGAAATTAAAGTTGATTAAGCAAAAGATAAAAGAAACATTTGATCTTTTCAGTGTCCCTATTCATGCAGATTACCCAAGCTTAGATAATCAGGCAATGGCAGAGTATTGTTTAAAAATGATGCAAGACCAAGAAAGTCTTAAAAGATCTAACATGGGAGGGTGGCACTCTGAAGACTTGAAAGGATTACATGATCCTTTAAATGATTTGTTCATAACTATTACTGATACTGTAAATGAATTTGTAACTGAACTAGGTATGCCCTTTCTTAAAATTAATAACATTTGGATAAACATAAACGGATATAAAGACTTTAATCAGGAACACACACACCCTGGTTCTATATTGTCAGGAGTGTATTATGTTCAAGCACATGAGAATTGTGGAGGTCTTGTTTTTAATAATCCAAACAGAGGTGAAATCGACGGGTACTGGTGGCCTTACGCGATGGAAGTAAAAGACAATACTAAAGTAAACTCAGCATGGATTATGCCAGCAGAAACAGGGAAGCTTTACATTTTTCCAAGTTGGCTAAGTCATAGTGTAGAGCCTAATTTAGATAAAGAGAAAAAACGAATATCTATTTCTTGGAATAGCACAGTAGAATGACAAAGCTCACGGAACGTATAACGAAATTAGAAACTGAAAATCATATTCAGTTTAAAGAAATCTTTTACAGATTAAAGCGACTAGAGATGGTGCTGGTCGGTGGCATGGGCGCTGTTATGACAATGCTCATTACAGTTTTATTTCAAATACATTAAATTATCCTGGGGGACGCATGTTTGGGTTTGGGGTTGGCGAAGCTATCGCAGCTGCGACAGCTTTCAAAGCTGCTGTGGATGGCATCAAAAAAGCTATAGGCACTGCAAAAGATGTACGTGATATCGCATCACAGATCGATGTGTTGCTCGACAGCAAGTCAAAGATTGATCGTGCTAAAAACAAAAAGGCTGCGCCAGGGCAGTTTTCTATAAGTTCCATTGCGTCAGAAACCATAGATGCGAAGCTTGCAGAGGAAGAATTATATTCTATAAAACTACTTATCGATAATCGTTTTGGCTTTGGTACGTTTGCTGGCATCGAAGCAGAGCGTAGAAAGCGTATCAAAGAATTCAACGAAGCAGAACGCAAACGTCTTGCAGCAAAAGCAAAGCGTCGCAAAGAATTAATAAATGATCTTAAAATTTTTGGTTACATTATCGGTGGTAGTACTGTCGTTGTCGTGGCTATTATCTTGTATATTACCTTCACAGACTAAGCTGCAATCGCACGATCGACCAGCTACTTACACTCTTATTAACACCATCAGAAATAATTCGCCTGGGCAAACACTCAACGAATTTTTTTGTGTTTACATCACACAGGATGGTCAGACAAAAGTAACACTCAATAACAACAACACTTGCGCGAAAGAAATAGAATGACACCAGAAAATTTAGATAAGTGGAAGATCGTGCCACGGCTAATGATGCTAGTGATGACGGGTGTGTATATCCGTTGCATCGAGTGGGCGTTGAGCCAGCCAGAATTATCGACGCAAGAAGCGGGTCTAATATCGGTCGTCACGGGGGCAATGACTGGAAGCCTGGGACTGTTCTTAAACGCAGAAAGCAAAGGAAGCAGATATGATAGCGCAGATCCTAAGTAGTGTTGTCGGTCTAGGTACATCATACCTGGACAGCAAGGGAACGATTGCGAAAGCAAGAGCAGAAAAAGAATTAAAGATTGCATCGGGCGAACTGTCCTGGGAAGTGGCTGCGATGGAAGCCACAAAGAATTCCTGGAAAGACGAACTGTGGACCATCGTGTTTGTAGCCATACTTGTTGCCAACTTCATACCTTTGTGGGGCATACAAGAACTGATGGCAAAAGGGTTCGCCAATCTTGAAACATGC
>TARA_R100001460_G_scaffold32526_7_pt1 | contig 15355 bp, 16 predicted proteins | sample TARA_R100001460 | Tara Oceans TARA_R100001460 (sample SAMEA2622190) | marine metagenome | biome: marine biome (ENVO:00000447); feature: surface water layer (ENVO:00002042); material: "saline water (ENVO:00002010), including plankton (ENVO:xxxxxxxx)" | depth 5 m | reverse complement strand
CCTTTTAGTGTTGAGTGTTGAGCAGTTGAAAAGCTTACTCAGGCTTAAAGTGTTGTCACCTGTTACCAATATTTAATTAAATGCCACTCTAATTCTGGGTGTTTTTCTTTGGCTTCGGCGCGAGTCATAATTTTTTTCATGTATTGACCGGTTCTTTCTGATAGGTGCGTGATCATATTGTCGCAATATTTATGGGCATTATATGAACCCCACTCAACAATTACCTTTTCGCCATCAACCAAAACCAAAATCTTTCTGCCTGTTTTCATAGCAATACCAACAACCTTAAATTCTTTCCATACTGGGATACTAATTGGCATTTCCCAAGACATTTTTTGAGTAGTCTCAACATCATAATCTTGTGAGACTTTGATAATAGTTAGTAACTTTTGAAAAATTTCTTCTTTAGTAAGATGTGCAAAATTTTCGGCGTAAGGTGTGCGGGTTACTCTTCCGTATTTACTCATAATAATCATTTTTAATTTCCTTTTAGTGTTGAGTGTTGAGCAGTTGAAAAGCTTACTCAGGCATGATCTTAATTGATAATTGTTTTCTCTTGATAAATTGCAATGTGATATTGATAAATACCGAGTTTTTTTGAAAGTTTTCTTCTAAGAACTTCGGCTTCCCATAAAGAAGAACAAAAGTGAGTTTCACCGTTTGGTAGAGTCACAATGTATTCAATTTTTTCATCCATTTGATTTTTCCTTTGAGTGTTAGAGGGATCTCGGGCGTTGAGCCGTTCGCTTTGTAAGCGCCGGATCTGTATATAATATAGCCGGAAAATATTATTTTAGCAACATAAATAATACTTTTATGGTGGAATAGGGGTATTTTTCGCACTTTTGAAGTAATTTACGGCTTGTTTTCTCAGAAAAGTGATCGTTTTATCACAAAAATGATAGCTATTTGATCCAAAAAAAAATAAATCAAAATGAAAACATCGGCAATTTGGCATTAACCAACATATGCAGCTTGCTATTTTACATTGGTTAAACCAATTATCTAACCTTCAAATCTCAGCCGTTTTCTTTGCGAGAGCTGCAGCTCTGTACACAAAGAACGCTGAGGTTTCGATCTTACATATTGGTTCAACCAATTTTTTTTTTTGAGAAAATCCAGGACTCGGGCCAAAAAAAATTCATCGGCCTTTGTTACAACCGACGATCAAAGAACTAAATACATGACCTTTTATTCTTTTGGCTCAATGAGTTTAATTATCTTCGGCGTAAGTTCCAGTAAATTATCGGTGACTATGAAAGCAATCTCATCACTAGTTAATTTATTAGGTGAGTCGGGATCTTTTGATCCGCTTTCTCTTTTGATATCATTCATCAATAATTTCATTTGTTTAATTACAATCATTATGATTTTCCAATATGTCATTTATTCTCCTGTTATAGACATTGCAAGTTTGATCAATGATGCTTTGTCTTGTAATAGATGGAAATCGGTACCGGCCGGATCGATCTTTCGTTTGGTTAAATGATAGTGACCACAAAATCCTTTGAAAGATCCAGAGGCCGCAACATGATCAACAGCATCGAGAGTTCTTGGCACTTGTAAAGGAATACCGGTCGCCAAACTGACAGCCGCCCAAAGAGCGGAAGCCGCATCGAGTTGATGGTCATAAAAACCGAGATGTGACTTCAGCCTTTTACCGTGAACATAGTCATTGCTCAAAATCGGTCTTTTTCCAAAGCCTTTTTTGATATACCAATCCTGATATTTTAAACTATAAGCGTTCGAGATTTCCAAGCCGATCGATTTTCTGTTATGGCCGCCGGCGTGAAAAGCTATATCTTCCATGTCGCATAACTGGAAAATAGTTCCGTCGTTATCAATGGAAAAGTGAACACCCAAAGATCGAGCTTTTAAGACTCGAGCCATCGAAGAAGAAGAAAGACAAACATCCCAGTGATTCACAAAGTAACTTGGCGATCTACCTTTCGATTTTCTGCTCTTACAACTTAGACCGCCTTCTTCATTCCACAAGACAACCTTTGACCACATGATTGGATATTCTTTGCCACGAAAAATTATCTTTGCCTGTTCTTTTGTTTTATTTTTATTTTCAAAATCAACTTTGTCTTGACTGATATATGTATACAACCGGCGAAATGTCGATTCTCCAAGAAGACCATCGACTTCGAGATCATGCTCATATTGGAACTCTTCAATGATCTCGATAAGTCTTTGATCAAACTGTTCTATATGGAGTCCGAACCATTCCGGCGACCAACCAAAGTCCAAAGCAGAATGTTTATTATAGGAGATTTTTTCTTCTAAGGTCATAAAGCACTTTGTCTATATGGAGCGGCCAAGGTAAGAACACAAGAAGCCGAAGAAATCGAATAGTCTACACCGGTCACCATAAAACGAGTCCCGCTATATGTTCGATCGTTGGCTCCTTGGTTTACTCCATAAAAGATCCCGCTATGAATTGCAACAACATCACCACAACAAAGAGTCGCATATTTCAACTTTACAACGAGAACAAGCTTTTCATAGTTAAACAAATCCCATTCTTTTAATCTTTGGATGTCTCCATTTGCCAAACTGGATCGATCCGCTGTTGCGGTCCAAGGTGAATAACCATATAAGCCGGTGACGTTTCTTTCATTGTCAGATTGAACAGGGAGAGAAGCGGCTTTTGTTGATCCGGTTGTGTAAGTGATAGAAGAAGTCAAACCGGCTTTGTTCTGATAGATGATCGATGATCGGAAAAAGGTGTTCTGTTGATCGTTACTATAAAGCTCATGTGTACGAAGTTCAAAGATATCAGTATCATAGATTTTCGCTGCGACCGTAATATTTGACGAGTTGAGCAGTAAACAAGATCGATAGCTGATCGCGTTCTGTCTCCAAACAGGCCAATGTCCGACTTTGGCGAATACTTCGATCAAGTTCCGAAAGCCGCCGGTCATCGGTGAGTTAACAACATAGCCAATATCATAAGCTGATAAATTTGGAGCCGCTCCTTTCAAGTAACTTTTCCAAGTGTTCGCATCTTGTTGATCATAGAAAGAAGAAGACAATCCGATCCCGCTATTCATCGCCGGCGGATATGTCAACAAGCCTGATCCGGTTCCGGTTGTTCCCATCAACATTTTGCCGAAAATATCAGCCGGCCAACCTTGTAAATATTGAGCCGTGAAAACCTTGTCACTCGTTGTTAAGTTTACAGGACTATAGACAGTTGGATATATCGTAGAACTAAATTGATAAGTATGTGAAAGAGTAAGAAAGCCCGCATTTCCGGAAGTGGTTGTTTTACTATCCCATTTAAGAATAAACTCATTACCACTCGACGGTTGGCATCTTACGACTCCATATGTTGCATTTTCTTTGTGAAATCCTCGAATATCATTTAGATTTAATTGCGTAGGAAAACCGGCTCCGTGATTTGTCCAGTTCGAAGACAATGTCGTTTCAATGCCAGCTGAGTAAAACAATGAAAATGGATCGGGCTCTTCTGGAGTACCGGCGGCCGGTGTTGTCTCATATCTTGTTTGTAAAGCTGAAATCAGATCGACAAACTCCAAGATAAATCGATTGTATCTTTTATTAATAGATCGAAGTTGCCCGCATGCGATCCTCTCTTCGTGTCCGTTCAGCTCACAAAACAACTCGGCAAAAGATCCCTTTCTCACCGCTGGAAACAAGCCGGACATATCACCAACAATCGGAACCGTAAAACCGCCGAAAGTGATCGACCATCGCAAAGGAATGATTCTTTGACCGTTGATAGTAGGACCCTCTCGATCTATTGCTATTGATCGTCCTGTAGATCTTATGTTGAAGATAATACTTCCAGCCGTGAAAGAACGAATCGCCAAACGATAAGAAGGTACTATCGATCGATGTGTTAAAGCTTGTTTGAAACCATGAGACCATGACATGATTATTCTCGATGCGGAAAACTATGGTTTGCTGGAAAAGGCTCAAGTCCAGAATCGATTTGACGCGCTACTCGATCCGGCGTGTTCAAAGATGTACCCTGATCAAAAGCAACTTCTCGCGGTACTGTTTCACCGGATGGAATGAGATCGAAGTTCACCGTCGAATCATCACCTGACATCATCGGATGAAAAGAGAACAAAGTCGAAGTATCGACAACCAGTTGAAGAGCCAACGAAAACAAGATCCCGTTTTCGTTAGTGATGATCGATTGTCCAACATTTGAAGCAAGTCTTAAACATGGCCAAAATCTATAATATCGAACAAAAGCCGGTTTTGTGTAAGTGAAAGAAAGACCTTCTGATATGTTCATCGTGCCACCGTTGACCGAAGTGAAAGCACCGGTCGCACTTGTATATTTTCCGACTTCATATGTAGCGGCTAAATTTGGCGTATCAAATGCGATGTAATCATTCGCGGTCGGAAGTTTCGAGCCGGTCATGTTTCGAAATGGATCTCCTAAGACTTGAAAACTTGTATCTCCTGTATAGGGAAAGTTTGAAACAGGAAAGCAATAACTCTTATCAGCATCACTACAGAAGGCGACCGAGAAACCGCGGTTTAAATGATTCTCCATCGCGCGCATCTTGTTTGCGATGTCTTCAGACAGCTTTAACCGATCGCGTTGAATCGTAATTACTTGCCTGCTCATCGTTACGGCTCGATACATCCCGCCGGCCATTGATGTAGCTGTTTCCTGTTGAACTTCAAAATCAAAAAAAAGCTCGCCGAGTCTTTCACCGAGATCAATCTCAACTAACCGACCACCGTTCGGTTCTGGATAAAAATAGAACTTTGCATTTCCCATGTTTAACTTCCACCGAATAAAGTTGATTGTGAAGATCCAAAAGTTGAAAACCTTCTCTCAATTTCGCGTACTATCTGATCAACTGCGTTCGACTCGACAACCATTCCGGATACATTGACCGTGATCCCGCCGGTGTTCTGTTTCATGGTCCGCTCGACTGTTTGCGGCTTTTGTCCGGAAGCCGGAACGACGAATTCATTCTCATGTAACAAAGCAAGACCGCTTTTTTGCGCGCCGGTAAACATCATGCCAGATCGAGCGGATGGAATATAGCCGCCGGATCTTTTGTTATATGTTCTTGTGTCCATGAATCCAAGTGTTACGATCTCGGCTCCAGTATCGAGAATACCACCAACAACATCAAGTATTTGATTTCGTGACGTTTTCAAAAGTCTTTCTATTGCTATAGCAAACTGTTTTCCAATATTTGAAGGCAAATCAAAAATAGCTTTGAGAAGTCCAACGATTCCAAGCCCGATCGCACGTGGTAAAACATTAATAAGGATAGCCGGTAAAACTTCCAGCGCGACCGCGAATCCTTCGACAAAGTTCTGAACTCTCATCCGTGCATCTTTTAATTGTGCATCTCGAATAATCTTTTCCTGTTCTTTTGCTGTGAGAAATCCGGCGGTCTCTTCAAGCTGTTTCATTTCCGCCGAGGTCAAAGATCTTCCTCGTTGTGCTTCAATCCGTTCTTTAGCTTGTGTTACTCTTCTTTCCTTTTCAACATCGACCGCTTTTTGTCCAACCTCTTTAAGTTGTTGGCCGATTGCTGATATTGATCCGAAAGCTGAAGTAATCGCTCCGGCGAGTGGTCCCGCTATTTGTGTTATTAAGGTTTGCACGGCTTGAAAAGATCCAGATATGGCTTCTGTTATATTGACTCCGAATTCGATAGCCGCAATTCTAAAAGCTTGTTTCAATCCTGATAGATCAATATTATTCAGTTCATCGGCTAACTTGGCGAACTCGGCTTGTGTGTTCTGGAAGATTTGAGATTCAAGTTCGGCTTTGAAGTTTAGAATCGGATCGATAGGCATCTTGAGTTTTTCAAAGAGCCGAATCAATCCGCCGGTTTTTTTGAGAGCACCTTCGAGAGTAATGTCTCCCATCTCAAGAGTTCTCATCAAGTCCGCGAGCTTTTCTTTTGCCTTCTCTTGAGCCTTGATTAATCTTTCGGCGGCTTTCTCGGCCGCACTTTTACCGGTCTTTTTTGCGCCAGCTGCATCTTTTCCGGCTTCTTTATCAAGATCTGAGAATAGCTTTTTCAATTGTTCCAAAGCTGTTTTCGCCGTTTTGCCACTTTTACCGGTTTTTTCTGTTGTTTTATTAAAACCTGCAATTGCTTCTCTTGCTTCGGCCGCCGCTGCTTTTGCTGAATTGAGCCTTCCTTCAAAGTTTTGTAAAAATCCAGTTCCGGCTTTTGCTCCTGAAAGCCTTTGTATATCATTTGCTAAATTATCCACAAAACCAACGTCTTTCAAAAGCTGTAAACCGTTCAAAACATCTAGAAAAGGTTTAAACTGAAATTTTAAAATTTTAGTGATTATGTTTCCTAATGTTATAAATTCATTACTAAAAAGCCTGATCATTTCAGCCGCGAAAACAACAGCACCAATTGTAACACTTAGTAACTTATTAAATGACTTATAACCTCCAAAGCTTTCAACAATACGATCACGCGCAAAGGCAAAAGCCAAACCGAGAGCCGCGAGCTTTTGTTGGAACTCGGCCGCATCTTCAGCGCTCTTTTTAGTGTCGACTCCAAACTTTTCAGTAAACTTGATGAAGTTCTCGATCGGTCCTGTGTTACCAAGTGCTACCAAAAGATTTCCGACGTCCCGCTTGAATATCCTTTGAGCCGCGGCCGTTCTTAGTTCGGCGTCTTCCATGTTCTGAAGTGTGGTGATAATATCTTTGAAAACGGCATCACTGGAGCGATAGCCGTCCGCCGCATTTCCGATCTCAATGCCCATTTGTTTTAAGATTCGATTGCTATCAGATCCTTCTTTTCTTATGTCCGCGAGTCGTTGCGGAAACTTCTTTACGAATGTGTCCGCTTGACTTGCGCTTTGTCCGGATGCCTCAAAAGCAAGACTCACCGCTTGAATAGTTGACGCGCTGAGATTCGAAGCTGTTGATAAATCATTAAGCCGGTTAATTGCATCGACGGCATCACGCGTAAAGTTAAACATTGATTCGCCGACATTCTGAAGAATCGACGGCAAAGATAACAAAGCATCTTTTCCAAACTTGGCCGCATTTGTAAAGCTTTTCAATGAGATAGCTGATTTCTTCGAAGCCTTACCGGTCATCGTAAGTCCAGAAGATGCTTCTTTGCTTTCCTTCTCCAGCTTATCAAGTGTCAAAGCCGCTTTCTTAGAATCGCCGGCGACCTCTTTGAGTCCTCTTTCGGCTCCTTTCGTTTCGATGTCGAGTATATATTTGATTATGTTTTCGGCCATTTTATAAACTTCTCAGCAAATCAGAAATGTTGACAGTCGGAAATAACATAGCTTTTTTTCTGTTACTTTGCTTCATCAATTTATTCATACGATAGGATCGGCTTTTCAAACACCTGATATTGAACATGATCTCTTGAAAAGAGAGGCCCAAAAGATCAGAAGGTAAGACACCATAACTATCGGCCAAGATATCAAACAGATCGAAGATTTGAGGATCGTTTTCAAAGTGACCCCCTTATACTTTCGACGGCTTTCTTGTGACCTTGTAAAGCATGATCGAGGATTTGCTTTCGGTCATCTTCTGGAATCATGCCGACCCAAAGCCGGTTTTTTTCCGCATCTTGTTGATCGACTCCTTCAACAAGAATGATATTCTGCCATGTCTCGCCATTGTCGGAAGATGCTCTTTTAATAACTCGACAAAGAATCTTGTCGTGTGCTTCTCCCATGGCTTCGATGTTTTCCGGTCTTATTCTTTTAGCAAGCTGGAGAATCTCTTCGAAGTTCTGATCTGTTTCATCATCTTTGATTTGACTCATGGCTTGGAGTTGTTTTGGATCAGCCATCGCAGCCGCTAACAATCCAGATGTTAGACCGGCCGCGTGTGCTTCACTCGGTGAAAGAATCCGACCTTCAAGAAGTAGCTTTCCAGCAAAAGCGGAAACTGTAAATTTTGATTGTGAAATTATTTGATTGATTATATGTTTCATTGTCAGCCTTTTAATATTTTATGATAACAAACTTTATTGAGAGTTTGAAATAATGATTTTTGATCTCGTGGCCTTGATGTTCTCGACCAATTTTGACCTCTTGATTTATGAGAAATTTCCCATCCAGCAGCTCTCACAGAAACGCCACTTTCATTCTCAAGAATATATGTGATTATTTTTTCATATCCTAAAGCTTTTGCCGCTCGAGCCGCTGAGGAATACAAAATAGAACATGCATTTTTGTGTTGACCATTGATACAAAGTCTTCTAACTTCGCAAGTATAGCCATCATCTAAGTATCGACTAACCGGTCGACCAACTGAAATAACACCTATCAGCCTTCCATCTTTCAAAAGTCCAATTCGGAAAACATCACCTTGAATCGACTTAAAATGTCGATGATGTTCTTTTATGAAGGCAAAAGCCTTTTTTTGTGATATCGGTTTTTTTTTATACATTGTCAGCCCAATTTTTTATTTTTATTTTATTAAAAGAAATTAAATAGAATCATTCCTATCATTTCGAATCTGGATTTCCAAAGCTTCATTTGATGAATCGGAAAAGCCCAAAAAGGTGAAGCTTTGAGTCAACCGACCAACCGTATCAATAGCATCGTCGAAGTCCGTAATCACTGCGTTATGGATCAGCAACTTGATATAATGATTTGTTCCAGTCTCAACAAACTCGATCACGATATCATGAGGGGTTCCGGAAAGCTGTAAATCATAAAGAGTATCATTTTCCTGATAGCATTCTGCTGATAGTTCGATTGATCGGAAGTCGGTGATCTCTGGTTCTTCTGTTAACTTGGAACCGAGAACATTTTTTCGCTCGATGCTATTGTTCAAAGTTAGCGTGAAGTTGATCAGCTTATAGTTAACAGTAGCACCGCCGGCGGAAGGTGTGATTTGCATCGCTGAACTTTCATAGTGAAAAGCTTGTTTTCCATCGCCGAATGTTGGTGAAGCTGTACCGGATCGAGTATTTGCTGTTTGTGCAATGATCTCAAATGATGCTTTGATCTCTTCGCCGGCCGCACCGCTTATTTCCATTGACTGTACTTTACAACCAAGAAAGGTTTCTCTGTTTCCTGATCCTCGTTGCAACTGGATCGAGATAGCAGGTAGATCGGTAGTCCCGCATTTGTAATCATGGATGAAAAGCGCACCGTCTGGAGTCGTGGTTTTTTGTCCACAAGCCGCATATAGGAAAAGGCCAGCATGATCATATCTTAAAGGAATCTCGATCGCACCGCCGGCTTCTTCGAAAATATCAAAATGATTTTGTGAGAAGGCTCCATCGCTGGTAGATAGATCAGACTTTCGATCTCGTTGTTGAGTTCTCGCCAAGGATACAGAATACAAACGCGCGCTATTTTGGAAAGCTGCACAAATGGTTCCATATGTACCTTCTTCGCCTGCATTGATAAAAGAGTTTCTTCCGAATATTTGAGCCATGATTTTAATCCTAAGGTAGTAGGTTTCGTATTCTTAAAAGTGCGCGCGCGCTCAAGGTTTGAGTTAGACCGCTCGAAGTTGTTACAATCTCAACAGCTATAGTATAATCAACGCCGGCCGATCCTGCTTTAACTTTTACACCGACCCAAGAAGGCAAAAATCTTGTCTCGCCTTCTATGTAACGATTCGCATCATTTGATCCAGCTGCATCGAGTGACTGAACTTTGATATAGCTTATCTGTTCATAATCAAGATGATTATTGTATTGACTGATTCGGCGAGTCAACAAAGAGCCAACACGGAACCAGATATAAACCTCTTCGTCTTCTGTTTTCTGAAAAGATGCGGCCGGTGAGTCATTTCCTTGACCTTGCTCAAGATTTCCAACTGACAAAGAAGAAGGTCTATTCAAAGCTATCGTTCCGATCTTTGGTGAACTTGCGACAAATGAACCTGCAAGATCAGAAGATTGATCTGGATTGTTAAAATAAATATAAAGAAGAGCGACACTATTTCGATTCTGAAAGTTTACATTATCGGCTTGTAGAGTCAAAGATCTGTCAGCATAATTATAGACACTTCTCTTGAATGCTTCAGCGTTTCCATCTGGATCAGCTATCACGATATCAAATCCATCCGGCCGAATAGAAGTCCAGAAGCGATCGAAGTCTTTTGGAACAACGATCTCGACGTCTTCTGTTCCGGCTGTCTCAGATCCACCGATCACATTAATAGCTACAGGATAACGATCTTTGAAATTTGAATCATACCATGTCATATTATACACCGTTATCGGATTGGAATTTAATAGTTGCACGGATATAACCGATTCCGATTCCATTTAGCCCGACTTTGTCTCCGTCGATACTTGTGAAATCACACTTGATATCATCGACATCATCAGGCAAAGATAGATTTCTAATAGCTGTCAGTTTGCTGATCATATCGCTCGAGATATTCAAAGCCGCATCACTGCGTTCTTCGAATGAAGCACCACCGACAAAACAATAAATTTCGAAGAGAGCATCACCGCGATACCGGCCCATAGTAGGACCGTAATCTTCGATCGCATCTTCGAACCTTACACACGCAAACGGGATCACCGGTGGTTCGTCGACCATTCCTCGAATTACATTTCCTGTAAGATTCAAACCAGAAAAGCCGGCCGCATATGATACACCGATCAGTTCTTGGATCTTCTTATGGATTTTGACTATTCGACAATCGGCCATTTTATTCTCGTTGACCGTAGAAGTCAGGATCTCGCAAATATAAACCGAGATACTTTCTCAAGTCGTTCGGCACAAAGGAATTGACCTTTTCAAAAGCTCGGCGAAGATAATATCTCGGAGCCATCGATCCTTTACCGCTGGTTCCAAGTTCAACAAATCGCGCATAGAAAGCGGATTCATTTCCAGCCGTGAGAGAAATCAAGAACTCGTCTTGTGTCGGTTTGACTGTAGCCTTGATCGACTTGTAAAGTTCGCCGGTTCTTCTTCGTGGATATGTGGTTGCGTTCTTCTTTGCCTCATATGAAAGTTGTCTTCTTACTCTCACCGCTAACCGTTCAAAGGTCTTTCTTGTGTTAAGATGTTTTCTGTTCATCAAATCGACAAACTGATCAAATCTATAAACTCGACTCATAACACAACTCGCGGAAGTCTGATCGGGTTCAATAGTTCTTTGACCTCGTCCGGAATCGTTTTAACCGATATTCTAACCGTGGAGTTCGCTTGGCTGATTTGTTCTTTTCCTTGGTTGGCTTTGTTTCGGTGTAGTTGAGAACACCAAACACAAATTGCATGTTCCAGATCATCTGGTAATGTGACAGAAGTGTAGCCAGCTGTAATGATTACTTTGTTAGTACGATAGCCGGTTTGGAATTGTGTAGTGGCTTGATTCGGATCTATGTAGATCCTTCCAAGTTGAGCATTAAAAGAATAAACCGAAGCATCGATCAGACTATCACTTTCGTACTTCCGATTAATATCAACATGTATGGAAGTGATAGTCGCGATCGGTGCTATCGGTAATTGCAAAGTAAAAGAATCATACATTGTAGGTGCATCAACAAAGACCGTATAGGTCGAGACATCGAGAACAGGATTTAACGATCCATCTGGAGCCGGATAACCGAGATAACGAGCGACCGCGGTTTCTACTCGATCCCGCAATGCTGTTAAATCAGTATCCGCACCAGTTGAACCGGCGAGTTCCGGAAGATACTCTTTGATTGTTGATACACTTACAATGGACATGATTGATTAACCATTCAAGTTGGTAACGTACGCGCAATTTTTCGCGGCTGTTGAATCACTGGAAGCCATAACACCGCGGAAAGAAGCAACTAAAGACATTGCGCCGGTTGTTATATCTCGTTGTGTCTCAACCTGTAAACCACGACGAACATATTGATGGAAACTTGATCGGTTAAAGATTACAAATCCGGTCATTGTTTGCGCTGCTCCGGTTGGATAAACACCATTGGCATCAAGGTCCGCGGTCATAAATCTCGACATCAAGATAGGCATTCCCATAATTGATCCAAGTTGGGTTCCAGTGAGAACAGTTGCCTTATCGCCAAATTTATCGATGGTCACAAGTTCGCTAAGATCTAAGAAGTGTTTGATCAGCGCTTCCGGAGACACGACAAGAACTTTGTCTTGACTCGCGCCATATTCACCCATCGCAGAAATCGCGCTAACGATATCACTGAAAGCCATGTCAGCAGGATCGCCGGCTTGGATTCTGGTTGACTTTCCAAATGCTAACTTTCGAAAACCATCAAACGCCTTTCTATGATCGTTTGCATTTCCAACAACAGACCAACGACCTCTTGGATTCCAGTTGGCGAAATCAGTATCATAACCGCCGGCGGTTTGACCGTTCAACATTGCATCCTCGAAACCACTTTCGATAGTATCAACAAGATCACGACTCAAGATTTGAGTCAAGGCCAAAGCGGAATCTTCCATAACAGCTTGATCGATTAAATATCGAACGGTCATACCTTGCATGTTGATCGTCTTTTGTGCTGTTGTTACGGTTGATGCTTTATACTGGTTTGCAGCTGCATAAGGATTATCATCGCTGATCGTAGTTTGAACATATGGTTGTCCACCTTTGCTCAATCGAGGAATCAACAAAGAACCACGATCGACCGGTACTTCTTCAAGAAGCGCACGGAGTGATCGAGGTGTTTTGTAATCTTGTGCTAGCTCTTCAACAAATCGTGATTGAGTCCATTCAGCACCGGAACCAACACCACCAGCATAAACACGTTCTATTTGTGGCTTAATTGATTTTGGTGCAAGTTCTAAATGTTTGTGAAGCTTGACATCCATCTTCGGCGTGTGAGGATTTGCCATCAACATTCGCGCAAAGTTACGTTGACGAACGATCTTTTGTAAATCACCTTGCCACTCGCAAATCGGGCTATCATCAAGAAGACCTTTTAGTTCAGCATCAATAACACCTTGACCATTGATCGAGATTTGAGAACGCTCAACACGGGTTCGAAGATTTCCATCTTTTTTGATATAGCGAGAAAGCTTGCTATCTTCACCGGTGTATTCTGGAGCCGCTTTGGTGTAAGCTTCTGAAAGTTTGCGCTGTGCAAGTTTCAGATCTTCAACTTGGCGATCAAGGTTAGTGAGTTTATCTTCTGCATTCTTTTGATGGCTTCGGATTCCTTCAAGTATTCCTTTGGCTTCCGCGACCATGTTTTCATTTACATTATAATCAGACATTATAAGAACTCCCTTTTTAGTCTGTTTGTTTTAATAGATCGTACAATAAAGCAAAAGATTTTGCCTCTTGATCTTTTGGCGAAGAGCCAAGCTTTTTAAGTTTGTCGATCTCGGCGTTGATTGTGTCTTTCATATGTTGAAGACCTTTTTCACCGATGACAAGCCATTTTATTTGTGCAACGGTGCCAGCTGCACGGAAATCTTGAAGATGTCGAGCCGCCCAAGCTTCACGAAGTCGGATCGCTTCTTCTTGGTTGTCTGTTTCTGGCACTCCGTTGTTTTCCTGTATTTTTTTCAATAGTCGAAACTGTTGATTTCCTAAGATGTTTCCACCTTTACGCCAAATTGATGGATATTCGAGTTTAATCTTCTCGGCATAATCAAGCGGGAAAAGCGGATACTGTGAGTTTCGCAATGATACCTTTTTATCTTCTCCGGCTTTCGGAAAGTTAGATATCTCTTTTGTGATTTGCTTCTCTTCTTCGGCGTTTGATAGTGGATGATCTTTCGGTAGTAGATCAACATCGTACGGTTTACTTTTGAACTTTCCGGTCCTCATTGCAAAGAGAAGACCATTAACTCGAGCCATAGCCCATTGGTCAGCACTGGAAACCGAGGGACGAACGGAAGAAGGATTTCCAAAAAATGCGGCTAAACCTCGATGATAGGAAACAGCTAAATAATTTCTATTCGTTAGTTTCTTCTCTGGATTGTCTCCATATTCTTCATTATGCTGTTCGGCTTTGTTGATGAGTGCTTTCTGTGTTGACTCTTTAAGTGCTTCCATTGCTTCTTTTGCGTTTGACTTCAAACCATAGTTTTCATCTTTGGTCTTTGGCTCTTCTTCTTCTGACTCCGAGTCCTCATCATCACCATAGTATTTCTTATCCATTGAAAAAAGGCTTTCAATGAAATCGGCTTGTCTCGCATGTGCCTCAACACTCCCACGAAGTTGTTCTATATACTTGTATAGTTCCATAGCTTGATCTTTCGACAAAGTCATCGACTCGACGTTTTCAATGTTTCGATATTCTTTGGATGATACAGCTTCCTGATTTGCTGGAATCGTCACGACTGAAACTTCGAGAAGCTCGGCACTCTTAAAGAATGTCCCCTTCTCACCTTTCGCAAAATGACCATCTGGAAGTTCTGATCTTTCAACTGCCTCAATTGGATTAAAGCCAACGGACACAGCATTGAGAAAACCGGCTTTAACTTTGCGGCCTATCTCGGCAGCTCTCGGATCGTCCATATCAAAAGTGATATCAATCATCAAGTTGCCATCTACTACATCGACCTCGCCTTTTCCGATCGGTAGTTGGTTAGCGTCGTGATTAAATAATATAATTGGATTTTTTCGATAGTTCGTCAAATCCCATGATTGCGCTATGACATCACCATAACGATCTTCGGCTGAAGTGGAAGCAATAAAAGAAGCCATCAAAGGCGCGTCTTCTGGCTCTTCTTCTGGAGCGATTCGTTCGACAAATAGTTTTTTGATTATCATATTATTCACCCGTTGAGAGTATACCTGTTTTTTTTTACTTTTGCAAAGTTGATTTTTTTCAGTATTATTTTTTATTCTTTAACTACCATAGCTTGCATTGTACACCGACAATTTATATCCTCAGCGGCTACACCAAAAGAAGCCGGTGATTGTGTTGTCGCTCCAGATGATGACACAAAGTCTTCATTGACTGGAATCGTTACACCGTCGAGTTCTATATGTGTTTCTCTCACAGCATCATCATTTTCCGTTATCCAAACTTTCTCCAGCTTGACTCCATTTTGTCCGGCTTGATTATAGGCTTCATTGATTGCGCTGTTGATCACTTTTGTTGATTCTGTTCTCGCTATGGTTTGCGCGCGTGATTCATCAAATGCAACAGAGTCACGAATCGAATCAAGGATCTCGTCTTTTGATGCTCCTTCTTCTTCTCCCTTCTTGACAGCCTTCTCGATCTTGTCGATGGTTGTCTTTGTTATCTCGCGGCTGATCTTCTGGAGATGTCTTTCGAGAGCATCGCCGGACTTGAATTGTATTGAGTCGAGATCGGCTTCTTGCATAACCTTGTTGATCTCTTCTTGGCCGATCTGGTTATACTGTTCTCTATAGATAGACTTTGCAAGCTCTCGGATTTTCCTGACCTCGATATCTTGACCTCTCAAAGATGACCAATCGACTATGTTAATATCAAACTGTTTC
>TARA_R100001460_G_scaffold30312_2_pt1 | contig 15646 bp, 10 predicted proteins | sample TARA_R100001460 | Tara Oceans TARA_R100001460 (sample SAMEA2622190) | marine metagenome | biome: marine biome (ENVO:00000447); feature: surface water layer (ENVO:00002042); material: "saline water (ENVO:00002010), including plankton (ENVO:xxxxxxxx)" | depth 5 m | reverse complement strand
CAACCCCTACAGTGAAAATCCATCGTATGTTATTGCAGAGCTTGGCTTAGGTGGTGGTTTAGATCGAAGTATTGAGAATGAAGACTTTCGTAAGTTTGGCGAAGGCCACTATGTATTGTTACAACCAACTAATTCTTTTGCTGGCGGCACTGCTCCGGCGCTTATGGATCGGACAACAACGTATGCACACAATGGCTGGACTCTATTCGTAGATCCTGTTGATGAATGGTTTGAAACAGGCACCGGCACAACCGACCGAGTAAAAAAGAAAAGTTACGACGTTAGCTTCTGGCGTTGTGAGAGTGCTCCTGACCCAAACAGCGCTTTGTCTTTTTCTCTAGAGTTACCCTCTGGAGCAGGCTGGACTTATGCAACCAGCGAAGTAGCAACTCATGCAGAGGCAGGAACTAAAGCTAATTACACCATTAGTTTAGCAGCAACGAATCGTCGCTTGAATGTAGTTACACCTAACCTTGGCGCTGGCGGATCAAGAGGCCCGGTCAGATTCCCAATGGTACGTTTTACAATTAGCGGAAACACTGACGAAGTAAATGATCCTATTTTTACTTTGTATGCAGCCGAGGCTACCGAGCCCGTTTCTGGTACAGTGTATGCTGTTAGAGCTATTGTGTGGCAGGCCTCAGATCGTTTTCGTCATACCAATCAGCGATGGAACGCTGTGAGCACTGTGCCAGCTACCGGTGGCCAGAAAAACGCTACTCACTCTTTTGACGGAGCTTCTGTTCACGAACGACCTGTGCAGTGGGCTATAACGACTGGTATGATTGGCAACAACGATGGCGTCAGAGCCCGCCTGAGAGGCCTTAGAGCGTCTTTGGTGACAAGCGGGCCTGATACCCCAGTCTCAACTGATTACGACGGCCTATACAACGCCGTGGTTGGAACTGATTACAAAATGCTTGCAGGCCAGCGTCAGGACAACACAGATCCTTATATTGCTAATCGAGAGATACGCAAAAAAGAAAGCATCAGAAATCGACTAAATGCAGGCAAAAGAACCTTTGGTTCAGACAGCACTGCAAGCACGGCTAAGTGGTCAACAGGGACATCAGCAACCACTGACTATTTAGTTGATGAAGTTGAGGTTAACGAAATTGCTATTAGCACTCACGGCAAAGGCGATTCTTTTATGGCTATGGTGTACGGTACAGCGTCATCAGTTGCTTCAAAACTCAAAGTGCAAAAGCTGGTTGCAATACTGCAAACATTCAAGGGCAACAGAAGGAAAGGTCGATGAGTAAAAACATTATCGATGATGTTCCTGTTGCAGTAGCAGTTGGGCCAATACTTCGTCCGGGCGATTCTTTTTTAGAAGAAAGCAATCGAAACAATGGGACAAGACTTGTTAGCGGGAACCACGAAGTTATCTCGCTTGAAAAGCCGGCGACAACAATTTCGTCGGATCCTGATGCTGTGGTCACTAAGCAAACATCGGCAGACTCATCCTCAATTATATATGGCGCTACTTACGAGTGCGACGGCGACCAGCCAGCAGCCCTTATTAAGGCTACCGGAAGCACGGTTTTCGTAGGCTGCCATTTTGTTAAAGACGCAAACACGCAAGAGGCAGCAAGTAGTTATGTGCAAATTGAAAGTGGCGGGGCTGCCTTGTTTGTAGGTTGCTACTTTCATAATGTGCAGGCAGCGGGTTTTACAGTAAACAATGCAGGCGGTGCAACGAAAGTAAAGCTGGTAGGTTGTTTCATTCAAACAGGCAGGCCTGACAACAATACGACCCGAACAGGGGAAGTTTTATTATGAGCAATCGAGTTATTACAGATGAGCAGTTTGCTGCTGGCGGCACGATTGACGGAAGTCGAATACAAACAGCGTTAGATGATGTTGAGCAGTTTATTAACAACGTGCCTCTGTCCGCCATCAAACAAAAGTATGCTTTAAACTACATGACATTTACTTATATTGGCGCTGATTGGGTAGCCAATGCGCCAGCTAGAATTGGTTATTCTAGGGTGCCTCCGTTTTTGCAGCATGAAAACTACCCACGCGTAAAAGGGCTAAAACGCAGCAGTCTAACGCAACCATATCCAGCAGATTATGAAAACAATGCTACTCCCAATGTGTTTACTGTTTCTACAATGTTTCCAAAGCCTGTAATTTTAGATGCAGTTTGTTTGTGGATTAACGGCGTTGGAATAAATGCTCCCGGTGCTCATTGGCAAAAAGGCGGTGTTCATAGCCTGCCCATGAGAGACGGCTCGGGTAATAGTTACCAGCGAATTCGTATCATTATAGATACTGATGATGCTGTTGCTGCTGAAGACCGATCGTTAAACAGCAAAGAATTTGTGCTGCAAGATTTTCAAGAGCGTTTTCATGCGGGCACTTACAAATCTAGCGGTTCTGATATGGTGCCGAGTAGCTCAAGAAATACAACCCCTTGGGGGTCAGAGGCCGGAACGATCCCGGCAGTAGCGGGTTCTCCAAATCCAATGTCTCTTTATTTGTTAAAAAAGAACATCGATCTTCCTTTTTACCAAGGATCAAGAGTTAGATTTAGATTGGTGATCTACCAATCAGCAAGCCTAAGTGCAACAGACTCACTAATAGCGAGGACTCCTGAAAACGTTACATTTACAATAGCTTATAAAGAGGCGTTACAAAGTGGCTAAAGTAAACTTTAACAAACTTACCAGAGGTCAGCCGCTTACACCGGGAATGGTTTGGAATAACCTGTCTCAGGCAGCCACAGCTTTGAGCGGCAATATTTCTAAAGATCAACGAACAGAAAACAGATCCGTTTTTTCGGTTGTTCTTCATCGCGTGCGACATTCTGATGCCATTTTTAATGGGTACTCAAATAACCCTTACGGCAACTTACGCCCAGAACAGTTTATTTTTAAACTTCCTGTTTGGCAGGAGTTTTTCGATACCGATTTTTTTTCGAGTGCAGACACTCCTGAAATTGTATTGGAATCAATTAGCATTTCGTTTGACTGCATGAATCAAAACAAACCCATTCGGCTTGATAATGGACTGCCAAGCACATCAACCTCAGACACGTTTGAATCTCCACTTGAGGTAACAATTGAAGCTGGTCGTAGTGGTGGTAAAGCCGTCATTCCAAATCAGACACTAAATCTTACTAATGAAAAAATAGTTAACCGACCCAACCCTGCTCTAACCGCTAATATTGGGGCAAACATTGGTGCTTATGATTTTCTTTCTATTATAATCGAAAGTCCAATCGATATAGATTATAGCACTTTGCCGGCGCAAGCCGTGGGCGCTGTTACAGGGATTGATAACCTTGTTGTTCATGCTCGCTTTAGCGCTCCGATTGTACAAAGAGACAATGCAACTTACAGCGTAAGGCCTCAAAATGTGCCGCTCAGCCATGAGTGTGCACGATCTTTTGCTGCAAATGTCTTAGTTCCTCCGACTGCTGGCAATAGTATTTTAGCTACATCAACAAATCTAAACGGCGTGCAAGACGCTTTTGAGCAGATTGATCGTCAGGTGCGCAACGGTTTATTAGGTGGTCTGACTCGTGATTCTGAGCGCAGGGGCAGAGCGGAATCGTTATTAGAGGATCAAGGATATTTTTGCCTGACTGTTCCTTTGTTTAATGTGCCTGAAGATGAAGGTATAAGTCTTTGGCGAACAGCAACAGACGCAGCTAAAGTTTATAATTCTGCCAGCGGGTATTGTAGAAGAAATCTTGATCTACCTAATTCTGTAAACCCCGGTAGGGGGCACAACAGTTTTATGGACGCAGCAGTTATTCCAATTCTAGCTCCTGGCACAATTCATCATATTGGCGTCTTTTGGGATAAAATGTTCTTAGATGGCCAGGTTTCTACTTATCGCGTCCACATGGATCTAGGTGTTGCTCTTGGTTGCAAGGTGCGCGCTGCTGAAGCAAATTATACACAGATTAGTTACGTTGGCGCTAAAGACGTGAGTTATGCAGCAAACAACGGATACATTAATCATTTTTTTGCACCCATTGCATTTAGCACGGCCGCCTTCCCGTCTGTGCCGCTTGGTGTGGGGTATGTACCTCAAGGGCGTCCGTTTTATTTTGGTACTGAGATGGATGCTACAGGAGGGGCTCTGCGTGGTGGGGTTGCAGACGCTCTGAATCCCGGCGCTGTTGAAGGCAACCCAAAGACGGACGGCACCGAGCAGTTTATAGAAATTCGGTGCAATATAAATTTGTATGACACGGCCGCTGCTGCGTATTTAGATATAAATACCGGAACAGCCGAAGGTACCATTGGAAATGGTTCCGGAGTTTTTGTATGTATATATGGCAAGCAAGCGCTTGTTGAATAGGAGATCGCTATGCCTATGGACCCTTTGACTGCTTCTTTGATTGCTGCTGGCGTGTCCGCTTCAATCCCTTACGTTGTAGAGGGCGGTAAGTATTTGTTTAGCGGTGACGCTTTTCAAGATATTGGAGACGCTTTCGGCGGCGGCAACCCTATGCAAATGTCAATGTCCGCACAAAACCAAGAAGAAGACGAATTATTTAAACAAGGCCTGGCAGATTACACACGTCAGATAAGCGACCTTGAGGGCTCGGTTGGTAGTGCTTTGGGTGCCAGTTTGGCTGCCGGTCAAGGCAGCGGGCTCAGTGGCATGAGCGGAATTAACTTTATGCGAGGCTTGCAAGGCGAGGCGGCAATCCAAGGCCAAGTCGGCAACTTGCAGACAGCCATGCAGAACCTGCGCACCGGACGTGCTGGCGATATCAGGGAAAGAGCGCAGGGTAATATCACGGCTGCTCTTACTGCGAACGCAAGCAAAACAAAACGGCGCAAAGCGTTTGAAGACTTGGCTGGTGCTGCGACTACTGATGCTGAAAGAGAGCTATACACTAATGCGGGGGCTATGTACGGATAATGGCTATTATCAGACCCAGAACTAGTACCATAAGTATAGATCCTCTGCTGGCTCAGCGCCGGCAAGAAGCGGCAGCGCGTGAAGCTAACCTTGAGCGATCTGCGCAGTTCTTAAACCAAGCGTTCCTGCAACAGGCTGCTATAGATTACGCAAAGCAACAAAAAGCAGCAGAAAAAGCAAAGACGGCAGGCGATGCAGCCAGAAACCGTATGGCTGATGATCAGTTTATGCAGGCTCCGGGTCTTACTAGCGAGCAAGTAACACAAGGTTTAGATCGTCAGGAAATGACGGCTGATATGATGTTCAATGCTCGTGATGCTAGCGCTGAAGCCGATGCTATGTCGAAAGCTTTTGATCAACTCATTAAAAAAGAAGATGCAGCGGTCGGGCGGGTTGTCTCCAGATCAGGCCCGACAACACCTGTTACATCAACCAGGCAGGCCCCCTATGACGACCTGCGCATAGCAGACCAACAGCAAGTAATGGATGATGATAGTGCTGCTGCCATGGCTAGATTTGGCGAAGACCCAGAATTTATGGCGATGCTGCGTGCCCGTCTTGATCAGCAAAACAATGTAAATATGATTAACGCAATGCTTGCCCCTTTGCTAGCTGCTAATCAGCCATCACAAGGAGCTACACAGCCTTCTGTTGCGGATCGGATGCCAATACTACAACCGCTTCAGGTGCCGGGTGCTGATGACTCTCCGCTAACAATGGCAATCAGAAATGCAATACAAGGCGGCTCTAACCCGCAAGCTGTTCGCCTTGCTCAGTCGTTGGCTGGTAGGGGTATTGACCCAAGAACTATTGCTCGTTTTCTAGATCCCAATCAACCAGACTACTCCGGTGAGAGTGCTGGTAGAGTTGCTTTGCAACAGCTTCTTCGCCAGGCAGCGGGGGCTCGCTAGCTGATGGCCCGTGGCGACAAGTACGAACCGCTCATACAGAAGTACGCTAAAAAATACGGCGTTCCGGCTTCGCTTATGCGTGAGCAGATTCGCAGTGAAAGCAACTTTAACCCACGCGCTGTCTCTCCTCTGGGAGCAAAAGGCCTGACTCAGTTCATCAAAAAAACCGGTAATGCTTACGGACTAGAAACAGACGAGGACTTTTTTAACCCTGAAAAGTCTATTGAAGCTCAAGCCAGGTACATGTCGGACATATACAACAAGCAAGCCGGCAAAGACTGGGGTGTAACGCTTGCTATGTATAACATGGGACCAGGCAGGGTAAAGCAAAGAGGCTTAGAAAGCATTTTTTTGCCCGGCGGCGAGCACTACGAAAAAGAAACCCAAGGGTATGTAAACAAAACCTTAAAGCGAGCCGGGGTCAGGAGCCCTAGAATTGAGGGAGTTTTGGCTAAATCATCAAACAATAAAGTAGACAATGTTCTCTACGACACTCCCGTGTTGCAAGCACTCGCAAACGAGCGGAACAAGCTTGTTAATGAGCTAAATCAAGAAGCAGAAGAATACCTTAGTACATACGAGCAGGACTCTGAATCTGCTTATAATGCGCAACCTGATTTAGATCTAATGCGTGAGTTAGCACAGCGAGCATATCAGCAAGACCAAGAAAACCAAATGACTTCTAGCAACCTGGCTTCTCAGCTTGCGTCTATTATGAACCCTGCCTTTGCTAAGCAGTTCGCAGACCAAACAAGCCCAAGAGTTAACGCCGCTCGTCAATACTTTGCAAATCTTGGTATGCTCAATCGACAGGCAATGTCTGCATCTCAAGCTAAAGCTAGGGCTAAGAGGCGTAGCGATCAAAAGCAGCAGTCACTTAGAGGTCGTATTAACGCCATGGATCAGCAAATAGGTGCTTTGCGTCTTCAAGGACAAAAATCAGCAGATGCTGTGGCTTTAGAAGGCAAAAAAAACCAGGGCAGAATAGAGCGCGAAGCAGCCAAACCGGCAGCACGTGAAAAAGATTATGACATTGCAGGCCAGATTAACACACGCATGAAAGCGCTAAGGGAAACAATTGAAAAAATTGAGGGTGATGCTGACCAACAAATCATGAAACAAATGGGCGGCATGGAAATGTTCCTGCCCGCACTCTTGGATGAAAACAACGACGACCCTGAACTTGTCCGTTTGCGCAAAAAATACAAAGCTCAAATTATGGAAGACAGATTACAATTAGATGCTTTCCGTTTGTTAAAAACTAAACAGTCAAGGTACACTGAATCTGAACTCAAAGAAGCCATAGAAAGAATAAGAGCATCTAGGGATCCTAATAATTTAGCGCCAGAAGCATTGCCAATAGATGGCCCCGCAGGCGCTGCTAAGAGACTTAAAGATCGTCGTAATAAAGGTGCTCGATAATGACGACTCCTCAAAAGACGTTAGACAGTATTATCTACGGCTATGAGCAACAGGGCTATAACGATGATCAAATTCAAGATGCTTTAGTTAGACGAGGCATTGTTATTGATGATCTCGATGACAATGCAGGCGAACAAAAATTTCCAATTACTATTGGTGAGTACATAGACTCTGGCCCTGATGAAGGACTGGCTGTCGATCTTTATCAGCGTGGAATTTTAAATATCCGCACGCTTAGAGATGAGCAGTTTGATTTACCCCTGCCGCCAATGCGCCAGAATCTTAATGAAACTGATGAACTGCTAATCAAAGATCATGTCCAAAATTTGGCAGCGGGTAAGTATGATGACTGGCAATGGGATCCAGAGCTAAAAGCAGAACAAAAAGCTAAAGATGCATCCCGAGCAATTCTTAGATCTCAGGCTCCTTCTGCTAATATGGATCTTATAGATCAGTATGTTGAAGCATCGTTGGCTAATTATCAGCTTGATAAAGTTGAGACTACTAGGGGCCGTGGTGCTACAACGGGTTTTGAACGAAGTCTCAATCAATCGTTAGCAGGTCAGCGATCACCTTTGCCTACACTTGGTAATAAAGAAAAAGAAATCGCAGATAGGCTTGTTGATGCTCGCAAAGCGCTTGATGGTTACGGAGCGTCCGCTGGTGTTACCGGTGGTACTATTGGTGTTATTACCGGCTTAGCTGATTTGATGGGCATTAGGCCCGCCGCTGAAGATGACGAAGGCATTTTTTCGTACCTAAGCGATAAAACTGCTCGTGGTTTAGCCACTGCTTTATTGAATCAGCCATCTGATTTAGACAAACAACGAAAACTAAAAGATACTCCACAGTACAAATCATTAATGGAATCTACTCTTCGTCGCCGCCGTGAGGCAATGAATGAGTTAGCTGATATCACCGGCAGAGACGAGGGGTTTGATGACAATTACGCAACCCTTCAGCAGACCTTTGGTAAGATTGATAAAACAGGCAAAGTCCTCGAAAAAGGTTACTTTAGACCTACAAACGAAGTGCAAAAAAAACTGCTCAAAGATATTCAAAACACCATGCGAGTTGAAGAGCGTTTAAACAGTGAAAATACATATAAAGATTTTACAACTTGGTTAGACACCGCCCTAAAAGGAACTGGCTTCGAAATTGATCACGAAACGAAGGCTAGGGAATCTCGTCAGGCTTTAGTTACTGAACAAGAACAAAGACTAAAAGCTAGCCCAAGATTGCATCAACGCATTGGTGCTGAACTTTCTGACATAGCTCAAGGCTTGTATGCGTTAACTAGTGTTATTGCGAATCCGTCTAAAACTGCGCAGATTGACAATCTTGCTGATCTCGTCGCTGCTGGAAAAATTGACCAAGATGAAGCAAAACTTTTAATGGATCAAAAAGGCTTTCAATCAGGCGCTGCTTTGTTTGGCGGTTTTGCTGGTTGGCTCGGTGGTTTTACTGACTTAGAATCATTTAAACGACAGGCTAAAAATGAGCCAGTAGGAACTATACTGGCTTTTATTCCTGTGATGAAAGCTTTTCAGGTTGCTAAAGTTGCGGGAGCTACCCGTGGTTTGAACCGCCTAAAAAAAATGGCAGAAAAAGCAGGGTTTAGCGACAGTCAAATTCTTGAAATTGCTAACCGTGCTGATGACATTATGACTAAACAGCAGCGAGGTATGCTGGAGAATTGGCTAGATACTGCTCGTGGTAAATATGCAGACAGCAAGTTTTTAGAGGTTATCGATCGCTATGGTATAGCCCAAGGCACTGTTGGGGCGGTACAAGGAGCAGCACTAGGCTTTCCACTAGGCGGCGAAGGTGATGTATTTATTGCAGGCCTTATGGGCGGTGTTGGTAAAGGTGTCAAAGGCGCTTTCCGGGGCAGTGCTAGAAGCAGGCGATTCTTTGATGATATTGCTGCTACAACAACGCCTGGCGGTGATGCTGTAACTAACAACACATCAGAGATGCTGGCTAGAGCTCAAAGCGCTAAGTCTGCTTTAGAAGTTGCATTAGATGATGCTCGGCGCTCTGGACGGTCTTTAGATAGAGAAGATTTAGAAAGAGCAATTGATGCAGATGGAGCGGCTGAAAAAGTTGCTGAACTCTATTGGCACGCTGATGCGTCTGTTTCTGATTTAAAAGCTAGATATAAAGCACTGCCTTTGGGTAGCCCGGAAAAAGCTGAAGCGAGACGAGTTTATTTAACAGCCCAAAATACCGCTATGAATGAGTTTATTGAGCGGGGTGATTTTGGTGGAATGATTCCTGTTACCCGCAACGATGCTACTTTAAATCTTATTTATGATGATTTTAATTTACGCAAAGAAGGATTAGAAAAAGATCGTCAAAGAGTTATTAATAACTTTGAAGAAAAAAGGCGCAAAGAGGCACAAAGATTTGAAAATAAAAACAACGCATCTGCAATAAAAGAAGCTGAAAAGGAGATGCTCACCGCTCGTGGCTCAGTAACTCGTGCACAAAGTGATGTGGCAACTCTTCGAGAAGCGGCAGATAAACGATACAACAATGATTTAGACACAATAAGCAGTCAGGTTCTTGACCGAAGAAAACAACGGGCAAAAGGAACTAAACTTACCAGAACAGAAGAGTTTTTAGAAGCCGAGTCAGCGCCAACAAGAATAGAAGGGCAATTAGAGTTAGCTAGAATGGATGCCGATGAGCTTTTTCGACAAGCTCAAAACGAAGGCATCGTTAAGCCTGGGCAAACCATCGAAAGTTTCGCAAAAGGCAATCGCAATAACCCGGTAGTAAAAGCTTACAGGAAAACAAAACAACTCGAAAAAGACCTGGAGAAAGCCCGTAAAAGGCAGGCAAAAGCAAAGGCTGAGTTTGAAGACCCAAAAGTTCAGTACACACTTAGCGCTTCCACAGGGAAGCTAGTTAAAGGCAAGTCTCGCTCCTACCCATCTCTTGTTGCAGAGATTGAACAGCGCCGAATCAAAGACGAACTTAAAATAAGTGCAGCGGAGACTAGGGTTGCAGAAGCTAAACTTGAGCTAGAAACCTCTAAAGAAACAATGGCTCAAATTGAGCTTAAAGCCAGTCGTGAAATATCTGATACAGATATAGAAAGACTGTCTGCTGAAGAAAACTTTGATCGCAAACTAGTAGAAAGTCGTGACAGGCAACTAGCAGAACTTGATGAGGCAGAAAAAAATGTAGGCGATGTTATTCGGCTTATTGCCGACACTAATATGCGAGCCAAAAAAGGCGAATACTACAAAGCAATTAAAGCCACTTTTGGATATCATGTTGATGACGGAAACTATGTTTTAGCTATCGACGCACCTGTATTATATCAAAGAGATATTAAATTACCTGACGGCGAAATTGTTAGGGGCACACGAAAAGTTACGCCTCTGGTGCCGTCTGATTTTGATCTAAATGATTATACTCGTATGCCAAATGGTTATTTGGGGACCGCTCGTGCTCTCGATACATCTACGGGTAATCTGCTAGCGCAAATTCAAAACTTCCCAGCTAAAGACGTACCAAGAGTTGTTGCTGCGTTAAATAAAGTAGTTAATCAAAACTTTGAAACTATTGCAGGTGCAAGACTGGCTGATTCTCGTTTTGACTTAGAAAAAATTAGAAAAGACCTAAGAAAGTGGGACGGCAAAAAACCACTGAAAGCAACTCCAGAAAACGAAAGTTGGACAAGGGGTCTTATTGACGCAATGGGTGCTAGTATTGAGCCTCGTGGTATTAATGATCTTAAACGAATACAGCTTTCTGTTTATGGTGATTTAATTGTCAACCAAGCAAACCCAAGGCTTCTACTTAATACCGATACTAGAAGTCGATTTGTCAGCTATGCGCTAAAAACAATTCATCCCCAACTCGAAAAAGCTTACGGTAAAGCAACTACCAAAGGCCAGAGAAACCTAGAGATACGAGAGCTAGAACAAGAACTCACGAATATGGTTCGTGATTTTGCTCAAACTCGATCTTTAGGAGGTGACACAACTCTTGGTCGCGGCAACTACAAATTTAGTCGCCAAGTTGAAGTGCCTAATCCCGATGATCCTAACGTGCCTTTGCGTAAAATTGAGAGCTTGGAATACGATGGCCCTAGAGGTCGAAAAGAACTTGATATAGAAAATCTTTTTGAGGATTTTGCCGAAAGCGAGCTAACTGCTCCACAAATTGCTAGAGCAAGACAGCACGCTATTCGAGATACTTTGTACTATACGCAAAGGGGTATGGAAGGCCGTATTGCGGTAGAAGAGGCAACATTAATTGCTTCTGGTGTAAGCAGAGAAGTTTGGGACAAAGGCGGTAAAAGTCCAGAATACATCCAAGGTGTTTATAAAAAGTTTTTAGAAACCGGCGAAATGCCTGCTGCGTTGAAACTAGCTGAGACTAAAGAAGGTTATATTCTTAGTGCTAATCAAAACGCAGTGTCTAGGCAGATTTTAAATGACTTAGTTGACAATCCTGAGTTCAATAAAAAAGGCATGTCAACAGATGAGGCTGCTGCATTAATCGATCAGCAGTTGCGCACTACCGCTGATCCTAAAGCTGACCGTGGTCAGGATTATGTTCGTCTTGGGTCAGATGGAGCCCCGGACATTCCAGGCGTAAATCGTATTGGCCAAAGGCCAGTTGCAGAGCAGGGTGTAGGGCTTACATCAACACACAATATTTTACAGCCTGAGCACCTCGATGACATTACAACTCAGATTAGAGAAGGGTTAGAAGGCCCGGATTCGACAACAACTATTTTTATGAGAAGAGATGTTGCTGATTCTTTTGGCTGGATGCTTGGCACAAATAAAACTTTGCAAGCTATGGATTCAGGAAACCTTGCGCAGTTGCAGGTTATTTCTACCCTGTTTAAGTGGTTCAAGACTGCTGGTTCTATTGTAAACCCAATGACCAACTATGCCTCTAACACTAAAACCTTGCTGATAAACCAAGGCCTCAACCCTGTTCAGGCGTATCTTGCACCTGTTGAAACAGCAGCTTTATGGTCTAGATACAGCGCTGGTTTGCTCAAAGGAACCTCGTTAGAAAAGCGCTTCGATCGACTAGTTGAAACTGGTTTTACCGAACAATCTGTTCTTGGGGCAGAGATTGATTCAATGAATTTATCTCTTACTTCAACAGGTACAAACGTTACGTTTGCCCAGAGCGTTGAAGATCTATTTAAAAAAGGCGTTGTTCCAGGAACTGGCGGCAAAAAAGTGCCAGGCGTTCAAGAGCTTACAGAGTTGCAGGACCGTTTGTATCGTCGTTATGGTGATGAACTATTCAAACTAACTGACTCAATGATTGAGTGGGGCAAGATTGAAGATCGAATAAACAATCTAAGCAATAGTAGTGGGATTACATTTACAGATCTCAACACTGGCGCAGGTTTTTCCAACTCAAAAGTTTTAGGAACTATCCGCAAAATTTCAGATGACGATGGCAACAAATATGCTGTTGTAATGAAGTACGGAAAAAATCGTAACAAAGTTATTCGTGTAAAATCTTTGGACGATCCTGCTGCTGGGAATTTGATTGCGCGTGCCGCTATGGGTCATGCTAATTCTCTTTATTATGATCTTAGCAAAACAGGCTCAGGTATTAAAATGGCTAAGCGGTTAGAGGCATTAGCTATTATGCCATTTACTAGTTGGCGCACAAAAGCGTTAGATATTCCAATGGTTAAAAAGGGCATGTTTTATCGCATGTTTGTCGATGACAATTACATGATGTCAGATGATATTCGTGTTAACTTTGCTATTTACGGTGAAGAAGCAAAGCGAGCAATGCGTAGGTCGTTTTGGACGGCTGTTGGGAAAAGCGGATCGGAAGACTATCGTGAGATTAGGCCTTTCATGAAACCTTATGCACAGCGGGGGATATTCACAGGAAGCGATGCAGATATTAGTTTTCTTTTAGCTGACAGCAGTAATCCCATTGGTGGTTTAATGACGGCTATTGAATGGATGGCAGAAAGTGATCAGCTTATTAGAGATAGTTTGCCAGAAGGCACTATTGCTAACCCTACCGCTGGTGACAGGGCATTTTTTCGTATGATTCACGGCAATGCATCTAGCGGGGTAGCTCCTACTATTTCTAAGGTTGTTGCCGATCTTACCGGTGGTGGGGTTTTGCAACAGGTTGTTGCAGCATTTGCGGGTTACGATACTTTGCGCGATCGCCCAATTGACAGTTATGATGATTATCTTTTGAATCTTACCAGAACAATTATGCCTGGATATGCAGTAAAATTAGGTTTGCCAACCGTGGCCACTTTTGGAGCGTTGCCTACCGATAACTATGTAAAACAGTTCTTAGATCAAACAAGGTCAAACGTTCCTTTCAACATTGAAAACATGGGCAGATCGCCAAGCCAAAAGATTCTAAATAACGGTGATAATTTTGTAACCGGTATAAACGTATTACTAGCTCGCAAGTTTCGACGAGTTGACCCTTTTTGGTTTAAAAACTTGGCTGTAAACATGGTTCCGCGACTGAAAGATATGGCGCTGCGCACATCTAAGGAACTTATAAAAGAAGGCTACGGGCCAGAAACTGAAAAGTTTCAGAGAAACGCAAAAATGATTCAGGATGTAATTGCATCGTATCAACGATACGCCAAAACTATTGGCAAAGCTTTAAAGGCAAGGGACTAACATGGGCTACCCGCAAAACTTTTCCTACACAGAACTGCGATGTAAATCGGGTGATGAGTGCGCATATCCTGACAGGTTGCGTCATCTCGCCTGGACACTTCAGCTTATTCGTGACGAGTACGGAAAGCCAATACGCGTCAACAGTGGCTATCGCTCTCCTGAGTACAATAAAGAAATTGGAGGAGCTACAAAGTCGCAGCACATGTATGCTCGTGCGGCTGACTTAGCGCCATGGAGTGGTCGTGATGACGACTTATCGGATCTAGTAAACGCAATTGAGCGGCTTGTGATCACTGGAAAAATACCCAATGGTGGTATAGGTACTTACAGAACCTTTGTTCATTACGATATCCGACCTAATGGTCCTGCTCGCTGGAGTGGCTAATGTTTAGCAGGCGAAAACGAAGACATATATCAGGTATAACTGAACGGTCTTCTAACAGTCTTGTTATTCCTGATGTCACTGCTGACGCTACTGCTCGGTACGAGAACAATAGCCACGCCGGTACGACATGGTACGACTTAATGCCCAATCCTGCCAATGGCACTGATGGTACTATAGGTGCTGCGTTTACCTGGCCTAACTTCAACGGTGAATCGTTTGTTAGCATTGGCAATCCAACAAAGCTGCAATTTGCTGGAGCGTTCACTATTTGCACATGGTCTAATCAAGACACAGATATACCACGGCAAGGAAATGAACGCATCGTGAGCAGAGACGCTGCCGGCGGCGGGTCACGGCCTTTCCTTATTAGTCAAAATGAGATTAACGGATTAGTGCAAGCGTTTGCGTATACGTCAGTTTTGAAAAACGTGCAGGCGGCGGGCGCTTACAATACCGATACTTTTCATTTTATTTGTCTCGTTAATGAGGGCGCTGGTGGTGACCTTTTGATTTATGTAGACGGCGAGCTACAAGGAACCAATGCCGGCGCAGGCGGCGCAGTTGCAAACTGGCTAACAATTAATACTGAATTTGGCAGGCACCAGATTGCAGGAGACACGACAGATTACTTTACAGGCGTAATTGATACCGGCAGGTTTTACGGTCGTGCTTTGTCACCTGACGAAATACTTAGAGACTATTATGCCGGTTTGCCGGCTCATTCATAGGGATAATTATGTACGCACTAATGACACGCGAACAGTTTGCTACTCATCGTAGGCACCTCAAAGGCGTTATTAAGTTTTCCAAATGTGAAACTGAGTTTTACGCTCAAGTAAAAAATGAGGACGACTTTGAAGACTGTCGTCTTTTGACGCGACAAGAGCTTGATCAGTATTTGGAAGAAAGCGCTGTTTGGAATCCAGACGCAGAAGTTGATGGCGACATGGCTGAAGACTTATCCAAACTTAAAAAGTCTGAGCTTGTTTCTATTGCAGAAGAGATTGGTATTGATTTACCGAACAAAATAACCAAAGCGCAAATCATCGCTCTTATAGAGGAAGCATAAAATGGACCTCAACTCTCGTGTGAAACGCAACAATCCTATTTGGGATAAAAACACTAGGCAGAAAAAATTTACCATTCCAGCGCCGGGCGGCGGGGGTACTCATAACTTAGTTATGATTACTGATGAAAATGCCAGCGGCACCTACATGATGATTGCTAATCATAGCTCTGCGACGGTTCAAATTATTAACACTGCTGTAGGTGAGGCAGATCAAGGCATTCCTTTGGGAGTGGGTTCTGTATTTGAAACAGCGTTTGATTTTGGCCCTCCTGATACGACTGGCGGTACCGTTTACGCTATTGCTGTTTTTGGC